>Ga0208566_1000267_pt1 | contig 37701 bp, 23 predicted proteins | sample PL_2010_150m_FD_184159 | JGI IMG/M metagenome (GOLD analysis project Ga0208566, IMG submission 184159) | Freshwater microbial communities from Powell Lake, British Columbia, Canada to study Microbial Dark Matter (Phase II) - PL_2010_150m... | ecosystem: Environmental > Aquatic > Freshwater >...
AGGACAAGCCGATCGTCAACATCTCCGGCTGCCCGCCGATTCCGGTGGTGATCAGCGGGGTGCTGGCCCATTACCTGACCTTCGGCAGCCTCCCCGAACTCGACCATCTGGGCCGCCCCAAGGCGTTCTACGGCGAAAGCATCCACGACCGTTGCTACCGGCGGCCCTTTTACGACCAGGGCAAATTCGCCAAGAGCTTCGACGACGAAGGCGCGCGCAACGGCTGGTGCCTGTTCGAACTCGGCTGCAAAGGGCCGACCACCTACAACGCCTGCGCCACCACCAAATGGAACCAGGGCGCCAGCTTCCCGATCGAATCCGGCCACGGCTGTCTGGGCTGCTCCGAGCCGGATTTCTGGGACGCGGGCGGCTTCTACCAGGCCTTGTCGGCGCCCATCGGTGCGCCGGGCAAGGTTGCCGCCGCCGCAATCGCGGTGGGCGCCGCCGTCGGTGCCGCAGTGGCGATGGGCAACCGCGCCGGCAAGGCCGATGCCAAAAAGCGGCATCAACCCGCCACGCTGGCCGACCTGGAGAAAAAATCATGAGCGACATGGCACTGCTGATCTGGGCGCGCGGCAACGGTTTCCAGTTGGCGCTGGGAATATTCCTGCTGGGGATGGTGCTGCGGGCGTTCGAAATCTTCAGCCTGGGCCGCAAACCGGATCTGTCGGCGGCGCGGGAAAACAGCCCCGGCTCCGGCTGGCGCACCGTCTGGTCGCGCAGCATTCCCCATGCCTCGACTTGGCAGCGCACGCCCGCCACCATCGTGCTGGGCTACGTATTCCACCTGGGCTTTTTCATCACCCTGGTGCTGTTCATCCCCCACATCCAGATCGCGCACAGCATCCTGGGAATTTCCTGGCCGGGGCTGCCCACCCCGCTGGTGGATGCGACAGCCCTGATCAGCATCGTCGCGTTGCTCGGCGTGATCGTCCACCGTCTGCGCGACCCGGTAAGGCGTTTCCTCTCGGGGTTCGAGGATTATTTCACCGCCGTGCTGACCCTGCTGCCCCTGCTGACCGGCTACCTGGCCTTCCACCACCAGTTGCTGCCCTACACCCTGATGCTGGCCGTCCATATCCTCAGCGTCGAACTGCTGTTGGTATTCATGCCCTTCACCAAGCTGGCCCACTTCGCCACGCTGTTCGTGGCACGCTGGTACAACGGCGATCTCGCGGCACACAAGGGGGTGGCGTCATGAGCGCCTCCTTCGAACGCGGCTACAACCTCCTCAAGGAAATGATCGACGCGCCGATCGCCAGCTACCTTTCCAGTTGCGTGCGCTGCGGAATGTGCGCATCGGCCTGCCTGTTTTTCACCGAGACCAACGACCCGAAATACACCCCGATCCACAAGATCGAGCCGCTGCGCAAGGTGTGGCGGCGGGAATATACCCTGACCGGCAAGCTTGCCTCCTGGCTGGGCCTCGCCAAACCGCTCAGCGACGAAGACCTGGCCGACTGGCAGGAACTGCTGTACGACAGTTGCACGCTGTGCGGGCGTTGCACCATGGTCTGCCCGGTGGGCAACGACATCGCCTACATGGTGCGCAAGTCCCGCGAGGGGATGGCGATTGCCGGCCATGCCCCGGCCGGGGTGGTCGCCGCCACCAAGCGCACCATCGAAATCGGCAGCCCGATGGGGGTGCGCCTGCCCGCGGTGAAAGTCCAGATCAGCCATGTGGAGCAGGAAACCGGGCTGGAAGTGCCGCTGGACCAGGAAGGCGCCGAATACATGGTGCTGCTGTCCTCGATGGAAATCATCAATTTCCCCGAGTACCTGAGCGCCCTCGCCCGCATCTTCCACCAGGCCGGCAAGAGCTGGACGATTTGCTCCGAGGCCTTCGAGGCCACCAACAGCGGCATCCAGATCGGCGTCGGCGATCTCGCCAGGGAGATCGTGATGCGCGTCGTCGAGGGGGCGGAAAAACTCAAGGTCAAGACCGTGATCAGCCCCGAGTGCGGCCACGCCTTTACCGCGCTGCGCTGGGACGGGCCGAACCTGATCGGCCGACCGTACACCTTCAAAGTGCAACACATCCTCGAAGTGCTGGACGAGTTGCGGCTGGCCGGCAAGCTCAAAACCGAGGGATTCGAAGCAGGCCGGCTGACTTACCACGACCCTTGCCAGATCGCCCGACGCGGCGGGGTGGTGGAACAGCCGCGCAACCTGCTCAAAATGGTGGCGCAAGACTTCGTCGAAATGAGCGACGCCGGCACGATGAACTGGTGTTGCGGCGGCGGCGGCGGGGTCAGCGCCAACCCGGACGCGGAAGCAATCCGTCTGCTGGCCTTCAAGCGCAAGAAAGCGCAACTCGACGAACTCGGCCCGGTAACACTGGTGACCGCCTGCGCCAATTGCCGGATCATCCTGGAAGAAGGTCTGGAGCATTACCAGATGGACGTGCCGGTGGTAGGCTTGACCGAAACCATCGCCGCGCACCTGGTTGAATCGCCGCATTTTAGCCCCCCTCTCCCTAACCCTCTCCCACATACCCGACGGCCTGACGGCCTGGGTACAAGAGTGGGAGAGGGAACAAACGCCCTCTCTCCCCTTGGGAGAGAGCTGGAGAGAGGGTTGGCGGGGGAAGGGGAAAAACCATGACGATCAGCAACGACAGCGAATTCAAGGCCGCGTTAAGCGCGCTTGCTCCAGCGCAACAGCGCATGGTGGCGGCACGCTTTGCGGAAAACGTACTCTCCGCGAGCCCGGACCCCAGAGTAAGCAGCGCGCTCCAGGCGGCCAAGCGCGCCGACATCACCGAAGCGGAACTGGCTGCGGCAGTACACGCGGCGCGTAGCGCCAGTGTGGCCAGCTACACCTCATGCAGCAAAGAGGCCGATAGGCAACACCAGGCAAGCCATTTCGTCGCCAAGGCGGCGCTGAACAGCGTGATGCCCGCCGCCCACGGCGCCAACCGCGCTTGGGAAGCGGCGCTGAATGCGCGCATGGCGCGCGCCATCGCCAGCGGCGTAGCCAGCGACAACAGCGAAGCGCAACAGCAGTACCGCATTCTCAGCGAATTTCTGCAACACAGGGGACAGCCATGAGTGACAAGCAACGCATCGTCGTCGATCCTGTGACCCGCATCGAGGGCCACTTGCGCATCGAGGCGGAAACCGATGCCAACGGCGTCATCACCCAGGCCTCCAGCGCCGGCACCATGGTGCGCGGCATCGAACTGGTGATGCGCGGCCGCGACCCGCGCGACGCCTGGGCCTTCGCCCAGCGCATCTGCGGGGTATGCACGCTGGTGCACGGCATCGCCGCAGTGCGTTCGGTCGAGGACGCGCTGAAATATGCTATCCCGCCCAACGCCCAGCTGATCCGCAACCTGATGATAGGCGCGCAATTCATCCACGATCATGTGATGCATTTCTATCACCTCCACGCGCTCGATTGGGTGGACGTGGTTTCGGCGTTGCAGGCCGACCCGAAAAAGACTTCCGAACTGGCGCAAAGCCTGAGCGCTTATGCCAAATCCTCGCCGGGCTATTTTTCCGACGTGCAGAAGAAGGTCAAAAGCTTCGTCGAATCCGGGCAACTGGGCATTTTCGCCAACGGCTACTGGGGCCACCCGGCCTACAAGCTGCCGCCCGAAGCCAACCTGATGGCGGTGGCGCATTACCTCGACGCGCTGGTCTGGCAGCGCGACGTCGCCCAACTCCACACCATCTTCGGCGGCAAGAATCCGCACCCCAATTTCGTGGTGGGCGGGGTGCCTTGCGCCATTAGCGTCCATCCCGAGCATCAGGGACACGGCAAAGGCCCCCACTATCGCGGCGGCGGCAACGGCAGCGGCGCCACTGCGGTCAACCTGGTCGGGCTGGAGCGGGTCAAGAACCTCATCGCGCTGATGCGCGATTTCGTCGATCAGGTGTATCTGCCGGACACCCTGGCGATTGCCGGCTACTACAAGGACTGGGCAACCCAGGGCGAAGGCGTGGGCAATTTCATGACCTACGGCGAATTCCCCGAGAAAGGCATGGGCGACCCGGCCAGCAACCTGGTGCCTGCCGGGGTGATCCTCAATCGCGACCTGGCGCATATTCACGAAGTCGATCTCAACGCGGCAGACCAGATCCAGGAATTCGTCAGCCACGCCTGGTACGATTACAGCGTCGGCAAGAACCAGGGACTGCATCCCTATCAGGGCGAAACCACCCTCAACTACACCGGCCCCAAACCGCCCTACCAGCATCTGGATACCAGTGCCTCCTATTCCTGGCTCAAGTCGCCGCGCTGGAAAGGCAGGGCGGTGGAAGTCGGGCCGCTGGCGCGGGTGCTGATGATGTACGCCAAGGGCCACGCCCAGACCAAGGAACTGGTCGGCATGGCCCTGAAAAAACTCGACCTGCCGGTCACCGCGCTGTATTCGACGCTGGGGCGCACCGCGGCGCGCACGCTGGAAACCAAGATCATCGCCGACGCGATGCAGGGCTGGTACGACAACCTGATCGCCAACATCAAGGCGGGCGACGTCAGCACCTTCAACGAAATCCTGTGGGAACCCTCCTCCTGGCCGGCACAAGCCAAAGGCGTGGGCTACATGGAAGCGCCGCGCGGCGCGCTGGCGCACTGGATCGTGATCAAGGATCAGAAAATCGACAATTACCAGGCGGTGGTACCCTCCACCTGGAATGCCGGCCCGCGCGACGCCAGCGGCCAGGAAGGCCCTTACGAAGCGGCGCTGAAAGGCCACCGGCTGCACGACGCCCAGCAGCCGATCGAGATTCTGCGCACCATCCACAGCTTCGATCCGTGCATCGCCTGCGCGGTGCACGTGGTCGACCCGGACGGGGAGGAACTGGTGCAGGTCAAGATTAATTGATCTGTAGTCGTATCGCTTGCTCGCACAGTTGGGGCTAGATTAACGATGAATCTGAAGGGCTGAAATGTGCCAGGAGCCGCCCTTCAGATTGGACGTTGCAAATGTACGCCCATCGGTCATTGCGGCCAGTCCAATCTTCCTGCCTCGCCATAGTGGAGTCTGAGTTAGTGAACAAGAGACTCCAAAGATGAAGCCTATAAATCTCTTACTAATATCGTTGTGAGTTAGTAGAACCGTAGTAGTAACTTATGAAGTGTACGCCTTAAGCGAGTCTGGCTGTCCACATGGTTTTGACTTGATAATTTAGTGGACGCCACTATCTTAGGCGGCTAAACTTCTATTTACTAATCGCTGATGGTTTTAGTAGAAAACATGAAAATTCCTTTAGCGCCGCCTGATCTGGCATCAATTCTTTCCGGTCTGAGCCCCGAGTTGTTTGGGAAGATTTTTTCAGCGAGCTCTCCTGCAGTGCAGGGGGTTTACCTGCATTGGGATCAACTTAGGCACAGAGCCCCTCCTGAAGGACTATCTTCAGAGCAATGGTGGGCAGCCATCAAAATGGCACGAGCGGGGATACTCCAGGCATTGCCTCTAATGAATAAAAGTGGGCGGCCATTCAAGATCGGGATACCAGAACTTGTCCTTATTCACTTGCACCACATAGACAAGGATGCGGCAGGGCAAATCCAGTCAACGGCGGAAGTAACAACATCCGATAACCGGGATCGTTATCTTTTCCAGTCGACGATAGAGGAGGCAATTACTTCCAGTCAGTTAGAGGGGGCGGCAACAACACGCCGGGTTGCAGAAGACATGCTGCGAGAGGGGCGGAAACCCAGGGATCATAGTGAACGCATGATCTTCAACAACTTTCATGCAATGGAACTCATAAGAGCTATCAGGCATGAACCAATTTCCCCTGATCGTGTTCTTGAGTTACATCGTATTCTGACAGAAGGTACGTTGGACAATCCTGCAGATGCTGGACGTTTACGCATGTCTGACGATGTTCGTGTTGTCGATAATCGTGATGGTACGATCATTCATCAACCCCCCAGTCATGCTGAACTTGGAGCTCGACTAGAGAATCTCTGTGCATTTGCGAATGCCGGTGAAGATTCCAAGCCGTTTGTGCATCCCGTACTTCGTGCAATCTTGCTGCATTTCATGATCGGCTACGATCACCCGTTTGTGGATGGGAACGGGCGAACCGCGCGTGCCTTGTTCTACTGGTCAATTGCCAAAAGCGGATATTGGCTAATGGAGTTTGTTTCGATTTCTCACTATCTGCGAAAAGCGCCAAGTCAGTATGTGAGATCGTACCTTCATACTGAAACCGACGACAACGATACGACGTATTTCTTGATCCATCAGTTGGAAGTTATACGCAAGGCGATTGCAGGCCTGCATGAATACCTGGCACGCAAAGTCGAGGAGCAGAGATCAACGGAGATTCTCTTGGCGGGCTCCGGCAAACTACGTAGCCGTCTCAATCATCGTCAATTGGCGCTTTTGACCCATGCTCTAAAATATCCGGGGGAGGTCTATAAAATTGAAGGGCATCAGCGTAGCCACGCAGTTGTCTACCAAACGGCACGCTCCGATTTGTTGGCGTTGCATGAACTCGGGCTGCTTGGGAAGCAAAAAGTCGGGAAAAGTTTTCTTTTTGAAGCTCCCGTTAACCTTCGAGCAACGATTGCGAAACTTGCAGAGTAAGAGCGCGGTTCTCACGGGAATAAGGGTCGAAAACGGAAATTCGTGCGCTGACGGTGTGTATTTCCGGCGGGCCATCCAAGCGCCCGATCAAGTCCAGATCAGCCGTCCCTACCTGTCGATTACCGGCGCCAACATGTGCGTCACGCTGTCGATCATGCTCGACAGCGGCACCGATCCGCGCGTTTTTTGCCTCGATCTCGATTGGTCGGATCAGTATTGATACGCGGCAAAGCTGTGCTGCGGAGCCCCGGATTGCCGCAGGAAGGAACGCTGCCTACGGTTCTGCGGAGAACTTCCACTCCAGCGAACCGCTGTGACCCGCGTAGATGCGTTCACCGGTCATCGATGAGCCGCGTAGCGCGGCTTTCAGGTTTTTGGGGGGAAGTTCGTAAAGAACGGACTCGTTTTCCGGGGTGATTTTCAGGGTGCGCACCAGGACTTCTCCGGTGATGTTGGCGATGGAACAGCTGGCGCCACTTTCCGCGGCTGTTCTGTGCTCGTTCAAAAACGCCAGTTGATCCGTCAATTCCTGTTTTTCCGTGACGGATTGCATGATCTCCGCATTGATCTTGGCCACCAGCCGCAACAATGGATTGACCGTGGCAGCCAGCTTTTGCAGGCTGCCGCGCTGCTCCGGGGTCAGGGTGATTTCCCCTTTTTTCAGTCGCCCCGCCACCATCAGGTATTTCTTGACCTCCGTCTGACTGGTGGCGCTTTCCAGCGCTTGGCTCTTCTTGTTCACAGCCTGTTCGACTTCTTCGATCTTGTCCTTGATTACCCCGATTTTCCGGTCGAATTCGGCCAGGTCGGGTACCGGCACGAACACCAGCATTTCGCTTTGCTTACGCGAGCCGGCATTGGCCAGCGTGATCACCTTGGCGACAATCGCGCAGCCTGCCGCTTCGGTAATATTGACTTCGTCAGCCAGGATATCGCAATTGGAAGCTTGCTCGACTGACACCCGGGTGCCGATCAGCACGCAGTTTTCTGCACGCTTCATGGTGATGGTGCCATGCTTGGTTTGCACCACGGCGCTCGATGCGACCCCCAGGACGGTGATATCGCCCTCCCGGTTGGTCGCCGTTCCGCCCACCAGATTGCACTTGAGCAGGATAGTTCCACCGCGGGAAGCGACGGTGCCGAAAACATCGGCATGCATAATAATGTTGTTGCCCTCGACCAAGCGCTTTTCCTGCACTTCGCCGTGTTCTTCGTATTCATCGCCGGTCAGCACCAGGTCGCCGGTAGTTTTGACGCTGACCCCCTCGCGATTGACGATTTTTTCGGTAATCGAGATTTGATTGGTCTGGGTATCGAAATTCAGGAAGCCATCCTGCTTCGACACGATGAATTCTCCGTCCTTGTTGAACTCAACCGCCGTACCCGGGCCGGACAACGCGGTCAGGTCGAAATCCTTGGGAATCGGCGGTTCGATCGGGTTGCCGGATAATTCGTAGCCGGCGGTTCCCAGCAGCAAGGGGATTTTCTTGATCAGCCGGACGCCCTTGTTGATCTGGGGAAAACGGTTCTGGAACTGACGCAGGTTCACCCGACCATCCGGAAGCAGCCGCGGCGCATCGTCGCGGTGGATTTCCTCGGCCAGTTCCTGGATGTCTGCGGATTTGCCGAGCACTGCATCCTGCCGCTGCGCGATGATAATGCGCCCGGATTCTCCGCTTTTGATCGCTGCGCGCACGACAGCGGCATCGATACCGAAATGGACCCCCTTGAGCCACAGGTCGGCGACGAATTCATCGAACCTCAGCGCGGCGCGTTCCGAGGTAATTTTTTTCTCGAAGCCGACGACGACCTTGGCGCCGTCGGCATCTTCGCCCATAATCGGTTCATCGACCACCGATTCGAGGTAAACCTGCTCGAAAAAATATTCGGCCGCGCCATTGCTGATTTTTACCCCCTTGTAGAGCGCACGCCGCGCCGTGGGGAACGCCACGATGTCGCTGGCAAAACGAATCAGCGACGTGTCGCCCTTTTCCGATTTGCCGGCCTCCGACGGGTCGGCGCCGAACAACAGTTTGGCAAAACGCGCGTAGTCGAGATCGAGGAAATAGGCGTCGGAGGAGAATATCCGGTCCACCGCCACCTTCAAATCCTCAGTGGTTTCCAGCCGGGTCAGATCGACGAACAACCCATCGTCGCGCTTGGTGAAAAAGCGCGGCAATGCAATCTGCCCTTCGTGCAGATCGGCTAGGTTACCGATGACCGATTGCGGTTGCGCTGGTGTCATTTCAATACCAATATCTCAATGAAAACAAAGTAACACCAGCAGCATAGGGAATTAGCTTTAACAGATCAAGAGATAGTTATGTTGTATCTCGGGATTGTTGCATCCAAGCCTCCCACGCAATCCACACACGCATGGATAAATATTCAATTACAAGGCCTTATACATCAATGCCAAATTGACACGAAAAGAGTGGCGGGCGCACAGAACCCCGCGCGCGACGAGCGCACGCCCTCAGGGCGCCTTAGGCCGGCGGGAATCGCGTTACTTGGAGAGCGCCGTGCGCGGGCTCGTCACGGCAGTCAGGATGGCTTGCAGTATCGCCGTCGGGGTCGGCGGGCAGCCCGGCACCGCAACATCCACCGGAATGACGTTGGCGATTTTGCCGCAACTGGCATAACTTTCGCCGAAAATGCCGCCAGTGCAGCCGCAGTCGCCCAGCGCCACCACCAGCTTGGGTTCGGGGGTGGCGTCGTAAGTGCGTTTCAAGGCGACTTCCATGTGGCGCGATACCGGGCCGGTCACCAGCAGCATGTCGGCGTGGCGCGGACTGGCGACAAAATGGATGCCGAGCCCCTCGATGTTGTAGTAGGGATTGTTGACCGCGTGAATTTCCAGCTCGCAGCCGTTGCACGAACCGGCATCGACATGGCGAATAGCCAGAGCCTTGCCGAAGTATTTGAGGATGTTTTCATGCAGGCGCTGCTCGCAGACGCGCAGGGCCTCGTCAGGGAGAGGCGGCGCTTCGGTTTTAATCCCGGTTTTGAAGATCTGCTTAACGATCTGGTACATGGCTATCCAACATCCATTGGTTAATTGCTATTCCATCACCGCAACGGAATAGCATTGCGGAACTTGTTGTGGCACGAGCGGCAAGCGATTTCGACTTCCTTGAAGGCGGAACGTATCGCCTTCAGATCGTCGGCCTCCGCGGCCTTGACCAACAGGGCCGCGGCATCGCCGAGATCCTGCCGGGCTTCGCCGAATTCCGCCGGTTTTTCCCACACCAGCGGCTTGGCGCGGGTCGGCGCATAGTTGCTGTCCGGCGTGAAATACTGCCACGGCTCGCCGGACAAGCGCTGCAATTCGCGAGCTTGTTCCAGAAATATTTTGCCGTCGTAGATTTCATGCTCGCGCATCACCGTCCCCATCCCATCCTTGGTTTGCAGCATTTTATTGAACACCGCCTGGCGATTTTTTACCGGCTGGCCGGGATGCTCATCAACGCCCCCGTCGCCGCAAGCGGCGAGCAATGCAACCACACAGCCAACGAAAATCAACGCGATCTTTTTACTGTGCATGTCATCTCAATTCCGGGCTAGTGAAGCGCGCATGATAACCGCCCGCCGCTTGCCATAAACTTTCGTGGCGACAATTCAGCAAAAAATAGCGCCCGCGCTCACAAATCCTGCCCGGTGTAACTCAAATTGAACGATTTGTTGATCAGCGGAAAATCCGGCACGATGTTGCCGATGATCGCGTGCTCCAGCACCGGCCAGTTCTGCCACGACGGATCGTGGGGATGGACGCGGTGCAGGGTGTTGTTGGCGCCGGTATGCAGCGCCATCAGGATCTCGCCGCGCCAGCCTTCCACCCAGCCGATCGCAAAGGCGTTTTCCGGCGGCGGCGGCAGCTCGAAGCGCAATTCGCCCGGCGGCATCCGGTCGAGGATCAGGTTGATCAACCGGACGGATTCGAACACCTCCTCGAAGCGCACCGTGACCCGCGCCGCCACGTCGCCGCCGCGGTGGGTGGCCATGCGCACGTCGAGCTGGTCGTAGGGCGCGCACGGATATTGCGCGCGCAAATCCCACGCCTGACCGCTGGCGCGCCCCGGCAAGCCGGTCAAGCCCAGTTTGGCGGCAAGCGCCGGGGTCACCCGGCCGGTGGTGAGAAAACGATCCTGCACGCCGGCATGTTCGTCGTAAATCTCTTTCAGGATTTTCACTTCCCGCTCCATCGCCGCCAACCCTTGGCGCAGATGCTGGGCGCCGACGCCGCCGATGTCGCAGCTCACGCCGCCGGGGACGATCTTGTCCATCAGGTAGCGGTGGCCGAACAAATCCTGGTTGAGGCGCAGTACGTCTTCCTTGAGGCGCCAGAACTGGGCGAAGCCGAACGCCAGCGCGACGTCGTTGCCGAGGTAGCCGAGGTCGCCGAGATGGTTGTGAATCCGCTCCAGCTCCAGGAACAATGCCCGCAGCCACACTGCGCGCGGCGGCGGGGTAAATTCGGAGAGGCTTTCCAGTGCCATCGTGTAAGCCCAGCTGTAGGCCACCGTGCTGTCGCCGCTGACGCGCCCGGCCAGTTTGACCCCCTCGGCGGGCGTCAGGCTTTCGAAGCGTTTTTCGATGCCCTTGTGTTTGTAGCCCATGCGCTGTTCCAGGCGCAACACCCGCTCGCCGATGATCGAAAAGCGGAAATGGCCGGGTTCGATGGTGCCGGCATGAACCGGCCCGACCGGAATTTCATGCACGCCGTCGCCCTCGACCTGGACGAAAGGATAGGCATCGAGTTCGCCGGGGCTGAGATGCTGGCCGTCGAAATCCTTGCGCAGCGGGTAGCTGCCCTCGCGCCAGGCGCTGTGACGCAGCCACTTGCGCTGATCCTCCGCACCCTCGGCATGAATGCCGAGCAGGTCATTGACGGCGCGCTGCATCCGGTTGGCGGCGGGGAAAAGATCGCTGATGTCGGGGAAGCTGTCCTGCCCGGCATCCAGCGGCAATTTCAGCGCATACAGTCCGGGATGGCCGGCCAGCGCCACATGCACGGTGAAATGGCCGCCCCGCGCGCGCTCGTCGCAACCCCACAACGCCATCAGGCGGCCGCCCTGGTTATGCACTTGCTCGCACAGCTGGCGATACCCTTCCGCCGTCACCACGCCGCGCCAGATCGGCATCGCGCTGTGCAGCGCTTGCAGGGTAATCCCTAGCTCCTTGAATTCGATAGTCATGATTTCACCCGATCAGCGCCGCTGCCTGGCGGTACCAGTCGGCCAGATAGGGCGGAATGTACAAGCCCAGCATCAGCACCAGTCCGAGATGCACGAAAACCGGGATCAAGGCGGGCGGATGCGGAAGCGTTTCCTCGTTCGGTTCGCCGAAGGCCATAGACTGTACCTTGCTGAAGATTGCGGCGAACGCCACGCCCAGCGCGACCAGCAGGAACGGGGTGGTCCACGGATAGCTATGCATCGCGGTGGTGATGATCAGGAATTCGCTGGCGAACACGCCGAACGGGGGCATCCCGAGTATCGCCAGGGTACCGATGATCAACCCCCAGCCGACGGTCGGGGTGTGGCGGATCAGGCCGCGGATATTCTCCATGATCTGGGTGCCGGATTTTTGGCAGGCATGACCGACCGCGAAGAAGATCGCCGACTTGGTCAAGCTGTGCACGGTCATGTGCAACATCCCGGCGAAAGTCGCCACCGGCCCGCCCATGCCGAAGGCGAAGGTCATCAGCCCCATGTGTTCGATCGAAGAATAGGCGAACATGCGCTTCACGTCTTTCTGGCGCGACAGGAAGAACGCCGCGGTGACCACCGACAGCAGGCCGAAGCCCATCATCAGGTCGCCGGCAAAATGGCTCCCCAGTGCGCCATCCACCAGCACCTTGGTGCGCACCACAGCGTACAGCGCGACATTCAGCAGCAGGCCGGAGAGCACCGCCGAAACCGGCGTCGGGCCTTCGGCATGAGCGTCCGGCAGCCAGTTATGCAGCGGCGCCAAACCGACTTTAGTTCCGTAGCCGACCAGCAGAAAAACGAAGGCCAGCGACAGCACTGTCGGTTCGAGGTCGCTCTTGACGGTGTCGAGATGGGTCCACAGCAGCGCGGTGCCGCCGGCGCCGAGCACCTTCTCGGCGGCGAAGTACAGCAGGATGGTGCCGAACAGCGCCTGGGCGATACCCACCCCGCACAGGATGAAATATTTCCACGCCGCCTCCAGGCTGGCCGGGGTGCGGTACAGCGACACCAGCAGCACGGTGGTCAGCGTCGCCGCTTCCATCGCCACCCACAGGATGCCGAGGTTGTTGGTCAGCAGCGCCACCAGCATGGTGCAGGTGAACAGCTGGTACATGCTGTAATACAAGCGCAAACGCGGCACGGTCAGCTTGCCGTGATGCTGTTCGATCAGCATGTAGGGGCGCGAGAACATCGCCGTGGTAAAGGCGACGAAAGCGGTCAGCGCCACCAGGAACACGTTGAACGGATCGACGAAGAATAGCTCGTCCAGCGCCAGCATCGGCCCGCCGTCGATCACCCGCACGGTCAGCCACGCCGCGGCGAGGAAAGTAAAGAAACTCATCCAGGTGTTCAGTCCGGCGGCGTAGCGGCGATGACCGAACAGCGCCAGCAGCAGGCCGCCGAAGAGTGGGATGAACAATACCAGAAAAATTTCCACCCTATTCTTCCCTCAGTTTTTCCATATGTTTCAGATCCAGGCTATCGAAGGTTTCGCGAATCTGGAAGAAGAAGATGCCCAGGATCACCATCCCGACCAGCACATCCAGCGCGATCCCCAGTTCGACCACCATCGGCATTCCGTAAGTGGCGCTGGTGGCGGCGAAGAACAGGCCGTTCTCCATCGCCAGAAAGCCGATCACCTGCGGCACCGCCTTGCTGCGCGTGATCATCATCAGGAACGACAGCAGCACGCACGCCATCGCGATACCCAGCGTGCTCTTGGCGATAGTGCTGGCCATCTGCGAAATCGGCGCGGCCAGGTTGAAGGCGAAAATCACCAGCACGATGCCGAACAGCATGGTGGTGGGAATGTTGATCATGGTCTCCACATCCCATTTCACGTTGAGCTTGCGGATCAGACGATGCAGAATCCACGGCAGAATGATCACCTTCAACAGCAAGGTCAGCCCCGCCGAGTAATAGAGATGATGCTGGTGCGAAGAATAGGCGACGATGAAGGTGGCGATAGACAGCACCAGCCCCTGCCAGGCGAACAGATTGATCAGCGACAGCACCCGGCGTTGCGACAACATGCCGAAAGCGATCAGCAGCAACAGCGCGGCGCACAGGTTAATCAGTTGGCTGGAAAAGGGAATGTTCATCCTGGGAACCTCACTTGCGAACCGCAAAAGCGCGAAGGCGCAAAGATCACGCAAAGGAAAACAGGCGTTTGCTGGCCATGCCCGTCGCGCGCGGTAGCCTGTAGCCGCGCGCGGTGAGCGCGGCCAACCTCGGCGCCGGCGGTAACCTGTAGCCGCGCGCGGTGAGCGCGGCCGCTGTCGGCGCCAGCGGCTACATGATTTCTTTGCGCCTTAGCGCCTTTGCGGTTCTGAACCGAGCTTATCAGATTCATGTCAGCTCTCCAGCAGGAAATGGATCAGCATCCCCAGTACCCCGAGCAGGAAGGCGGTGCCGAGAAATTCCGGGGCGCGGAAAATGCGCAGCTTGGCGGAAACGGTTTCCAGCAGCGCCAGGCCGAAACCGCAGGCCAGCAGCTTGACCAGCAGCAGCGCGATACCCAGCGGCAAGGCCCCCCAGTTGCCCGCTTCGGCAATCCCCCAGGGCATGAACAGAGCGATGCCGATGGTGGTATAGGCGAACAGCTTGATGCTCGACGCCCACTCGATCAGCGCCAAATGACGGGCGGAATATTCGAGGATCATCGCCTCGTGGATCATGGTCAGTTCGAGATGGGTGGACGGATTGTCCACCGGGATACGCGCATTTTCAGCCAGCAACACCATCAGGAAGGCCACCCCGGCGAACGCCATGCTGGGATAGAGCACCAGTTCCTTGTGGGCGAACTGTTCGACGATGGTGGTCAGCGAAGTCGAATGGCTGATCAGCGAGGCGGTGAAGAACACCATCAGCAGCGCCGGCTCGGCGAGGAACGACACCAGCATCTCGCGACGCGCGCCGAGCGTACCGAAGGAGGTGCCGATGTCCATCGCCGCCAGCGCGAGAAACACCCGCGCCAACGCGAAAATTCCCACCAGCGCGATCACGTCCACCGCCGGCGACAGCGGCAGATCGGTCGCCACTACCGGCACCAGCGCCGCCGCCAGCCACATGCAGACGAACAGCATGTAGGGCGTAAAGCGGAATAGCGGCGAAGCATTGTGCGCCAGCACCGCGTCCTTCTTGAACAGCTTGATCAGCGTGCGGTAGGGCTGCAACAGGCCGGCGCCGCTACGACTTTGCATCCAGGCGCGGCACTGGTTGACCCAGCCCATCAGCAGCGGTGCCAGCAGCACCACCAAAGCGTCCTGGAAAAGTTGGAAAAGAAGGGTAGAAATACTCATCGGATAAACGCCAACAATGCCAGCAAGGTCAGAAAGCTATACAGCAAGTAAACATGGATGCGCCCATGCTGCAATTTGCCGAACAGCCCGGATACCCATTCCACCAGGCGCGCCAGCGGCAGATACAGCCATTCCCATAGCAGGTCGCGGGTCTCGCCGCGATAGCGCGGCTGCTTGTCGAAGGGGCTGGGTACTTCGCGCACGATGCCGAAGAAGAACTCGAAAATCTGGCGTATCGGCTGACCGAAACCTTCCGCGCTGTCCTGCATCCGCGCGGTCTGCTCGGGGAAGCCGCAGTCCCACGGGTCGCTACGCCGCACCCGGCCATGATAGAGTTTGCGCACCGCGACGAAGGTAAACGCCAAGCCGACCAGGATGATCCCGAACAGGATCGCCGGGCTGTAACTGGCGCGTTCTTCCGCCACCGGGGTAAGCCACAGCAGACCGGATTTGGCGGCGCTGACGCCGAGTTCGGCATGGACCAGCATCTGGTTGACATTGTCGATCTGCACGATCACGAACACCGGCAGCAAACCCAGCAGCAGGCAACCTACCGCCAGCCAAGCCATCCCGAGACGCTCCCAGATACCGGCGTCGTGGGCATCCTTGAGATGGTCGTCGCGCGGCTGGCCGAGGAAAATCACGCCGTAGAACTTGACCATCGCGTAAGCCGCCAGCGCTCCCGCCAGCACCAGCGCCGCCGCCGCCACCGGGATCAGCATGTTGAGGTAGGAATGCGGCAAGCCGGGCGACAGCAGGAAGGCTTGCAGCAACAGCCACTCGGAGATGAAACCGTTGAGCGGCGGCAGGCCGGAAATCGCCAGCACCCCCACCAAGGTGAGCAGCGCTGCCTTGGGCATCTGGTGGATCAAGCCGCCCAGCTTGCCGAGATTGCGCTCGCCGGTGGCGTGCAGCACCGAGCCGGTGCCGAGGAACAACAGCCCTTTGAAAAAAGCGTGATTGAGCGTGTGATAGAGGGTGGCGGTGAGCGCCAGCGCCGCCACCGCATCCTTGTGGTAGCTGTGGAACACGATGGTCAAGCCGATCCCGGTAATGATGATGCCGATGTTCTCGATCGAGGAATAGGCCAGCAAGCGCTTCATGTCGGTCTGCACGGCGGCGAACAGCACCCCGAAGAGCGCGGTGACCAGCCCGAGCGCCAATGCCAGCGCGCCCCACCACCACATCTGGGTATCGAGCAGATCGAAGGTGACGCGCAGTATCCCGTAGATCGCGGTTTTCAACATGATCCCGCTCATCATCGCCGACACCGGCGACGGCGCGGCCGGATGCGCTTCCGGCAGCCAGGCGTGGAGCGGCAGGATGCCGGCCTTGGCGCCGAAGCCGAACAACGCCAGCAGGAAGGTAATGCTCGCCCAGAACCCGCTCAAATGCGCCTCACGCATCGCGGCGAAGGTATAACCGCCGGCATGGCCGCCCTGCATCACGCCGAAGCACATCAGGATAGCGATGGCACCGACGTGGGCGATCAGCAGATAAAGGAAGCCGGCGCGGCGGATTTCAGGCACTTCGTGGTCGGTGGTGACCAGGAAATAGGACGACAGCGCCATGGTTTCCCATGCCACCATGAATAGGTAGGCATCGTCGGCCATGAACACCAGCGTCATGCTGGCAAGGAATACGTGGTATTCGAAGCACAGCAGACCGAGCTTGCTCCCCTCCATCGTGCGGAAATAACCCGCCGAATAGAGCGAAATGCCGATGGCCGCAGCGCCCAGCACGAACAGGAAAAACGCGGACAGCGCATCGAGGCGCAAATGAAACGGCAGGTCGGGCAGCCCCAGCGGCAGCACCATGATATTCGGCGACGCGCCCAACGCTTCGAGCCCGGTGGCGGCCAGCACCAGCGCCCCTAATGCCCCGGCGGGAAACAGCAGCCCGGCGATCAGGCGCGGACGCCCCTGGAGAAACAGGCCGGCGAAGGCGAGCGCCAGCCAGAACAACACCACGCCACCGGCGATGTCGATCGGCAAAGCTGTTGTCAATATCCCCACTCCCTAGCCTTCCTGTTTATTTTTAATTGAAAAATACCACAAAACCCGTTCCTCAGGCCGCCTGCTTCATCAGGCGGCACTGCGCGTTCGGGTCCGCCGCCAGCACTTCGGCGTAAATCGCATCGAGCGCGATATCTTCGTTGGCGAAGATGTTCTGCTGACCGATATATTCAAACAGGCCGGTGTGGCGCATTACGTCGAGCACCTGCTTCTTCAAGCCGCTGAATGCCACCGTGACGCCTCCGGAGCGCAGGCGCTGGACGAGGTGGTGGATCACCTCCTCGCCGGAGGCGTCGAGCTGGTTGATGCCGTCGCCGACGATCAGCAAGTGACTGGCTTTCGGGCAGTTGGCGACTGCCTCCAGAATAGTGTCCTCGAAATACGGCACGTTGGCGAAATACAGCGAGCCGTCGTAGCGGATGGCGATAATGTGCTCGCTGACTGGCAGGTTATTCACTTTGGCGTCGCGCAGGGTGCCGTCGGAATAACGGCCGAGAATCGCCACGCGCGGCGACATGGTGCGATACAGGTAAAGGATGATGGCCAGCCCGGCGCCGGCCATGATGCCGTTGTCGAGATGCGGCGCGAACGCCAGGGTGGCGATAAAGGTCACCACGGCGGCGATGCCGTCGTGCTTGTGGGCGTGCCAGGCATGTTTGATCGCCTTGAAATTGACCAGACCGATCACCGCCATCATGATCACCGCCGCCAGCACCGCCTGCGGCAGGTGATAGAGCAAGGGGGTGAGGAACAGCAGGGTCACCAGCACGATCAACCCGGCGAACACCGACGACATGCCGGTCTTCGCCCCGGCACCGAGGTTCACCGCCGAGCGCGAAAAGGAACCGCTCACCGGGAAGGACTGACTAAGGCTGCCGACGATGTTGGAGATGCCCTGGCCGAGCAACTCCTGATTAGGATCGATGCGATCCTTGGTCTTGGCGGCCATCGCCTTGGCGATGGAGATCGCCTCCATGAAGCCCACCAGCGAAATCACCAGCGCACTGGAAAGCAGGGACACGATAGTATCCCAGTTCATCTTGGGTACATCGATCTTGGGCAGCCCGGAGGGAATGCCCCCAACCACTTCGCCGCCGCCAACCAGCTTGAGTTCACCCTTGCTGACTTTCTTGATGCGCCAGCGGTAACCGTCGGATTTTTCGCCCTGCGGCACTTGTCCGGCCAGGTACAGCTTGGCGGGCTGGTCGCCGGCAGCAGGCACCTGTTCGAAAATGAACTTGCGCAGGGAACGGCTGGTCTTGCGGTTTTCACCTTCGGCATCGTTCAACTCCAGCTTGAGCAGCTCGATTTCATAGTTCAACGCTGCGCTACGCTGGGTAGCGTCCTCATGGCCTTTCTGTTGCAGCTTCAATTCCGCTGTTTTGGCGGTGAGGCGCTTGTTGATCTCGTCGCTGCGCGCCTCGTTGACCGAAAACTCGCTGGCCAGGGTTTTCACCTCGGCATCGGCAATCTCCTCGACCCGGCCCTTGCCGTTATGTTCGAAGCCGATACTCCAACTCACCAGCGTGGTAATCGTCACGGCGATCAGCACGCCGGGCATCTTGGGCGCATATTTTTTCAAGCCCCACATGATCGCAAAGGCGGATACGCCCATCGCCAAGGTGGGAAGGTGGGTCTCGCCGACCTGCTGCACCACGCCCCAAATATCCTGGATGAAATGCTCGCTGCGCCCCATAGCCACACCGAACAGCTTGTTGAGCTGGGACAGGCCGATAATGATCGCGGCGGCGTTGGTAAAGCCGACGATCACCGGATGCGAGAGAAAATTGACCACCACACCGAGTTTGAAGATGCCCAGCGTCAACTGGATCAGACCGACCAGCAGCGCCAGCAGGATCGCCAGCGCGACGAACGCCTCGGAACCGCTCGCCGCCAGCGGCGCCAGCGCCGACGCCGTCAGCAGCGAAGCCACCGCCACCGGGCCGGTGGCGAGTTGCGCGGAAGAACCCCACAGCGCCGCGATCATGCCCGGCAGGAAGGCCGCATACAAGCCGTAATAAGCCGGCAGCCCGGCCAACTGGGCATAGGCCATGGACTGGGGAATCAGCACCAGCGCCACGGTGATGCCGGCGATCAAATCGGCCTTGAAGGTGTTCCCGGTCATCGGGAACCAATTCAGAAACGGGAAAAACTTCTTGATGGTCATGAAGATTCTGTTAGTTGGGTACGTCAAAGGGTTGAAGTGCGGGCTACCATTAGCTCAACGCTGCCACTGCCGGCAAGCCTATCAGCAGAATCCGTGCCACCACCAAACAAAAAACCCAAGCAACTGTTTATATGAGACATTATAAAACTTCACACAATCTTGACATTGCGCACGCAACAATTGCTATTTGCAACAATTGAGCACACCCCATCATCCAAGCTGCTATTTTCATTACCGCTAACTGGATTGTTACAACTTTTCGGTTGTGAGTTGCATTTTGCAACGCAAAATCAAGTCGGACGGCACGGCATATAATATTGTGAGTTGATCGTCCCTTTGAATGCTGTCGTTTGACCTGCCCTGCAGGCCGGTGTTTCGTTGATGCGCATACTGATAATCGAAGACAACCCTGACATCGCCGCCAATCTTTTCGATTATCTCGAAGCGAAGGGCCACGTCCTCGACCTGGCAACCGATGGATTGGCGGGGCTACATTTGGCCACGACCAACAGCTACGATGCGATCGTGCTGGACATCATGCTCCCCGGCATGGACGGCTTCGTCCTGTGCCGCAAGCTGCGCCAGGAAGCGCGGCTATCCACCCCGGTGCTGATGCTCACCGCGCGCGATTCGCTCGACGACAAGATCGCCGGGCTGGAAAGCGGTGCCGACGACTATGTGGTCAAGCCTTTTGCCATCCGCGAGGTGGAAACCCGTTTGCGCGCACTCACCCGCCGTGCGCAGCGGGCTTCCGGCGAAACCGAGCTGCGCGTCGGCGAGCTCGTTTTCGATACCGGCACTTACCTGATCCGGCGTGGCGAACGACCGGTCGAACTGCCGCCGATTCCGATGAAACTGCTGGAAACGCTGATGCGCCAATCGCCCCGCGCGGTCTCCCGCGCCGAATTGGAGCAGGCCGTGTGGGGCGACAGCCCGCCGGACAGCGATGCCCTGCGGGCGCACATCCACCTGTTGCGCGCAGCGCTCGACACACCCGGCGCTACGCCGCTACTGCACACCCTGCGCGGCATCGGCTACCGCTTGTCTGCCAGCGATGAAGCCGCGCCGTAGCCTGCGCACCCGGCTGGCGCTGGCCTTCGCGCTGCTGGGAGGCTGCGTGGCGCTAGCGCTGGCAGCCCTGCTGTTCCTGGCCTTTCACAATCTCAACCAGCGCCTGATCGACGAATCGCTGCGCGCCGAAACCGAGGATTACATCGCGCGCCGCGAACGCAATCCGCTCTCCCTGCCGCCCACCACCGTGTCCATCCGCGGCTTTGTCGCCAGCCCGCCACAGGCGGCGGCAGACGTTCCCGCCCCCTTGGCCGCCCTCACCCCTGGAACCTATGAAATCCAGCTCGACGGCATTCCTTACCACGTTGCCGTGACGGATCTGGGCCAAGCGCGCTATTGGATGTTGTTCAACGAAGTGCGGCAACAGCGCCGCGAACAGCGCTTTCTGTTGATGCTGGCGGCGGGTGTGCTGACGATGATGCTGTTTTCCGCAGTAGGCGGCTGGTGGCTATCGGGACGCATCACCGCCTCGATGATCCGGCTGACCCAGCGGGTGGGCAAGGCATCGCCGGATGGCGAGGCATTGCTGCTGGGCGGGACTTACCCCGAAGACGAAGTGGGCGCGCTGGCGCGCGCTTTCGAACATTATTCCGCGCGCATCGGCGCATTCATCGAACGGGAGCGGGCCTTCACCGCCGACGTCAGCCACGAATTGCGCACCCCGCTGGCGGTGATACAAGGCGCGGCGGAAGTGTTGCAGGAAGACCAGCATTTGAACGCCTGGCAGCGGGTGCGCCTGGATCGCATCGAACGGGCCGCGCGCGAAACCGGCGTGCTGATCGCCGCCCTGCTGGCGCTGGCGCGCGAGGAAGCAGGCAGCGACGCCAGCGCCGCCGATTGCGACGTGGCCGTTGTGGCGCGGGAAGCGGTGGAAAAGCTGCGCTACCTGACGCGCGGGCGCACCGTCGGGGTGACGCTGGACATCCAGGCCAGCCCGGTGCTGGCGGCGGAAAAAATACTGCTCGCCATCGTGGTGGAAAACCTGCTGCGCAACGCCCTGGTTTTCACCGAGCAAGGCGCCGTGACGGTACGGGTGGAAGCCGGTCGGGTGACCGTCACCGATACCGGCCAAGGCATCCGCGCCGACGACCTGGCGCAGATATTCCAGCGCCATTACAAGGGCGCCGGCAGCCAGGGAGCGGGTATCGGCCTGTCGCTGGTGCGGCGCATCTGCGACCGCTACGGCTGGGAAATCGCCATCGAAAGCCGCGAGGGCGTGGGGACGGTGGCGGCGCTGGTGTGGAAGCCGGCTTGGACTGACACTACGAGCCTGGATGAAGCGCAGCGGAATCCAGAAGCGCCCGTGAGGGCGCAAAAGCGTAACATATGCCCATGGATTCAATGCATTGTTGACTTGAGTCCGCAGAGGCCTTGGCTTCATCAGGCCAGCTTGAGATGATAGTTGTTGAGTTATCATGTCGAAACATGATCAAGCTGTTTGCATTCTAAGAAACATGGGCGGCTGTGATATCCCAGCTCTTTCAATTTGGACAATCTCATTCTCAAATGACAAGTCGAAGACCAACCGCCGCTGACTCGAAAGCAACGGGGCGAAGGCGCTCCAACGCCAAGGTTTCAGGAGCGGGTCTGGCACGCGCTGCCAAGTCTACCAAGAAGATCAGGCGCGTTGCCGGTGGTTCCGCGACCGGAGGCGGAATGAACTTTCAAGCCGCAGTGTCAGCCATCGCTTATGTCTACATGGCGAGAGGGCAACGACTCTCCTGGCTCGAAAAGATGACTGAAGATGTCCCTGTTGCCGTCGATGCAGAGACGGGGGGCGCGGGTGATGATATTCGGCTGCTGCTCAAGTCCGGTGAGACCGTAGAAGTTCAAGTAAAGAAGGGGCTTAGATCAGGTAACGAATTGTGGGACTCATTAACCGGACTTGCGAGTGCCAACAAAGCCGGCTTAATCGATTATGGTGTTTTGATTGTTTCGCCGACCAGCAGCAATACCATCACCGAGGACTTGGCAAAAGACATCGTGCGACTCGGAGACGGTCGTTCCGACAATCTATCGGACATCGCCACCAAATTGGTGGCAAAGCTCAATGCGCTGGGTTTGTCTGTCGCAGACAGCTGCCAACACATTCGTATCCATACAATTTACGCTCTGGAGGGAAACCAAGCGTCGATCCTTGCGGCATGCGCTGAACTCGCGCATCTCTGCGCTGATCAAATGCAAGTCCGTTCGGCGTGGAACGCTTTGTGCAGGGATGCATCGGCTTTAATCGAGCATCGCGGACGCCGCGACGTATCGTCGGTGCTGCGCGTGCTGTGCGCAGAAGGCGTAAGCCTCACCGAAAATAATTCCATCGCTCCCATGCTTCTGCTGGAGAAGCTGGCCGACTGGACACTTGTGACCCATGCAGAGTTTTCGATCTTCGGCGTCAAGAAGATGCTGCGGACAGACGAGGCGTGGATACCCCTGCGCGCCGTCGTTCGAGATGAGGCCGAAACCAAAATCGAAAGCCTCGCGGATGCCCTTAAGAGCTATCAGGCTTGGGAGGAACGTGCCGTTCCCGGCGATGCTACGGTAATCAACCCGGAAACACTCGGTCGCTTTGTCACGCGCGCTATTATCGTCGGAGGCCCGGGCATGGGTAAGACCACGCTGATAAAGCGGATCGCGCGTCGCTACAGCGAGGATCATATTCCGGTGCTCCGCGTGCGACTGTCAACCGTTGCGGCACGCATGCAAGCCGGAAGTAGTTTTGAAGAGGCTGTCTTTGACTTGGGCTTGGACGGGAGCGGCATCGCTACGGCAGCAGCCAAGCAAGCGGCATTTCCAAACTGGTTGTTACTCTGCGATGGACTCGATGAATGCGGTAAGCTGCAAGAAGATGTTGCGGCAGGCGCAGCGCGCTTTGCGGCAGGTCACCCTAATTGCCGAATGCTCGTGACGACCCGACCGGTGGGATACGACACGGCCTATTTCAGTGATTGGCGGCATTATTATCTGGCTCCGCTTGAAACCTCATCGGCTTCTGCTCATTTGGCCACTCTTGTGCGCGAGGTTTTGCCTGAGGGCTCGCCACTTCAGAGCGATGTTTTTGATTTATGCATAACTGAAATCAAACAAGGCGAAACGAGCAAGGTTATCGCTCGAAGTCCGCTGCTCCTGGGCCTGGCTGCCTCAATCATTGTTCGTGGCGGGCATTTGGGCGCCACCAAAGAGCGGCTCTTTGAGCAGATATTCGATTTGATTGATGAACTTCCAAACTCCCGAATACCAGAACCGCCCGCACCTGTAGCCGTGCTCCAGCGCTACCTCGACATCCTTGGCTGGCACGTAACAGCACACCCGCTGAGTTCCATCAACAAGACCCTTGAGCGTTGCGCTGACGAACTTGTGCATGAAACCGGAAGTAAGCTGCTCAAGGCTCGCGGAGAGGCAGAAGGCTATCTTCGCTATTGGCAGGATGTGGGCATGGTCGAACGGATTGGTCATGGGAACGAAGAAACGCTGGCCTTCATTCACAAGAGCTTTGGCGAGTTCGCCGCAGCACGTTACCTGCGACCCATGCCTTCCGATGCACAGTCCGCCACAATCGCTGGCATCATCGATGCCCCGGAATGGGCAGAGGTCATTCGGTTTGCCGGTCAACTGGGCCTCGCCAACATTGTGGGCGGCATATTGCTGGCGAGCGTAGCCGCCGGATTCAATGGGGCGAAGCGGATTGTCAAGGTCGTCGAACTCATGGCTGAAGCCACCCCGCCACCAGAACGTGCGTTACGAGAAAAAATTGTCGCTGAGGCATTCGCAGTCGTTTCATCAATACGGCGCTTGCAGGCCTTCGAGGTTGGCGAACCGCTCGTGGCTGCGGCGCGCCGCTTTCCTGAAGAAGTTGGCCCATCGGCGGGCGCCCACCTCAACCATGAGCAACCTTGGTCTCGCCTCGTGGCATGGGCTGCGGCAGTTGCAGCCGGACCTGACTATTATCGTCTTGAGGATTTGGCAGATGCCTTGCGTACCAGTGCTGCCATGGTTGGGCCGGGTATTGAGTCGTCGTTGAGCGGTGGAATGAACTTTGACTTAGGTGGCGAGCGCGATCTGATACAAACCTTCGCTTTGGACGCGACATTCGAACTCCTTGAGCGCAGCCCGGCTGAACTGGCTGATGCTATCGTGCAGGAGGTGTTAAATCACCCTCATTTAGGCTCAGTGCGTTTTCTCCAGAAATACCAAGAGCTACTCCGTTCGAAAGGCAAAACCTTTGAGATCGGACGGCTGGGCAAGTTTGACTGGTCCTTAATGGCACTGCCGGAAGGTTATGCTAAGGCGGAGCTCATTGCTTACGATGCGATGTTCGACGCGCTCGATCTGCCGGTGCTTTCTGCCGATGACGACAAGAGTCCTGATACCTTGCTTTACTTCAGCGCGTTTCTTGCGGCAAGTGGATTCGAGCAAATAGAGGCATCCGACATTTGGGCTTGGACTCGACCTTTCGACAAGGCTGCAACGCGGGAAACATTGAAGGGCTTTATCGGCGTGAGCGGCATCAACCTTGAAATGCTTCGGTGTGACGCGCAAAGGACAAAGCACTATTTGCACGCCTCCGGGATAGCCGAGAGGTGTTGGCTGCTCGACATCACGACAAATGTCGATCCTCCCAATGTCGATTGGGCCTTGGCACGCACCCTGAACCTTGATACCACAAAGATTGAGGCCGCGCTTTTTCACCCCTCGCGATGGATCGTCTGGCTCGCCGCGAACTTGATGGAGAAGCTGCTGGCCCCGCCTGAGTTGGGGCATCTGATGCGGCGACTTCTCGAACGCGGAAAGGGCTACACGCTTTGGGCGGCAAGCGGGCTGGCGGCTGGACTCAAGCAAGACCAGGCTGTTGCCCTTCTGTTCGAGAGGTTGTCGAAACCGCTTGTGCGTGGTTGCGAACATCTATTTCGTATTCTGCGGCACTTTAATCTGCCATGGGGCGACGACATTTCTGGCATAGTGCGCGCGGGGCTAAAAGGCGACGTCGACACGGCGGTAGAGGCCGCAAAATTCGTTGCCGATATTGCTAAGCCCGGCCAAACCGACCTCTCAGCTATCATTGATGACACGCTTGCCTATTGGAGCGAACATGAGGATCCCTATCCGACAAAAGGCGGCGTTGTGCCGAACAGCCCGCGCGCCAAGCTCATAGAAGCACTCATGAAAATTCGGCTGCCAAGCTATGTGGAACTAAAGTCTTATGTCACCGATTCACGATCCGATGTGAGAGGTATTGGGACGGATAAATTTATCGAGTGGTTTCGGTTGCCCGATAGTCAACGCACGCAGTTCTTAAACGATATCAGCGCTGGGGAGATGCCACCCCATCTTCTTGGCAAAGCACTTGAAATGCGGGCTCCTTTAAACCCCGACGAACTTGCGCTGGGAAAGCGTCTACTGGATAGTGAAAATGCCAAGATACGCTTCAATGCGATGTCTATTTTGCAGAAGGATTATCTCAATCCGACCCAGATTCGTGTCCACGCACAGGCTATGACAGGAGACAGCGAACAGCAGATAAGAGATCGAGCCTACCGCATCCTCGACGCACTCTAGGGGTACGATTTCCCCTATCAGCCCCCCCCCAGCACTCACCTTCAACTTGTTAACGGCTTGTCCCGGATTACGGTCTTTGGCCGTCATCCAGGCAACACGGCTTGCCGAATTTCCGCTTTCAATGTCACCAGCGAACCGGCCTTGAACCGACACTCGTGGAAAATGCGCGCCGTGCAGTTCCGGCAGATCGCATCGTCGAGGCGGGGAACCAGGGTCTTCAGCGCGACCGATTTGGCGTCGAACAGCCCGCCGCCGCCCGCCTCACGGAAATAGCCGGTCTTCGCCAGCACTTCGAGCACGGCCGGGTTGGCGCCGTAAAGATACAGCCCGCCGCCCAGCGCCTTGCGCCGTCGCGCTTCCTGCATCAGCATCTCCGCGCCGGCCACGTCGACGAAATTGACCCCTTTCATCATCAACATCAGGTGCTTCCGGGTCGGCATGACCTCGTCGACGGCCAGCAACTCGCCCTGCACGTGGTTCACCGCGCCGAAGAACAGCGAACCCTGCACCCGCAGGATTTTCAGCTGCGGGCATTCCACCATGCCGGGAGCGATAGCGACAGACTTGCGCTGCGCCGTCAGGGGATCGGGTACCAATGTTTCCACTTCCGGGCGCGAGGTGCGGTTGAGGTACAGCATCAGCGACAGGATGATGCCGACGTAGATGGCGAACTCCAGTTCCACGAACAGCGTGGCGAGAAAAGTGACGATCAGCACCAGGCTTTCCTGGCGGCTGGCGCGCAGGATACTGCCGATATGGTGAAAGTCGATCAGCCCCCACGCCACCAGGAACAGGATGCCCGCCATCGCCGGGATCGGCAGGTAGGCGGCGAGCGGCGCCACCAGCAGCAGGATCAGCGCCAGACAAACGGCGGCGAACACCGAGGCGAGCGGGGTTTTCGCCCCGGCAGCGTAATTCAGGCCGCTACGGTTGAACGAGCCGCTCGACGGATAGCCGGAAAAGAAACTCCCCACCAGGTTGGACAGCCCCTGACCGATGAACTCCTGGTTGCCGTCGATGCGCTGGCTGGATTTCACCGCGATGGCGCGTGAGATCGATACGGCCTCGGTCAGCGCCAGCATGGTGATGGCCAGCGCGCTGGACAGCGTGTGCTTGAGCGCGTCCAGCGACAGATCGGGCATGGACAGCGGCGGCAGGTGCGACGGTAGCGCGCCGACGGTACGGATGCCGGTTTCCGCGCCGCTCAGCCTATCCAGCGCGAGCGCGAGGAAGCTGCCGGCCAGCATCGCGGCGATCATGTAGGGAAAGCGCGGGAAATAGCGTTTGACCAGGATGCCCATGAGCAGCGTAAAGACGCCCACCGCCATGACGTAAGGATTGATGTCGCCGATCTGGCGCACGAAATGCGTGATGATTTCATGAAAGTGCGCGCCGCGCGGAATCTCGATACCGGAAAAATTCTTCAACTGGCTGGCGGCGATCAGCACCGCCGCCCCGGCGGTAAAGCCGATCACCACGGAATGGGAGATGAAATTGACCAGCGCGCCCATGCGCGCCAGACCCATGGCCAACTGGAAAATACCGGTGAGCAGCGTGAGCGTCAGCGCCAGCCGGATGTATTCCGCGCTGCCCGGTTCGGCCAGCGGAGACAGCGCGGAAAACACCACGATGGAAATGGCGGTGGTCGGCCCCGAAACCAGATGCCGGCTGGAGCCGAACATTGCCGCCAGGATGGCGGGTACCATCGCGGCGTAGAGGCCGTATTCCGGCGGCAGCCCGGCGATGGTGGCGAAGGCCACTCCCTGCGGCAACACGATGATCGCGCCGGTCAACCCGGCGAGGGCATCGTCGCGCAGCGAAGCGCGGTTCACCTGCGGCCACCACTTGAGAAATGGGAGCAAGCGGTAAAGCCAGACGGGGCAGACGGGAAGGGGGCCGCTCAGGATCGCGCTCATTAGGCGCCTCTTTCAGCAGATCCGGCGCCGAAGCGGGCGACGGATGGAACAGCGGCGTAGCTGGCGGAGTGGCGAACAGCCATGGGACATTTCCTTCGGGTGACGGTGAACTTGTTCACCATGCTAGCCGGAGGAACGTCAAGGAAGCGTCAAGAAACCCTCAAGGGAAGGTACAGAAATGAAATTTATGCTGCCGAGTGCTGCTGTGCCGTCACCACCAAAGGGCAAGCCAGCTTGTCCCAGGCGCCGACGGAACCCGGCCAGGTTTCCGGGGCATCGATGACCACGCAGGCGATGCACTCGTGGGTATTGGCATAGCGCACCACTTCGCGGACGCCCAGCGTGGCTTGCCAGTCGAGATGATAGAGCACCTCATCGTCATCCAGGCGTTGCAGCATGGCGGCCAGCGGCGCGGGCGGGGCATTCTTGTCGGCCTGCAGCAGTATCTCCACCCCGGCGCTCATGCGTTTCGCCAGGCTGGCTGTGGCGGCGAACAGGCGCGCGTCCAGCCGCTCGCCCTGGACAGCCAACAAAACCTTGCGGGCGGAAAACGCCACGAAAATCCTGAATTACGTCCTGGTTCAGGACTTGCGAGCGCGGATCACCAAACCGCGCTCGAAACGGTAGCCACCGGTCTCCGGCGGAAATGCGATGAACCAGGCTCTTTTCAATTTACCCATTAACTGTGCCACGGCTGCCTCCTGAAAAATAGAAATTACTCGGCAGTTTATTGAGCACGCTCCGTGCCAGCCCCGGAATAAGCGACTAACCAACTGTTTAAACAAACAAAAAAACCGTGCGGCGAACGCGCCGGCCGCTCCCGCAGATATTGCATGTCGCAACACGGTTGCCGAAGCATAGCTGCAACCCGCTATATTTATTGCAATAAAGCAGAGTGTTACAGATTTTTCGCCAAGTGATTCACTTTGCAACAATTCAGCGTAAAATGGCCGGATGAATTCCCTGCGCCAGAAGATCACTTTCGGCTATTACGTTATCGGGACACTGGTGGTCGGGCTTTCCCTGTTCGCCTTCGTCGAGTTGCGGCTGATCGAGCAAAAAATCCTGGCGGGCGCCAAGGTTTACGAATTCTTCGACGCCACCCTGGAAATGCGCCGCTTCGAGAAAAACCTCTTCCTCTACCACCAGGCTGCTGACTGGCGCGAATACGCTGCCTTCGTAACGCGCGCCAAACAGCTGCTGCACGACAATCCCGGCGAATTCACGCTGCTCGCCCCCCGCCACAAAATTGCCGAACTGTCCGGCGAACTCGGGCGCTACGAACAACTGATGGCGGAATACTGGCACAAACAGGAAAACGCCCCCGGCGGCGCGGCACAAATGGAAGCCGCCATCCGCATTTCCGGCAAGAAAATCGTCACTCTCGCCGGAAACATCGCCAGCACCGAGCGCGCCGACCTGCAAAGCGCGCTGGGACAGCACCGCATGAAACTGGTGCTGTCGATCGCCGTGCTGATCGCGCTGGTGATCGTCGCCGGCCAAGTGCTGTCGCGGATGGTGGCGCGCCCGCTCAAGCAGCTCGAAGACAGCATGGAAGCCATCGCCGGCGGACGCCTGGCCCAACTCGACATCTGCTCCGGCGACCGCGAAATCGTGTCGCTGACGGTCGCCTTTAACCATGTGATGCACGAACTCGACCTGCGCCAGCGCCACCTGGTGCGTTCGGAAAAACTCGCGTCGCTGGGTACCCTGCTGTCAGGGGTTGCGCACGAACTCAACAACCCGCTTTCGAACATCTCCACCTCTTGCCAGATCCTGATCGAGGAAGGCGATGCCGGCGACCCGGAATTCCAGCGCGAACTGTTGACCCAGATCGACGAGCAGACCCTGCGCGCGCGTAACATCGTGCGCACCCTGCTCGACTTTGCCCGCGACCGCGACTTCAAGACCGAAACGCTGCTGCTGGCGCCGCTGATCGAGGAAACCCTGAGCTTCGTCAAAGGCCAGATTCCGGCGCAGGTCACGGTGCGCCGCGAGATCCCCGACCATTTGACGGTCGCTGCCGACAAGCAGCGGCTGCAACAGGCTTTCCTCAACCTGATCAAGAATGGCATCGAGGCGCTGGAAGGCGCCGGCGAGATCGTCATTCGCGCCACCCGGCGCCTGCCAGGCGAGATTCCCGCCGCAGCCGAAGCCGCTTTCCTGCACTACGGCAGCTGCGACACCAGCCGCGAAACGCTGGAAATCGAAATCCGCGACAACGGCAGCGGCATCCCCGCCGCGGTACTACCGCGCATCTTCGACCCCTTCTTCACCACCAAGGATGTCGGCAAGGGCTCGGGGCTGGGGCTGTTCATCGTCTTCGAGATCGTCGAGGAGCACGGCGGCTGCATCGCGGTAGCGAGCGAAGCGGGAAAAGGCACGACCTTCCGGGTGCGGCTGCCGTTCCATCAAACAAATGAGAAATAACTTTTTGAACCGCAGAGGCGCGGAGACGCAGAGAAAACCAGAAAAGCTATTCGTTTCTTTGCGAAACCTCTGCGTCTCTGCGCCTCTGCGGTGAGAATTTTTTGAATCACAAGGAAAACCATCAACATGGCTAACGGCAAACTGCTGATCGTGGACGACGAAAAAGTCGCCCTGAAAAACCTCGAACACGTGATGAAGAAGGAAGGCTACGAGGTCACCGCCACCCAAAGCGGCGCCAACGCGCTGGCTTACCTCGAAAAACAGCCCTTCGACGTAGTGCTGACCGACCTGCGCATGGAAAAAGTCGATGGGATGCAAATCCTCAAGAAATGCCGCGACAGCTTCCCCGACACCGAAGTGGTGCTGATCACCGGCTATGCCACCCTGGAATCGGCGGTGGACGCGATGAAGCACGGCGCTTTCTACTACATCGCCAAACCGTTCCGCCTCGACGAAGTGCGCAAGGTGGTCAGCGAAGCGCTGGAAAAAACCCGCTTACGCCGCGAAAACCGCGAACTGCGCGAACAGATCGACACCTTCCAGGGCAAGGTCAAAATCATCACCCAGGACCCGCACATGGAGCGTCTGCTGGAAGTGGCGCGGCAGATCGCGCCGACCGACTGCAACGTACTGGTCGCCGGCGAATCCGGTACCGGCAAGGAACTCTTCGCCCGCTACCTGCACTTCAACAGCGCCCGCGCCAACGGCCCGTTCCTCGCCGTCAACTGCGGCGCCTTCAACGAGGAACTGCTGGCCAACGAACTGTTCGGCCACGTCAAGGGCGCGTTCACCGGCGCCCACGGCGACAAGAAAGGCCTGCTCGAAACCGCCTGCGGCGGCACCCTGTTTCTCGACGAAGTGACCGAAATGCCGTTGTCCATGCAAGTCAAGCTGCTGCGCGTGATCCAGGAGCGGGAAATCCTGCCGCTGGGCGGCACCGCCCCGCTCAAGGTGGACGTGCGCTTCATCGCCGCCACCAACCGCGATCTCCAGGAAACCGTGAAAAACGGCGACTTCCGCCAGGATCTGTATTTCCGCCTCAACGTGGTCAACCTGCTGGTACCCCCGCTCGGCAAGCGGCGCGGCGACATCCCGCTGCTCGCCTACCATTTCCTCAAAAAAGCCGGCACCCTGATGAAAAAGGACGTAACCGAAATCGCCCCGGAAGCACTCGAGCTATTGAAAGTCTACGACTTCCCCGGCAACGTCCGCGAACTGGAAAACATCATCGAACGCGGCGTCGCCATCACCAGCGGCAACACCATAGCAGCAGCCCACCTGCCCGACGACCTGCGCGAACTCACCATCCGCACCTTCAGGAAAAAGGAAGGCCGCATCCCCTCGCTGGAAGAACAGGAAAAGGATTACATCCAGTGGGTGCTGAGCGAAGCCAACGGCAACCAGACCCTGGCCGCGCAGATATTGGGGATAGATCGGGTATCGCTGTGGCGGAAGTTGAAGAAGTATCAGTTGGAGATGTAAACAAGCAAGAATGAAATGTTTTAAATCAACAAGCTTGCGATCAGCGGATCATCGGTTTATAGTTGTGAGTAAATTTACTCACAATGAGAAATGTCATGCCGTTCGAACGTCAACATGGCTGCGTCTTGCGCCAACGCCTCGGCGAAACGCCGACCTTTATGATCGTTGTCGCCGGCCCACGCCAAATTGGCAAGAGCACTTTGGTACGCCAAGTGCTCGCTGGGCGACCGGCAACTTTCGTTGCGGTAGATCAGCCGCTGCCTGAACCCGCCGACCCCTTCACCAGTCAGTTAGCCGACGCCACAATCATTTCCGGCGCGTTACCCACTGCCGAGTGGCTGGTACGTCAATGGACACAGGCTCGCGCCAAGGCAAAATTGCTGCCGGATGGCGAGCGTTACGTATTGGCCATCGACGAAATCCAGAAAATCCCCCGCTGGTCAGAAGTCGTCAAGGGTTTGTGGGATGCAGACCGCGCCGAAGCCCTGGATATGCACGTAGTCCTGCTCGGCTCGTCGCCCTGGCTGATGCAGAAAGGCTTAACGGAAAGCCTGGCCGGGCGCTATGAAGCAATTCGCATGACGCACTGGTCCTACCCGGAAATGCAGGAGGCATTCGACTTCTCGCTCGACGAATATCTCTACTTTGGCGGCTATCCGGGGTGCGCCGGGCTTATCCGCGAAGAACGCCGCTGGCGTGAATATGTGCGCGGCGCGCTGATCCACCCGAACATCGAAAAGGACATCCTCCAGATGACGCGGGTAGACAAACCCGCGCTACTCAAAACCTTGTTCGAGCTGGGGTGCGCTTACTCGGGGCAAATTATTTCCTATACCAAGTTGCAAGGACAGCTCCAGGACGCGGGCAATACGGTGACTCTGGCGCATTATCTCGATCTGCTGTCGCAGGCCGGGATGCTCACCGGCCTGCCCAAGTACGCCGGGCAGAAACATCGACAACGTGCTTCCAGCCCCAAACTCAATGCACTGAACACCGCGTTGATTTCGGCACTGACCGGTTACACCTTCGCTGACGCGCGCAATGACCGCTCTTACTGGGGCAGGCTGGTGGAAAGCGCCGTCGGCGCCCACTTATTCAACACCGCGTTCGACGACTGCCAAGTTCAATACTGGCGCGAAAGCCCGGATGAAGTCGATTTCGTACTGACCAATGGTCGAAAGCTGGTCGCTATCGAAGTGAAGAGCGGCACCAATTTCGCCGCGCCCAAGGGGCTGAGCGCATTCACCGAAAAATTCAAGGAAGCGCGCTCGCTCATCGTCGGCGAGGGCGGTATCGTGCTCACCGAATTCCTCTCGCGCCCGGCGCTGGACTGGCTGGAGTAAAGTGACCATGCAGGTTCCTCGCCAAGTCCGAAAAGCTTCTGACCGGGAAGATACGCCGTTCGAGAATCCACCCGTGAATTTGCCCGAATTTCGCTCCCAGGCGGCATGGGTGCTACTCGGCGAACCCGGCGCGGGAAAGTCCGCAGCGTTTGCCATGGAAGCCGAGGCAAGCAACGGGCAATATCTGCGCATCGACGAATTCATCAACACCGATCCGGAAACAGACTGGCAGGGCAAGACGCTGTTTCTCGACGGCCTGGACGAGACCCGCGCCGGCAGCAGCGACAACATACTCCAGCAGATTTGCCGGCAACTGAAACACCTCGGCAATCCGGCTTTCCGCGTGGCCTGCCGAGCCGCCGACTGGTACGGTTCGACGGATAGCGACGACCTCAGGAAGGCATCACCCGACGGCAAACTGGAGGTGTTGCTGCTTGAGCCGTTGAATGGCGAGGACATCCACGCCATTTTGCGCGAAAATCACGGCATTCCCGACCCACAAAAATTCGTCGCGAAAGCCGAAAAACGTGGCGTCGCCGGCCTGCTCGACAACCCGCAGACCCTGGGTTTGCTGGCTCAAGCCATCCGGGGCGACCAGTGGCCGGCAACCCGCGCCGACACTTACCGGCTCGCCTGCGAAAAACTCGCGGAAGAAGCCAACAAACGGCATCGCGACAAAGCCCACCCCCAGCCGCGCGAACCGGGAAAAATACTGGATGCCGCCGGCCAGCTTTGCGCCGTGCTGCTGCTTGCCAACAAGTCCGGCATCGCGCTTGACCCGGAACGTGCCGATGAGCGCTTCCCCGTCTTGACCGACTACGCGCCGCCCGATATGGCAACAGCCACGCAAGCCATCGGCAGCAAAGTGTTCCGTCCCTCCGGTGAAGAGCGCGTCGAACCCAGCCATCGCAGCATTGCCGAATATCTCGCAGCGCGCTGGCTGGCGCAGCGGATCGACCGCAACGGACTGCCGCTAAGGCGCGTCCTGAACCTGCTGCTCGGCCCAGACGGCGGCGTAGTGGCCGGATTGCGCGGCCTGTTCGGTTGGCTTGCCTTGCACTGCCATGCCGCCCGGCCCCGCCTGATCGAAGCCGACCCGCTGACGGTGATCTTTTATGGCGATGTGCAGCCCATGCCGGTAGCCGAGAAGCGGTTGATCCTTGGCGGACTGCGCCGCGAAGCCGAGCGCTCCAGCGCTTTTCTCTGGGACATGCAAAAAGCACACCCCTTCGGCGCGCTCGCCGACCCTGGGCTGAGAGAGGATTTCCGCGCCATCCTGCAAGCGCCCGAGCGCGACGATGCCAGCCAAGCGCTTGCCGTTTGCGTGCTCGACATTCTTGGCAACGGCACCGCGCCACCCGAACTAGCGCCAAGCGTGCTGAATCTGGTTCGCGACGATACGCGCTGGCCCAGAGTCAGGCGCTCCGCCCTTGATGTCTGGCTCAAACTCTCAACCGACCTGCAAGCCGCTCTTGCCCTGCTCGAAGAGGTGAACGAAGGCCGCATAGTTGACCGCGACGACGCACTGGCAGGCGCATTGCTGTTCCACCTTTATCCGGCACATCTAGCGCCGGAGATGCTATTACGCCATTTTCACGTACCTAAGGATACAAACCTGATCGGCGGCTATTATTTGTTTTGGACTCACGAGTTGCCGCAGTGCGCACCAGACGAACATCTGCCGGCTCTGCTGGATAGACTCGCTGACCACCCGGTATTGCACTCACGCCTCACCGATACGCATTTTCTTCACAAAATGGTTGACGGACTGCTGGCGCGCGGCATCACGGTTTACGCTGACCAAATTTCTGACCAGCGCCTGTTCGCCTGGCTGGGCATAGGTGCTGATGAATATGGCGACATCCAGCGAGAACCAGCATCTCAACAAACGCTGACCACCTGGCTGGGAGCGCACCCCGACCGCTACCAGAAGACATTGGAATTGTGCTTCAAACACTGCGAGCAAAATGAAGATCCAGCGTATTGTGTTTACACCCAGACATTCCGGCTACACAACGCGATGCCACCCGACGACCTTGGCCTGTGGCACCTCGAACAGGCAACGCTGACCGCCAACGACGCACTTGCGCGGACGCACCTGTCCGAAGCGGTAAGCGCCCTCATCCAGCAACGAAGCGCTACCGGGCTGTCATTGGAACACATTGAAGCTTGGGGGAATGCCCATCCCGAACGCAAACACTGGCTTGAGCCTCTACTGGCCTGGGAAATTCCCAAGTGGCGAACCAAGCAAACCGCTGATAAACAAATGCGCAAGCAAGAACGCGCCGAGGCTAGGCGTATGCGCAGCATCGCCTTGGCTCAACACCTCACGGCCATTAAGGAGGGCAGCGCGCGAGTTGATCTCATGCACCAGTTAGCCGGCGTCTGGATGAGCCGCTTCAGCGATATACATGGCGAAACGCCCGCCGAACGCTACGACACTTATTGCGAAAACAGCGAGGAAGCGCTTGCAGCAGCCGAGGCCGGTTTCCGTCTTTGCTCTGAACGCCCTGATCTGCCGACCGTCGCCGAGATCATTGACCTCAATATCCAACAAAAGGAGCACTACATCCGCCTGCCCTGCCTCGTCGGCATGGAATTGCGCTGGAGGGACGGCGCCGGGGAAATCGAACGCCTTTCCGATGCAGCACTGCGCCGCATGATCGCCTTTCGCCTGACCTATGGCGCTGACAACACACCCGACTGGTTCACCCACTTGGTACGACAACGCGCCGAGCTGGTTGCCGAAGTCCTCATTGCCTACGCGAGCATCACCCTCAAGTCCGGCAAGGAGTATATCGACAGTATTTATCCGCTCGCCAGCGACCCGGAATATCGAGCCGTTGCCATCCTCGCTGTGCCACGGCTACTGGAAACATTCCCGGTGAAGGCGCGCTCCGGCCATCTGAGCCATCTGGAAAGCCTGCTCAAAGCCGCTCTGAACTACACCCCGGAAGCACTCACCAAGCTGATCGAAAAGAAATTGGCCATGAAAGGCATGGATGTCGCTCAAAGAGTTTACTGGCTGGCCACGGCCATGCTGCTCGCTCCAAGTGACCACGAGGCAGCGCTGTGGCGCTACGTCGGCAAGTCCGAGATTCGCGCCAACCATTTGTCCGATTTTCTGAGTAACCGTTTCGACGAACGCCAAAATGACTACGAGCTTTCCGCCCACACTTTGGGCAAACTGATCGAGGTGATCGCGCCTCATGCAGAAACCGAATGGCCGCGTGGAGGCGGAAGGGTAAGCGATTCGATGAGCCGTGGCGACCACCTCCGCGCCCTGGTAACCCACCTCGGCGCAATGGCAATCCCCGATGCAGAACAGGAACTCAACCGCCTGCTCGGCTTGTCGGCACTGCACAAGCTGAAACTCCTGCTCGAAAACGCCCGCCATCAACAGAAGCAACGGCTGCGCGAAAGCGGGTTCCGCTTTCTGCCGCCGCGTAGCGTCGCCCAAGTGCTCGCCTGTGGCGCGCCAACCAGCTCCACCGACCTGACCGCACTGGCACTCCACCATCTCGACGAGATTGCGCTAGCCTTGCGCAACGACAACGACGACGGCTTCCGTGCCTTCTGGAACGTCGAGAACAAGCAGCCGATCAGCCAGCGTGAGGAAAACCTTTGCCGCGATGCGCTGCTTACCCGCCTCAAAGCGTGCCTTGCTCCGCTAGGCGTCGATTGCCAGCCGGAAAAAGACCACGCCAACGACAAACGCGCCGACATCAGCCTTTCGTACCGCAACGAATTCGAGCTCCCCATCGAAATCAAGGGCGAATGGCATAAGCTGTTATGGAGTGCGTTACGCACCCAGCTTATCGGGCAATACGCCATCGCACCACGAGCCGACGGGTACGGCATTTATCTGGTGCTGTGGTTCGGCGGCGAGGGGGTGCCGCGCGCAACCGACGGGGGAAAGAAACCGCGCTCGCCGGAAGAACTGAGAACCCGCCTCGAAGCGCAACTCGACCCGGTGGAGCGGCAGCACATCTTCGTTCGCGTGCTGGATGTGAGTTGGCCGATCTGTCGGCGAAATTAGCACGATACCACCCTGCAGCGCGCCGGCTGACCTCACGGATTGCCGCCCACGCTCTTCCCTCAAAACTCGTTCTGCAATTTCTTGTAGCCCTTCACCAGCTCGTGGTTGGCGCGCGTCACCGATTCCGAGAAATCCGCGGCTTGCGGCGAGACCTGCTCGATATGGCTGAGTTCGGAACTGGAATGGATGTTGGTGGTGGAGGGAATATAGAAGCCGGGCGGGATGTCGCAGCCTTCCACCACCGAATTGTGGCGCACCACCGAACGGTCGCCCACCACGCAGTTGAACAGCACCGAGTTGAAGCCGATGAAGACGTGGTCGCCGACCACGCACGGGCCGTGCACGATGGAGCGGTGGGCGATCGAGGTGTATTCGCCGATGGTCACCAATCCGCCCGCCTTGGAGTGGATCACCACGCCGTCCTGGATGTTGGAATGGGCGCCGATCACGATAGGTTCCATCTGGCCGTCCTCGTCCACCTCGTCGGCGCGGATCACCGCGTAGGGGCCGATGAAGACATTCTCGTGGATGATCACCTTGCCGCAAATGATCGCGGTGTTGTCGACATAGGCGGTTTCATGGATAACCGGCAGGTCGCCGTTGGGATTTTTACGGATCATCGTGTCGAA
>Ga0208566_1000268_pt1 | contig 37613 bp, 28 predicted proteins | sample PL_2010_150m_FD_184159 | JGI IMG/M metagenome (GOLD analysis project Ga0208566, IMG submission 184159) | Freshwater microbial communities from Powell Lake, British Columbia, Canada to study Microbial Dark Matter (Phase II) - PL_2010_150m... | ecosystem: Environmental > Aquatic > Freshwater >...
TTGTTAAAGATATCTTAAAGATAGAAATAGAATCACAGATTCGGGGAGATGAATTAATTGATAATTATAACAAAGAAGTAGGATCAAAGATTGTGGGACGAACTCCTTCCTTTACAACGATATATTCTGACTTGAGTAAATATATGCATTCAAGAACTGGTGATAAAAAAGATTTTGATTCACAGTTAGAAAAAATAATCGATCATTTGAGAGCTAAGGATCTATTCGATAAATATTCAAAGAATACCTAACACACGTCTCAACTCGATAGCAATGAAGATACGGTAATTGCTTAATTATAAATAACATTTGCGAAACAATTACCGAAATAATTTCATACTGCGGGTTGCTCTGCCAAAGCTGCACGAATTATAATTCGCTCTTAAGCAACTGGTCATAATTTCAAACGTCTGATTAAGTACAAATATTGTTTTTACCAATTAAGATGAGGATAAAATGTCAGAACGTGTTTGCCCTGTCTGGATCGGTTATTTACTATTAAGTCCGTTGAGAAAATTATTTCAAAATCCAAATAAGATTCTAAGTCCGTATGTTAAGAACGGAATGAAGGTAATGGACGTAGGATGCGCTATGGGATATTTCAGTATGGAGCTCGCAAAGTTAGTTGGTGCAAATGGAAAAGTAATTTGCGTTGATATGCAGGAAAAGATGCTCAATGTTTTGAAGACGCGCGCCGGAAAAGTTAATTTGTTAGAAAGGATTGAAACGCGTTTGTGTAATCAAGAATCACTCGGACTTGATGATCTAAAAGAAAAATTAGATTTTGTTCTTGCTTTTGCAATGGTTCATGAGGTTCCGGATGCGGTTCCTTTTATGAAAGAAGTTTCCGGCACAATAAAAAGAAAAGGTTATTTACTCATTTCTGAACCGGCCGGACATGTATCTGAAGATGATTTTAAGAAGACAATTTCAATTGCTGAACAGAATAATTTAAAAGTAATTGAAAGACTAAAAATTAAAGGAAGCATTAGCGCTTTATTTCAGAAAGAATAATTGGAGAACAAATGGATTGGACAAGAGAATTTCCCGCGTCAATTTTATTGTGTGATAATAATGGAATCGTTACTGAGATGAACGAAAAAGCTGCCTTAACCTTTGCGGAAGATGGTGGTTACGGTTTGATCGGAAAAAATTTATTTGAATGCCATACCAATGCATCGAATGAAATAATAAAAAAGATAATGAATGAAAAGAAACCAAATGTTTACACAATTGAAAAGAACGGAATCAAAAAATTAATTTATCAATCGCCGTGGTATGAGAATGGTGAAATGAAAGGACTTGTTGAGTTATCACTCGAGATTCCTTTCGATATGCCTCACTTTATCAGATAAAATTTTATTTCTTATCGGGTTGAGATTGTTCTTCTTCTTTTTTAATCACCTCAATCGTAAAATTGGCAGCAACGCCTGCCAGCGCGCCGACAGCAGCAACAACCGGTGCAAACAAAGTTCCAATAACTCCAACTGTTACCGGAATCTCAATGTAAGTTCTGCCCTTATCATCTTTAATGATTATTTTACGTGCATTCCCTTCTTTGATAAGCTCTTCGATCTTGGTGAGAAGCTCTTGTCCTTTAATTTTAAATTCCATTTTCTTCATCTCTATTTATAAATCAATGTTTATTAACTTGGAACACCTAATGTTTTACAACGGCAATATTCAAATCAGTTATTATAGTCGAAACCGCTTTTATAATAGGAATAACTACGGCTACAAATGATCTTGCCCAAAAAGAATTTACAGGCAGATCAATCCAATAATTATTCTGATGGGATTTGACTACCACACGTGAGACTTTCCCTTCATAAAAATATTTCTCAACGGTAATCGAAGTGCTGCCGTTAAATTTCATCTAAGTTTCCTATCCAACTTTCTTTTACATTACTTTAGATGAGCAAGAAGACTAATTTGTTCCGCGAAGATTAAATAAAATTAATGTTGATGGTTAATTATGTAATGATGAAGAAAAATTAGGTTTGTGCTTTTGAGAAGTGATTTGTTTTATTGAGACTAAATCAAACCGCTAACTTTATTACATGTGGATATTCAGCGGTTAATAATTTGTTGTCCTTTTTAGAGGAAGATATTCTTTTCTTTTTTTGCTTTTTTGTTTTTCTAACTTCTTTATTTTCTAAATAATAAAGTCTGACTTCCGGAAAAAGTCCTTCATTAATTATTTGCAATTCAAAATGAGGAACGCTTCTCTCTCTTGTTTGAAAAAGATTGATTTGATCTGGGGTTTCTAAAGTTATTGGTAGCATGTGCCTATAAATAAAAATAATTTGTAATCGCTTCCGGTCACAATTAAAATCTATTAAAATAGATCTATTCTTCCTAATACGATTTTATTAAATAAAAAATTTTTTTGTTGATATTGTCCTGCTATTGTTTATGAGTTATATATTCTACGAGCGTTATTTTTTCTCAATTACAACATCATGTTTAATAAATTCTTCTCCGCTAGCCGGAATGTTAATAATTAATTTCCCCTCCTTAAATTCTGCGCAGGTAACTTTCCCGATTAGTTCATAATTCATCACTCCTAACTCATAATTTCTGTTTGCTTTGCCTTCGCAGCTAATTATAAATTTCTTCCCATCTAGCTTTTGAGAAATAATCTTCAGTCCTTCGTTCGTCGCACCGATTGGAGTAGTTGATAAGAGCAAATAAATTCCAATCGACGGTTTATAATTGATTACTAATTCGTTTTTTCCGTTTGCTTTGAAATTTGTTTTAAGCTGATAAGCCTGCTCGTGTTTTTTCAATTCATAGTCCAGCTTCTTTCCATTTAACATTACGGAATTAATTTCAACACCTAATTCAAAATCCGGATTGTATTCGAATTCGATTTCTTTTTCACTGTTCACATCTATTAACAATTTCATTTCACCATTCTGCACTCTACACTCTGCACTCGCTACTGTATTCCCAACTTTAATATTGTTCACTTTCAGAAATTTCCAATCTGCCGGCAATTTAGGTGCAAATGTAATTTTGTTGTTGAGTGCATCAACATTGAGTCCAATCAATCCTTGCATCATCGGAAATACAAAGCCGCTTACGCTGAATCCTTGATCGTGATAAGCTTCGCCGAGTTTTGTATTAATGTCGCCCGAAAAAACTTCCGGAACAATTCCGATTCCATAATCGAATGCATGCTGAGCGGTCTTGCGGATAGTTTCCAAACCTTGAAGATTAAAATGTGTATAGAATTGCGCAGCGCCAATAAAATAAGAGGTGAACGGCCAGATCGTTCCATAATTATAATTTGTCGGTTCATACATAGATGATTTGTTTGAAAGATTACGCACTCCCCAATCAGTAACCATATCGCTTTCATTAAATTTTTTGATTGTGCTTACACTTCGTTCGTTGTTCATCAAACCAAAAAGAATTGATGTGGAAGAATAAATATTTTTATCTCTGACTTGCTTTCCGTCTTCCGCAGCACCGAAACTGTAGAAACCGAGATCATCAATCCAAAATATTTTTTCTAACGCTTGCTGAGCTTGCGGAAAAAGTTTTGCTGTTTCGTTTTCAATCTCTTTATCACCAACGTACTTTGCCATCAAGCTTACTTCTTTAATTCCTTGTGTCCATAAACTTTGAGTATAGTTGTCGTTAAATATTTTCACAAGTGTTCCAAATTCTAACACTCCAAGTCCGGCGCCGCGTAAATCCATCAATCCATCTCCGTTGCTGTCTTTACTTAAGCACCACTTATATGCTTGAACAATTGATTTCCAGCTTTTCTTAATGAATTCTATATCGCCGGTTTTTCTAAAGTAATCTCCGATCGAAACTAAATACCACGGTGAAGTATCCGCATGATTATATCCGAAATGATAATCGTTCCACCAATCAACCAAGCCGTCACTTTGTGATAGTTCATGAGCCATCTTTCCGACATCAATTACTTTATCATTAGGACCCTTTTTTCTTATCGGGAAATTTTCTTGTCTCTGCCATTTTTGTGTAAACTCAAGTGCATCGCGTACCATTGAATAATCGCCGTAACTATTTATTGCAAGTGAATTAATAAATGCATCTCCGCCGAAGTACCATGCAAATCCCGGGCGACCGCCGCCGCCGCTCAAACCGTAACCTGCAACCAATCCTTTTCCTAATGTTGCATTATCTACCATTAAATTATTGAGAGCAACTTTTCCATATTCGAAAGCAAGATTTAATTTTTCATCCGGCGTTATCACTTCAACAGTTGAGTTGCGGAGATTTTCATAATACTCATAATTTTTTTTGTACAGCGTTTCAATATTGCCAAGAAGATTTTTGTAAAGTGTTTTCACAGAATCATATTTCGTTTTAACGGGACTTCCGGCAATCACGATCGGAATAAAATTATTTTTTGCATCACCGGGTTTGATATCTATTTTAAATTGAATCGGATTATCTGCAAACATGTGGGCAGGCGGTGCTGCCATTTGTTGTGCAACAGGCGATCCGCATAAAAACAAACCACGCTGTTGTGATTCGGAAATTACATACGCATTCATTCCATCATCCCAGTAACTATATTGTCCGCCGATTCCCGCCGGCCATTGCGGCTGCATTACCGGCATAAATCCGGGAACAATTGTTAGCGGAGTGGTTGTGTTAACATCTAATAAAATTATTGCGCCGGGTTTATCGTGCGGGATAAAAATTATTTCTTTCACCGTGAATGATTCGTAAACAAATGTGAGCGTTGTTGCTTCCGGAGTTACAGAAATATCGCGCAGAATATCTTTCGCAAGGATCGGCTGTGTTGTTGTTCCAACAAAAAATTGTGTTTCAAAATTGCGCAGAACTTTCCACGGCCAGATCCACATTTCAAATGAGCCGTTCTCATAACCCAACAATGCTGCCTTCTGCCCGATCTTATCCATGTATTGATTTGATTGCGCGGGACGTGTGATTGTTAGATCGTTCTGTTTGATTTCAAATTTGTTGATCAGTCCGTTCTGTGCTGAAAGATTTAGTGTTATCAACAATGTGATTGCAAGAAATAGTTTTAATTGTTTCATTTTTTAGTCACTCATTTGTTATAGATTTATATAGAACACAGATGACGCTGATTAGACGGATTATCGCAGATCTATCAGCGTAAATCTGTTCGATCCGTGTTATCTGCGTTCTATTTTTTATATTTCTCAATAAGTACTCTCGCCATTATGGAATCCCAAATATAATTTGGCGGTGAGTTGAGAACTTCGTTATCGGGACTGTATGATTCCCAATAGTTATGATTCTTTTTCAGTTGCGTTGTAACAGCAAGCAACATTTTGTCCGCAAGTTGATTTGCAATTTTGTTGTAGCCGTATTTTTTCAAACCATCGAGAACCATGTAATCCCACAACAGCCAAACGGGACCGTTCCACTTACAGCAATAATCCACATAAGGTGTGTACCAAGGATCATCAGCCGCAAGAGTTGGAACACCATACTTGCGCCAGAATTTTTTCGGATCAAGTAAATGTTTAACTAGTTGTTCGGCTCTATCCTTGGGCGCAACTTCAGCCCATAACGCAAGAAACCCGATTATTTCCATTCTCCGTAAATCACGTGTTAGATATTTGAATGAATGATCTTTCTTGTTGATCGAATAATAAAACTTGCTGCTGTCATCCCACATTTTTTGATTAACAAGTTCTGAAGTTAAATCGGCAATTTTTCCCCATGCATGCGAAGCATCTTTCATTCCAAGTTCTTTTGCCATTTGCGAGAGTGAATGCATTTCTTTTATCATCATAAAAGTAAGGTCAACACATTCAAGCTCATCGGAAATATCTTCTTTATCAACATCAAGATGTCTTTCAGCACTTACTTGAAAAACTGCGTTATACCAGTCGCGTACATTTTCAATTATTCCGTAAGGTCCCCATTCATACAATCCGTCTTTATCAAGATCGCGATTGTTGATCAACCATTTAATATATTTTTCCCCGCTATTGTATGCATCTGAAAGAAATCTTTTGTCTTTACTGACCTTGTAAACTTCCCAATTAATCCAACTAAAGAAAGGCGCTGATGTTGTTGACATATCTTTGTTAAGTTCTTTACTGATGTGAGGATAGTCCTGCAAATCGCGCGGACCGTGGCGGTATGCAATTAATCCATCTTCTCTTTGTTGTTCCATATAAACGCGCTGAGAATTTTCGGCAGACTTTGGATCGAGATATACATACGCGAGCATACTTAGAGATTCATGAAGAACTTGATGTCCATGTCCCCAGCCCCATAACGGCTGGCGTGAGAAGACATAAAAATTATAATTTGTCTTTTCCGCTGGGGGATAAAAACATCCTCGTGCAAGATTAAATGCGCCGAGATAAACAAGTTTTTCATCCTGTGTTTTGAATTTTATGCGCGGGATTTGTGAGAATAATTTTACGTTAGCATCAACATATTTTTGAAGCGGCTCGGTTTTAAGTCGCTCGATTTCTTCAACTAGTTTATGCAAATCTTCTTTTTGATCCTGCCAACCGCGGAAATATCTTACATTAACTTCTTCGCCCGTTTTCAAGGAAAATTTTCCGTGAAGAGAAATAAAATTTACCAATCCTTCTTTTTTGTGATTGAGTGAATCATTCCTTTTCTCAGCATAAAAATCTGTTTTGATTGTGATGTAAAAATCTTCGAGCGATTTATGGAAACCGCCAAAAGAATATGGAAAAAAGCTTGCAGCAAAATAATCACGAGTCTCTGTTGGATAAGGTGCATTCTTATAGAGAGAGCTTATTAACCTGTATTTCGATTCATGATGTTCGGTAATGTAACCGTTGTGAAGTTTATCGTAATCTTTTATAAACAATGAATCATTGCCGAGCTCTAGAACGGGGTACAGTTCAATATTGTGATCAATATTATCAATATTTTTTATCTGAAGATTTACTAGCGCTATTGATGAACTGTAAACAAAAAAAGTTTCTTGAACTTTAATTCCTTTGAACGGAGAATATTCCATAATCATCATATCAGGGAATGAAGAAGTAACAACCGGTTTTTCATAGAACTCTCCGGTGTTCATAACAACTACCTGATCAACTTTCCAAACACAATAAAATTTTCCTGCCTGATCTCCACTATAATTGATCGGAAGGTGTTCTGAGTAATAATCCATCTTGTAACCTTTATCGCCATACAATCTTGATCGTTCCATTGCAGCGGTATAAGTTGTATAGAGCGGGTCGTTTTGTTTTGCTTTGAATGTCAGATAAGGATCAGAAACTATGAGTTGTTGTGCCGCAAATAATTTTGTGATTAAAAAAAATAAAATAAGTTTTTTCATAGCCGCCTTGTTAAATGGAACGCAGATTTTCTATGATTATTTATGATCTTAATATATCATAGACAATCATAATAATCAGCGTTCTATTTTTACTTTAACCGTTTTGTTGATGTACTTTTTATCGGATTTTTCAAATTTAACTTCTACTTCTTCAATTTTTCCGTTTCGATAAACTTCTAGTGTTTGCGTTGTACCACTTATTCCTTGGACTTCCACTGAATAAGCGTCTCCTTCCAACTTATCGGAAAGAATTCTAAAACCTTCGGATTTGTCATTCGGCTTAGGATGAGAAACAACTGGTAAAACAGAAATTCCGTTTTTATAATCAATTTCTATCTTCGATGTTCTATTCAACGCGAATGAAAGATTTATTGACTTATGATTTTGTTTTTTAATTTCAGTCGGTTTGCTATTTATTTCCACTTTTTGAAATTCCGTTCCTAGCGGAAATGAAGGATAAAATTCAATGCGGATCTGTTTAGATGAAGTGGGTGTAAAGTTGTAGAAATATTTTCCGTTTGTTCGCTTCATTTCAAAATCAACAAAACTATTCCCGATTTTTATTCTCTCTACTTTGATAAATTCCCAATCAGCAGGTAACCGCGGAGAAAATTTTATTTTATTATTTGCCGCATCAACTTCTAATCCGAGCATTCCTTCTATCGTCGGCTGCAGCACCATTGTTTCGCTCCAAGCTTGATGCGGACAAACTCCTCCCGGTTTATATTCAGCACCATTTAAAACCTCTTCAACAAATCCAAGCTGCCAATTTTTATAGACAAGCAAGTTGTTCATTATATGAGAATAACCTTGCACATAATTTTCATTCTTGAATTCAGCAAGTGTAGCCCAGCCTGTAAACAAAGGCCAAACACTTCCGGTATGATATCCGCGCGGATTAAATATAGGGCTGTCTTCCCGCAAAATTCTTACACCCCAATCTGAAGAAAAATAATTCTCCGCATAAGCGTCTGCTACTTTTTTTGCTTTTGCGGAATCAAGCATTTCAAAATATACCGGTACTGCGGAAAGAACTGTTTTTTCTGAATTATATTTTCCGTCTTTCAATTTCGAAAAGCTTAAAAAGTTTTCTTGCTCGTTCCAAAAATCTGTATTAATTATTTTTTTTACGATTTCATATTCATTATTATATATTTTGCTTTCTGTTTTCAGCTCAATTTGTTTTGCCATATAACTCGCTTGTCTAAGAGCTTCCGCCCAGCAAGCGGCAAGATAAACTTCCGTGTGAGCCGTATAAAGTCCACCGCCTTCCACCCAGCCGTGTCCAACATTTGTATTTTCGATTAGATGATCTCCATCTGTATCGGTTGAATAGCAAAAATCTATTGCCTTCTTTATATATGTCCAATTCTTCCTGATGAATTCAACATCACCTGTATGATGCAAATATTTTCCGGCAAGAATTATATAAAGCGGTGTTGCATCTGATGCATCATAATGAACTGCACCGGAAGTTGTAAGTTCATGAAATATTTTTCCGCTTAGGTCTTGATACTTATTAAAAAATTCAAGCACTGATTTTACTTTTTTAAAATCTCCATAATCTAAAAGTGCAAAACCACTCCAGCATCCGTCGCGACCGAAATACCAGCCGTAACCGGGTCTCCCGTTAACTTTGTGTCCGCCGTCCCATCCTCGCGCTGTTGTTGAATATCCTGCCACAAGAGATTTTCCAAGTCCCGGAGTATTAACAAAAAATCTGTCCGTACCGATCAACGCCCATTTATATCCTTCGTTAAAATCTTTATCCGGCGTTGTTATCATTAATGAGTTGTTCAAAAATTTTTGTGTATAACTTAAAGCATCTTTATAAATTTTTTCCGATGATAACATATCATATGTCAAAGAGTTTTCCATAGAAGCACTAACAATAAAATCGGCATAATCTTTTTTCCTTAAATCGATCTCCGCTAATGCGCCGACTAATAACTTGTCTGTTTTAATACCATTAAATCCCGATGTGGATTTTTCAAATCCGTTGTATTGACCTATAATGTAATTTGAAAATTTTTTATTAGAACCGGCAAGTAAAGAAAAATTATTTTTATCAACCAGAGAGAATGCATTACCGGAAAAGTTAACAGAATAACCGATACTTCCGGTTGTCCTTTCGGAATAAGGCCACATAAATCGGAAGTTGCTGTAAAATTTAATTACAAGCTTCGCTGATGTTTCACCTTCAAATTCATAATGAACCACGGCCTGAGATTTTTTGGCTGATGCAACAATAATTTCACGAAGAGTTGAGTTGTTAATTTTGTAAATGCGCGAAAAGGATTCAGGCCTTACCTCAATTTTCGGTTGGAAATTTTTCAACCAAACAACCGAATCTTTTTCATCAAACAAAAGCCCCGCTTCATAATCCCTTAATGCCATAAACGGATGCGCCCAAATTTCATCAATGCCAAATTTTTCTTTTCCCATTACAAGAATTTTCTGCCCAGCAACATTCCAATAATTATCTGTCCCTTTTTCTTTTTCCAATTTTATCGAGTTAGAATTTCCATCCCATTTTCTTGATGACTTGAATTGCACCGGATCGGATTTTCTTTTTAATTCATAAACTGTGGCAGGAGAATAATTCCAATAAAATGTTTTAGTCGGTTCATATTTCAAACTACCGGTAAGATATTTAAGACAATTGTTAGTAAATAATTCCAGATGAGCGCGATTATTATTTCCCAATCCATAATAAGTATATGCACCCACTGATAAAATTTTCCCTTTACCAACTTTGTATTCAACTATAAGCTTGGCATCTTCTTTCAAAGTAATGTAAGCCCAATCAACTGCCACGACTTTTCCGTTTTTAGGAACTGAGTTTTCGAAAAATCCAATTTGTCGCGTTTTCAAATCTTTTGTTGGATTGAAAATATAAGCCCCGCCGTTTAGTCCATCAAATATTGGATGAGAACGATACGAGTGCAAACCAAGTCTTCTTCCGTAACCGTCATCAGTTGCATCTGCATATTTTACTGTCGGTTGTTTAGATTCAAATCTAAGCAGATTTAAATATTTCATTGCTTCAAGAGTCAAAAAAAGTTTTCCCCCGTTCTTAACATAATTTTGAAGTGCGGCGATAAACTTCGGATTAGTTTCTTCTTTCGTTAGATCTGTCGAGTCGGGACGGTGAATCCATATAATTGAGAAATGCTGAATTGTGGGATGGGAATTTACAACATCATTATAATTAATTTGTTCAGCAGAAAATTTTTTTTGATTTTTTAAGAAATCGTACGCTGCTTTTACTTCTGTGTTCTTCTCGATTGCATTGTTAATATTTAAGAACCCGACTTTTACCTGTGCAGAAATAGTTAAAAATGTAATCAAAAAAATATAAGTTGCTGGTAGGAGTTTTCTATGCATGAAGTTACCCTTCATAGTTGAAAGAATTACCAATGGGAAATTGGTAATCTCAGGAAGAAATTGCAAAAAATAAAACAGTGGTTACTTCCCCTTGTGCAGAGGAAACAACTCACTGAGAAAAATTATCTGGCTCCAGCCGGCAGATTAGTATGTAAATATCTTGTCAAAAGATTGTACAAATGTAAAGTTGTTCCCTGTCCTTCATAAATGCCGTGTGTTCTATTTGGATAAGCCATCATAGTAAAAGGTTTGTTGTTTTTTACTAATTCATTTATAATTAGTTCGGTTCCTTGATAATGAACATTATCATCACCGGTTCCGTGAACTATCAACAAATTTCCTTTTAAGTTTTTTGCATAATTAACCGGAGATCCTTCTTCGTATACTTCAGGATTTTCACTTATCAATCCCATATATCTTTCTTGATAAATTGTATCATAAAGTTTTTCGTGTCCAACGGGCGCAACAGCCATTCCGGTTTTATAAATATCAGGATAGCGGAACAGTGCATTTAATGTAGCCGAACCTCCGCCGCTCCAACCCCATACCCCAATTCGATCAGCATCCATAAAACTATTTTCCTCTAGTAATGCTTTAACCGCAGCAGCTTGATCGCGGGAATTCAGAACTCCAATTTTTTTATAGATAGATTTTCTCCATTCTCTTCCTCGCGGTGCAGGAGTTCCTCTGTTATCAACACTCATAATAATATACCCTTCTTGAGCAAACATTAAATGCCATAAATATCCGCTTCCGCCCCAGCGGTCAACGACTGTCTGTCCGGCAGGTTCAGTATATACATTGAAAAGTACAGGATATTTTTTTGACGGATCAAAATTATATGGTTTCATCATCCAACCGTCAAGAACAACTCCGTTGCCGATATCAATCTTAAAAAACTCAGTCGGTAATCTTTTTAGTGTGGTTGTTTTTTCTTTCAACTGATTGTTCTCAACTAATTTTCTTATCACTTTATGACCTGGCAGACTTATTAGATTCGTGATTGATGGAGTATCAAAATTCGAATAAGAATGAATTGCATAATTAACTCCATCCGAAATCTGATAGCTGTTACTTCCGCTGAATTCTTTTGGAGTGATACGTTCCATCTTTCCTTTACCATCCATCGAAATGCGGTACAAATAACGTTGTGCTGCATTATCCGGCGATCCCAAGAAATAAATCCATCCGTTTTTCTCATCAACACTTTGAACATCTATAACATCATAGTTTCCGATAGTTAGTAATTTAGTTTTCCTTCCATCACGTGATATTAAATAAATATGCCGCCAGCCGTCGCGTTCGCTTATCCAAATAAATTCTTTTCCGTTTTTAAACCAATTCAAATCATCGTTGATATCAATCCATGCCGCATCCGTTTCAGTAAAGATTGTTTTTACATCGCCGGTTTTTGCATTACCAAGCATCACTTCGTTTTGATTTTGTTTTCTGTTCAAGTGCTGAAGAACAATTTCATCGGAACTTGCAGCCCAATCCATTCTTGTAATATAATTGTTACGTGGATCACCGGAAACTTTCATCCAAACCGTTTCGCCGCCGCTTGCACTTACTACACCGACTTTACATGCTGAGTTCATTGTTCCTACTTTCGGATACTGAACAGGTTTTACAAAAGAATAAAGAGAATCAGTATCGTTAATTAAAAGAAAATCTTTTACTCCCGAAGCATCAAGCTGCCAATAAGCGATTGATTTACTGTCAGGACTCCAGCGAAAACCATCACGAAGATCAAGTTCTTCTTCGTACACCCAATCAAATGTTCCATTGATTATAGTTGCTGAGCCATCAAAAGTGAGCTGAGTAATTTTCCCATCTGAAATATTTTCAGCATAAACATTGTGTTCTCTTACATAACCGATTTTTTTCTCATCAGGAGAAAATTTTGCAAACATTAGTGTTGATGGTTTTGCATCGCCGCCAAGTTTGTGAAGTTTATTTGTCTTGAGATCGAGTACCCAGTAATCACCTTTTGTATTCTGCCGCCAAACGCGGGCAGTGTTGGTATAGATCATTAACATATTGCGACTCGGAGACCAAATGTAATTGCTGATTCCAAGCGGTTTAGTCTCTCCTTCTGGAATTAACAACTTAGTAGAAACCATTATTTCTTTTTTACCGGATTCGGTTTCATATTTAACAATATCTCTTCCGCCGAGCGTATCTTTAGACGGTTCAAGAGTTGTATAAAATTTCCCGTTGTCGATCCAGCGAGATTGACCAAATAATTCTCCGGAAAAATCTCTGCTGTTAAAAATTCTATCAACCGATAAGAGAGATTTATCTTCGGTTTGTGCAAATAAAGTTTGACTATATAATAGAACAAGAATTAATAAAAAAAATACTTTCAGCTGTTTCATGGATTCCTCGTTTATTATTAAAAACCTTTCACGTTTGACGATTCACTTTTCACGTAAAAATGTACCCCCGGCAGGAGTCGAACCTGCGCACATGGCTCCGGAGGCCACTGCTCTATCCACTGAGCTACGGGGGCAATTGATTTTTATATTATGATTTGTTGTTTATAATTTTGATCATACATTATAAAATAAAAAGGATTTCTTCCTTTATCCGCATATAAAAAAATATATTTTTCTGGGAATAGAATTATTTTTCTATAATAAAATTGGTGGAAATAATCTCTGTTTGATTTTTATTATAATTTGCTAATTTATTAGTGGTAATATTCGAAAGGTGTTATTGTGGCGACTACAATGAAGAAAATCGTTAATGATGTGGTTACTGTTCTCAAGAAGTATCCTTCTCCAGAAAAGAAAGGACAAACATTTTGGGATTACCTAAAGTCTCAGCTCTATTCTGAAAGCATTTGGGATCAGAAAGATATAAAGGTTATTGAAAAAGAAATTGATAACTGTCTCAATAAATTGGATAAAAAAGATCTAACCGAAATGTGGAAGAATACAGATAAAGGAACGGAGAAATTTGAAGCTGAGAAAAAAGTTGAAGCGAAAGAAATGAAAGCTGATCTAAGCGATGAGTTATTAGGTCAAGTAATGGATCGTATGGATGATAATTATTCGTCTAAAGACACATATTATTCTCAGCCCGATCCCGTATTATACTCTAATGTGCCGAAGGGAGAGAATGATTTAGACGATGATTCCGAACCAGAAAATATTAACGAAGAAGAGGTTGAATTAGATGATGACCTTTTGGGAGATGACGAGTTCGATGAAGATGAAGACGTTCCTTTATAATTTAATAGTTCTTTTTCTGTTTTGTAATTTGTTCTTTGCACAAAGCAAAACAGATTCATTAAAAAACCATGAGACCACGCTAAACTTTTCTAATTATTTTTATAACCAAACACTATACACATTTAACTTTGATGATCTGAGCAGCTTAAAATTTAGTCCTGGTTTTTTGAATGATTCGTCTTCGATCTGGATACAGACACGAATGCAATTGGCAAGAATTATAAATCAAGACGAAATACTAAACAACTTCCAAATGAACATTTTAAATCCATTGAGCGAAAAGTATGCCGATGTTCAAAGTTTGAAAGAATGGAAATATATTCTTGGTGCTGTGCAATTAAGTGCCGTTGGGTATTTGGCTTATCTTCATTTAAAGAAGTACGGATTCTTAAAGAAGTAATAATATTCTAAATTTTAATAGAATAAAAAACCCGAACAGTTATTAACGGTTCGGGTAATTTTTTGATGACAATTTAAGTCGGGAGAATATTTCGTATTACTTCACTCTTGTGTAATCAATCTGCATATTTTTTATTTCCTTTCCGTCTTGAATCGTATACATCACCATTTGCTGATGATCGTTATCAATATTTTTCGTTACTGTCTTTGTCGGCTGATCTTTGCCCGTCATTGGATCCACTGTGTTCCCTGTGTAAACAATTTCTTTAGTCTTTTCATCCATCTTTCCTTTCATATACATAACGCCTGTCCCAAAATTATCTACCCATATACTAATATATTCTTTAGTAGCATTGTCATAAGCATCTAATCCCATTCCTTCGAGCGGCATGCCCATCACTGTTCCTTTGAAAGATGATTTCAGATATCTTCCGCCGAGAATCATTTCGAATGTTGCACTTCCATCTGATTTTGATTCTTGACCGCCCATATATTGTGTAACTGCTGCTTTCCAGTTACCTGTCATCTTTGCAAATTGTTGATGAACCGGTCCTGGAGTCATATACTCCTGCCATTTTTTCATCATCTCTGCTTGGTCTCCTTGCTGAGCAAAACTAGAAGATGCCGAGAAAAGAATTAATGTTGCCATCATTCCAACCAACATTTTTTTTAGCTTCATAGTAAAACCCTCTCTTTTTTGTTTAAGATTATAGATGTGAATATAATATTTACCAATTAAGTTGGAAAGAAATAAAAAAAAAGAAGCCTGCATTTTAGCCGACTTTTTTATTATCAGTTCTATCACTTATCAATCGGAAGTATTTTATCTGGAAACATTTTATCAATGAAGAAAAATGCATCAATTACGTCGTTCCATTTAGCATTGACTTTTCTATATCCAACCGGATAAGCAACATTTTCTTTACTCAACCAATTATTTTTTCTTAGCGATCTCAAATCCGTAAACAAATATTCCTTTTCAGTTTCGTGAGCAATTGCTTCATAGCTGCCGTGTTCAGGTTCATTTATTTTGTCCGTGTATTCATAATCTTTCTTCTTAGGGTGATCATCGGGAAACACCATTCCCTTCTCGCCCTGAAAAGTTGTGAATGCAATTGTATAAATCTTTCTACCGATATAATAATCTAAATAATCACCCGCTTGAAGAAACACAGCGCTTTTATTATAGAATGATAAATCGTTAATATTTTTATCGTCTGTTAAATGTGTTTGTAAAAATGAGTTTCTTTTAAAATGTGCTGTTGTAGCCCAAACAATAATTTTTTTACCTGGATAAATTTTTTCAATCAGCCAAAGCATTCTATCCGCCATAAATTTTTCACGCATTAATTGAAACGTTTCATCGTTTAGATTAATAAGATGGTTCAACTCTATATCAAAATAAAAAGAGCGCAAAAAGTAACTGTATCTCAATTTTTCTGATTGAGAAAAGGCTCCGGAAGATTTTTTGCCGCTTGTAAGTGAATCCATTAACGAATAAATAAAAAATTTTATTATTCGTTCCCCGTTCTTCGAAAACTTTTTTATGAGTTGATTTCCTAAATACCCGCCGACACCTTTTGCGCATGTGTCTATTCTAGAATAAACGGAATCGGCAGGCTTAAGCCAAGGCGCTTTTGTAAATATTGAATCAATCACTCCTAAATAACTTTTTATTGCCCTTGGCGGTCTTCCAATATCAAACCCGCCCATAATGAGTGGTCTTTCCGTTTTCCAGCTTTTCCTTGCATAATCGAAAACGGGGTTAACATATTCGCTGGCATCCCATCCGCCGTTCATCATATATTTTTTTGCATCTTTAAGCGGCATTTCAGATCTAAGAGCTTCATTCATATAATAACAATCAATAAATCCAGCTTCCCAGGCAATAACTTCAAACCCCATTTCTTTATATAAAAATTTTACCAGTCGTGATTTTGCTTGTAGAGTTGCGCCGTCATCGTGCGATATTTCTCCTAACACTACAATCTGCGCGTCTTCAATCTTTTTCTTCAAAGGAAGAAGATCGGTATAATCTTCATCGTTTGGGTCAATACTTTTTATTATAGAAGATGATCTTAAAAGCGATTCTGAAGTTTGGGGATAACAAAAATTTATAATGAAGAAAAAGGCAATCAGCAAAAAAATAATTTTATTCATGACCCCCCCTTTTTATTGGATGAATATTCTATGGATGGTTTCGTTTAGAATTAAAATATGTTCAGCACAATTCAATGTCAAGTTCGTAGAATAATCACGACACTACTGGGCTTCGAAGAATCACCATTTTTTTCCTTTAAGGATTTAACCACTTACAAATAATAGTCAAAATCGCTAACTTTCATTAGTTAATTTTATTGAAGAGGCATTATTATGAATTTACAGAAATATTTTTCTACTCCACTATTATTAATTATCATATCCGCATGTTCATCGTTAACTCTTAAACCGGCAGATTATTCCTGGCCAATCGAAAATGTTTTGAAAGTTGACAACAAAGGATTTGTTGAAGAGCAGAGATATTCTTTCACGTTAAAAGTTAAAGCTCTTTTTTATGAAGAGTTTAAGGATTCAACAAATTTTTCCGGAAAAGAAATTAGACTCATCCGCGATAAAGTCGGATTCTATTACATCACAGGAAAAGACTTTAAAAATGTTTACGTGTTTGAACCGGAAGAAAATGGCATGGATCTAGAAAACAAAATCATGGTTACAGAAGCCGGGTTAGTTTCACCGGCGTTCAATCAAAAATCTCCAAATATAGAATTGCTTGATAACTCAAATAAATATTTATTGAATAACAAAGGCATAGTGAGGTAATAAAATGAAACCAAATAAATTTTTCTTTTTGATTTTCCTTCTTGCTGCCTTTGTTCTTAGTCAAAATACATTTGCTCAATCGGATCGTGAAAAAGTAAACAACTTTGATTCACGATTTAAACAATATGAAAGCGCCATAAAGAATGCAGCTTCTCTTGATGAATGCAATATTATCGGAGAGAACATTGCAAAACTAAAAGAAGAATTTGCGGTTTCTAAAACACTTCTCGAAAAATCTCTGCAAATAAATTACGATGAAGAATTTTTGAAAATCGAGCGTACGCTTGAAGTTCGCAAGAATGATTTCACTCAGATCGTACAACTCACAACTGAAGTCGGCTCGCTTAAAGATAAAGTTTCCGAAATCAGCCAGCAGAACGAAGGTTTGATCTCGCAGATAAAACAATTAATTATTAAAACAGCTAAAGATGCGGCAACAATTGCATCGCTTACAAAATTAGTTGCACAATTGAAATCGAACATTGAACAACGCGATGAACTTGTGCGCGGTATCGTTGATAGTTTGCTGCAAGAATTTGTTAAAACTCCCGGCACACTTAACGAAGCCGAAAAACAAGCTGTCTACAAAAAAGTTGATAATGGAAATCTATTCTATAATATAGAGCGAACAATCAGCGATAACGTTCAATTCATGAAAGTAACACAGATGACGGCTGATGATCTTTCTAAAATGAAAGAACAATATATAGATTTTAATAAGGTATGGCGCCAAGTTGGACCTAAACTTGCCGAAGTCTATTTGAACCGCCGTGATAAAGCGGCACAAGTTGCAAATATTGATGCATTGTTCACCGATTGGAATATCCGCATCAATGATGAAATGTGGGGACAGGTTAATAAACTCTTCCACGATTATAAACTTGCGCTCCTTCCTTTTAAGAGTGGAGATCAATTTGTTAACAGTGTAACTTCTTTTGTTGATGATGAAATTAAAAATTACGGCGTTAAAAGTAAGACGGAATCCGAAAGTACTTTTTTTGCTTTTACCGATAGCGTTTACTTCAAAACAGTTCAGCCGGTTTGGGTTCCGGTTTTGATTGAAAGTAATTTGATGACCGAGGCGAATAAAGATTCTGTTGAAAAGAGAATTGCAACTTGGAAACAAAAAGTTGCGCCGGGTTCAAAAATGAATTGGGTTTATATTCTTGGTGCAATTGTAATTGTTGGTTTAGTTGCGGCTTACTTTACGAAGGGAAAGAAGAAGAAAGTTATTGTTGGAGAAAAGAAGGAAGAACAATCATAGACTTATCCATCTAAGCAAGAATATTAATAAGCCGGCGGTTGCCGGCTTTTATTTATGAAATAATAATACTGAAAAACTTTTTCCGCTCTTCATTTTTATTTTTAGATTCGGCGATTATTCTACATCAATAGATGTTAATCTTTTTCTTCCTTCTCGTTTTTTTCTTTCTTGGTCTCTTTCTTCACCCATAGTTTCCCGTTTTTATCAAAGATCAAATCCTTTTTTACTTTGTCCTTAGTTACTTGGGCTTCAAAAGTAACATTGCCTTTTGCATCGACAATTTTTGCCGACTCGGTAATACTCCATCCTTTGTGGTTCTTTGCAACAAATTCTTCAACACCTTTCGGCAATTCTAATTTTGTAATATCGGTTTCGGTTTCTTTTAAGTTGCCTTTGACATCCATTACAACTGAGACCGCCGTTCCGTTAATCTTAAACTCAGCTTCGAATTCAGTTTTTCCTTCTTTACCCCACTTTATTTCTGTTGCCTTGGGATATAGTTTTGTGAAGGCGTCTTTTACTTTCGCCGGCACTTTTATTTCTTGTGCTGTTAATGAAATTGTGAATGCAAATAGAACTACTAAAAAGATTCTTGTTTTCATTTTGATCCTCACTTTTGTTTTTAATGTTATTAATTTCCATTATCATACTGTATAGTTTTTTCTTTGGCTTTTTTAGATGGCTTGCCGAGATGATATGTGATGCCTAAATACATAATTCTCGAATCACGGCTGTTTATTGTATTCTGTTTCATCCAAGATGTATCAAAATTCATTTCTCTGTTAAGAGTTTTGAAAATATCAGAAATCGTAAAGACTACGGACAATTTATCATCAAATAAATCTTGACGTATTCCAAGGTTAAAAACAAAACTCGGTTTGAATTCTCCCTGCGGTGTTAACCGTGATGATCTGTAATTGGAGTTTATCTGAAGCATTGTTGTTGAAGATAGATTTGCGTTACAACTCATATTACCACTATAAGTTATCGTTGATTTGTCTTTACTAAATCCAAGATTAGAAGCGTCTATCTTTTCATAAAATGCATTACCGCTAAGATTAGCCGTAATAAAATTTCCAAAACCGCCAGAAAAAACAATTTCTAAACCGGCAGATTGATCTGAAGACAAATTTTCTCTTGTCGTTAAAAGTGTTGTATCATTAATTGCTTTCGTAACGGTTGTAATTCCATTATAACGGTTTCTATAAAATAGACTTGGAACTATTGTAAGAAAATCAGTTTGCCATTGAAATCCGAATTCAATTGAATGAATAAATTCCGGTTTCAAGTTTGGATTTCCAGCTCTAATATTTCTTGGGTCCTGGTATTCGGGGAATGGATTAAGATCTTCACCTTCCGGTCTGTTAGCGCGCTTACTGTAATTTAGTTGAAGCTGCATCAGCTCGTTTAATTTGTAGCTTAGATGAAGTGTAGGATAAATATTGAAATAATTATTCGTGATTATATTATTCATTGAAACGAGATTTGCTTTAATAAAAGATTGCTCGGCACGTAAACCGCCTAAAATACCAAATGGACCAAATGAATTTGAGTAGGTAGTATAAACTGCATGAATATCTTCATTGTATATAAAATGGTTTGTTTTAACAATGTCGGTAACAAATTTTTGTTTGATAGGATCAAAAGCTTCGCCGTAAAAATCCATATCTCTTTTATTCAACTCGCCGTTATATCCTGCTTCAAAAGTTGCACTCTCACTAATCGGATTCGAATACTCAGCAAGCAGTTGAATTTTATTATCATCCTGTTTAATTAAGGTGTTATCATATTCGTTATAAATGGAAGGAACTCGATAAGTATTTGTGTAATGATTATCCTCAACTTCCGGAGAAAATGAATCGTTTATTTCGAACCTTATTTTATGATCATCTCCGGAAAAGTTGTGCTGAAAATATGCATTAACATCTCCTTCTTTTTCATATTCAGGGTCAACTCTGCTTCTGTCATAATCTGTTGTAACGGTTTGATTTTGATCTCTTAAAATATATGTCGAAATATCATTCCGTGTAAATCCTCTGTAAAAATAATTTCCGGTTATACCAATACTGTTTGATTTGTCTATATTATAATCAAACCCAAGCATTCCTCCTCTTGAAAGAGGTCTCGAATACGATTTACTGTTATTATCATAGAATCCTGAAATATTTGATCCACTGCCATATTGTGTTCTTATATCTGATGAAATACTGTTTCGATCATCCTGCCGAAGACTCAAACTTCCAAAATAATTTACTTTGCCTGGTTTATAATTTAGAGTAGTATTTCCATTATACCTTTCCTGATTGCCAATGCTGGCTGTAATGTTTCCATTTAAGCCTGAGCCCATTTCTTTTTTCATCACAATGTTTATAATTCCCGAAGTTCCATCCGGTTTGTATTTCGCTGATGGATTCGTAATAACCTCAATCTTTTCGATGGAATTTGCAGGCATCTGCTGCAATACATCTGCTCGAGTTTTACCCATAAGAGGTGATGTTTTTCCATTTATAAGTATCAGTACATTTGTGGATCCTCTCAGACTCACATTGCCGTCAATATCAACCTGAACAGAAGGAATATTTTGCAATAATTCGGCTGCTGTTCCTGTTTTGCTCATAATATCCATCTGAACATTATAAACTTTGCGGTCAATAGAATTATTCAACATAATTTTGTTGGATGTTACTGAGATTTCATCAAGATTAACTTCGGTTCCGGTTAATAAAATACTACCGGCATTAATTTCATTGTTCTTGGATGTTATTGAAAATCTGGATGTGTTTCTTGTTATATAGCCGACAGAACTAATTCTTAAAAAGTAATTTCCAACCGGTATATCTGGTATTTCGAATCTTCCTTTATTATCTGTCATGGTACCGGTTACAGCGCTGCTGTCTGAAATTTTTATTACGCTGATGCTTGCGAACTCGATTGGTTGATGATTTGTTGAGTCTAAAACTGTTCCGGATAAAACTCCAAAATTCTGTGCATTTGTGTTTTTCCCAAGTATAAAAATGATTACTACAAAAATAAAGATTAGCTTACTTTTCATCTACTTCTCCATTAATTGAATTTTTCCTAATCGATATATAAAAACAGATTTTGAAGAAACTTTGAAGAGAAGTTGATACTATTTAGAATATTAAAGATTTATTTCTAGGGATGTAATCTTATTGTGTTTGATTACATCCCAAAATTAGAAATCAAGTTTTGAGATAATTAGAAGACGATTTTGTTAAACATCTTATTTACCAAAAACTAAAATCACAAAGCTATTTGGAATTACACTTGGTCTTGGTGTAGGTCTTTCTGCAGTTGGTGCAGGCGGTGGTCCAAATTGAGCAGTTGGTAAATATACATTATGAGTCTTTGCATCTAAGGCGATTGTTCTTGCGCCTTTTTGGGTTATAACATTTTCTACAATAGAAAATTTATTTTCAGATTCTTCCTGAACCACAGTCAAAGTTCCATCTCTGCCATTAGCGCTGAAAGCAAGTTTTAAGGTCGGATCAAATGCGGCACCGTCAGTTCCTTCACCAATAGGAAGGTCAGCTACAACTTTACCGTCGGACGTACTAAAAACAATCATTTTTTTGTTTTCGCAAACTAAAAACAATCTGCCGTTTTTTTGATCAATTGCCATTCCAGATGCGCTTTCACCCGGTGTAATTGGCCAGCGGTATTTTATCTCTAATTTTTTAGCATCAAATGCAACTACTTCACTTTTATCGTCAAGATTTACATACATCATACCTTTTCCATCGGATGAAGAAAATTCCGGATGACCGCCTAGTGCTAAAGTGCCAACAGCTTTGCCGGTAGCGCAATCAATAGCGGTTACCGATGAACTTCCTCTGTTATACGAGAAAACTCTTTTTGAAGTTGGATCATAGATAATAGCATCGGGATTTTTTTCAACTTTTACTTTACTGATTTCTTTCAAAGATTTTAGATCAAAAATAGTTACAGAAGTATCTCTTCCGTTACTGCTGTAACCTCGTCCATTTTCAATATCTAAAGCAACGCCGTGAACTCCGCTTGTGTTTGGAACTTCGCCAACTTTTTTGCCTGCTTCAATATCAATTACATCAACGCGGGTAGAACGAGGGACGTATAAACGTTTTGCGTCACTATCAACGATAAGATAATCCCATCCGCCTTCTCCGCCGATTTCAATTTTTTTGATGAGATGATAACCGCTGCCTGATTTCCCAGCATCCACTTTATTTTGTGCGCTGGAATTAATAACTAAAAGTGCAAGTGCAATTAAAGTTGTTGATATGAAAAACAATTTTAAAGATTTCATGTGGCTCCTTTTGTTAAAATAACATTGATAGATATTTAGTTATTAGTTCTTTCCAATATTTTCAGCATGGTTGGTAAAACAATAAGCAGAAGCGGAATTGCAAGAATAAATCCGCCAATAATTGCAATTGCTAAAGGTTGATGTAATTGCGCTCCGGTTCCTGTTCCTAAAGCAAGCGGAAACAAAGCAGCAATTGCCCCAAAAGCAGTCATAAGATTTGGACGGAGTCTTGCCGAAATTGAATATGAAATGGCTTCGTCTTTTTTAATGCCATTTTTTTTCGATTCAACAAATTGCATGTAAGTGAAAATCGAATTTTCGCCTATGATCCCAATAATCATAATAATTCCGGTGTAGCTTCCAACATTCAACGGAGTGCCGGTTATAAACAGAGCTAAAACGCTTCCCGCAATTCCTAAAACGGCAATAAAAATAATTGCCAGCGAAATTTTGACACTTCTAAAAAGAAAAAGAATCACCGTGAAAACAAGAAGAACTGCGGAGATCAGAATCATGAGGAGTTCTGTAAAAGCTTGCTGTTGTTCGGCATAAGCTCCGCCGTACACAATTTGATAACCGGTAGGTAGTGCAATCTTTTTTGAAATTTCTTTTCGGATATCTGTCAGTGTGCTGCCTAAATCCCGGTTGTTTAATCTTGCTGTAACGGCAACCATTGGTTTTAAGTTTTCACGTTCAATCTCTGCAACACCTTTTTTAATTTCGATGTTTGCAAATTCATTTATCGGTTTTATTTTCCCATCATTTAGAAGAAGAAAACTCTTGTTTAAGTCTCGGTCAGTTTTATTATAACCTTTTTCGAACATTCTGATATCGACAAGTTGATTTTTTCCCAGAACTCCGCCAGCAACTATTCCTTCAATCTTCGTCTGCATTTGAAAATGAAAATCGTTCGGAGTTAAATTATATTTTGCAAGCTCACTCACCTTTGGAATTGTTTGAATTTCCGGACCAGCGATTACACTTCCGTTAAAGACATCGGCGGTGCCATCAACATTTGAAACTAGGGAAGCAACACTGTCTGCAAGTTCCTTCAGCTTTTCCCGGTCATCACCAAATATTTTTATTTCAATCGGTTGAACTGAACTCATCAGATCGCCAAGCATATCGGTAATAACTTGACCGAAATCAACACGGAGCGAAGGAAGAACTGCTTCAATTTTTTTCCTTATTTCATCGGAAACATCCCCTGTTGTACTGCTTCTCTTCTTTTTTAGCTGAATCAGATAATCGCCACTGTTTGGCTCGGTAATGAAAAAGCCCATTTGCGTGCCGGTTCTTCTCGAAAAATTCTCTACTTCCGGTGTCCCTATTAAAATAACATCAACAATTTTAAGCATCCGGTCAGTTTCTTCTAAGGAAGTTCCAGGAGGACTGGCGAAATCCAATACAATTGAACCTTCATCCATCTCCGGTAAAAATCCAGAGGGGAGTTTAGGAAGAATTAATAGTGCGGAAATGATCAGAACTGCAACAAAGACTATCGAGATGTATGGACGATTTATAAAAAAGTAGACCCAGTTTCTTTTTTTAATCTCTTGTAGGTCACTTTTAATTGAATGTTTTGCTTTCGATAACAGAAGATAAATGACAGGTAGTCCTAGCCAAGTTACAAAAAACGAACACACAAGTGTTATAATCATCGTATTGGTCATAACCTTAAAATAGGCACCCGCCACACCGCTCATCAAAACAAAAGGAAGAAAAATTACAATCGTGCTTAAAGACGAACCGACCATTGCCGGTAAAAGATATTTTAAAGCTTTACCAACTAGATTAATGCTGTTCTCGTCTGGATTTTCTTCATGCGTTCGGTGAATCTGCTCAACAACAACAATAGCATCATCAATTATTAATCCTACGGCAGCTGCTATCGCGCCAATCGTCATTATGTTAAATGTATATCCGAGTGAGTAAAGAACAGTCAGCGTTAAACCCAATGTGAGTGGTATCGTAATTAAGATTACAGAACTCGCCTTAAACGAGCGCAAAAATATTATTGTGATAATGATTGCCAGCAAAAGACCGAGCCACAATACATCTTTTAAACTTTTGATCGAATCGCCTACAAAATCAGCTTGATCGTAATACGGTTTTAGCTCAACATCTTTCGGGAGTATTTTTTTTAATTCGATCAATTGATTATTTACTTCCTTAACAACATCAATCAAATTTGCATTGGGCTGTTTGACAATTGCAATCAAGGGAACATCTTTCCCATTAGCGTTTATCCTTACGTAATCTCGTCTCTCCGCTATTTTTATTTCTGCAATGTCCTTAAGAGCAATTTTATTTTTCGAATTATTTATGATAACTGTGTTCTCTAATTCGGTTTTTGTGTTAATTGTAGCATTGGTGAGAGTGAGATACAAACGATTGTAGCTGACTTCGAAACCGCTTGATTCAATAAAATTATACTTGGCTAAAATATCTGCAATGTTCTTAGGAGCGATTCTTAGATTGCTTAATTTAATTGGATCGAGAATTATCTGATACTCTTTTACTTTGCCCCCGATTATTGCAATATCAGAAACTCCTTCAACGCGGGAAAGAAACGGTTTGATTGTAAATTCAGCAAGCTGTCGTAATTCAATTGGGCTTTTGTTTTTGCCTTCGAGCGAAAATCCCATTACCGGAAGAATTGACGGATTCATCTTCTCGACGGTAATACTTATTCCTTGGGGAAGATTTTGTTTGATGGCATTGATCTGGGCTTCAACTCTTTGTTTGCCAAGATCGATGTCGCTGCCCCAATTCAAGAAAGCTGATATCTCACAACTGCCGCGACTTGTTCTGCTTCTAATTATCTTTAATTCTTCCACTCGCTTGATAGCATTTTCTAACGGAACGCTTACCGTAACCATCATTTTATCAACCGGCTGCTCTCCATTTTCGGCTATTATTTTTATCTTTGGAAAAGTTATATCTGGAAATAATCCGGTTTTTATTTTCATTAAAGAATAAACTCCACCCAAAAGAATCATCAATAGAATTACAGCAATGGGGCTTTTGTATTTCTCATAAAAATTATTCATAGTGTCATTTTCCTGTTACCACTTTGACAGTATCCGGTAAACCGAAAGCGCCTTCGGAAATAATTCTATCGCTCGGCATTAAACCGCCGCCTATTAACTGAACAGCATTTTCATTTTCAATTCCTTTCACTACGTCAACTTTAACTGCGATGGAATCATTAATCAATTTCATTACCCAAAATTTGGACTGTGTTTCATCTGTCATTAAAGCTGTTTTGGGAATTGTTAAAGTATTGCGAATAATTTTTGTTGAAATCTTTACTGTTACATTTAAATTTTCCGGAAGATTACCAAACTGTTTCAGCTGAATTAAAAATGTTTGTGTCTGCGAAGCTTGATCCACGCTTGGAAGTATTTTGTAAATAATTCCATTCAAAGATTTTCCGTCCGGCAAATTAATAGAACAACTGCTTCCTAATTTTATTTTTGAAACAAATTGGTATGGAACGTTAAGCTCAATTATCAATGAAGATGGGTCTGATACTACTGCAATCTGTTCGCCGTCAGAGACAAAATCACCTGTATTATGATTTTGCTCTGTCAATATGCCGCTTGTCTTAGCTTTTACAATTATCAATCCTTTAAATGACTCTTTACCAAGGTTTATATCCATGGTGTGGTCGGCGGACGATTCTTTAGTTTGTATCTGCAATATTTCATCACCTGCGTTTATTCGGTCGCCAATCTTCTTGAAAAATTTTACAATGTATCCTTGAAATGTTGCGCGGACCATTTCTTTCTTCTGAAATATGGTGTTTGCATTAAACATTAGATTGTCATTTATATTTGTCAGCGAAGGGTTCACTATTTTAACCGGCGCGCCGCTTTTTCCTTCTGAGGTTTTATCATTCTCATTGCTGCATGAATAATAGAACTGGGCAATAAGAACTATGGCAAATAATACAATGGTTCTGCTTTTTAGAAGTATATTCATTTTCATTTTACCAGTTCCAATAATTGTAATTGTTTATCTCAAGCTGATAATTTATTTCTGCTATGATTTTATTCTTCTGTAATTCAATATAATTTTTCAGAATAGTCAAATATTCTATCATCATCATCGATCCTTGTTCTACCTGCTTTTGAGCTAGTAGAATTACTTGGTCATAATCTTTGATTTGGTCCTGCAGATTATCTAACGATGTCTTAATCGATTTGATTTTCTCGTATCCATTTTGCCTTTGCAAGAAAAGATTTTTTTCAATGTAGTCTCTGTTTTGTTGAATTGTTTTCCCATAAATATCATTTTGCTGGCGCGTAAGAGCTTTTTGATTACCGTCAAATAAAGGTAAAGAGAAATTGACTCCGGCGCTGAGTCCAAATTTTCGCTGAATGTTTTCTAACTCAACAGCGTTTAATCCTGTGTTAAAGAATAAATTTACTTGCGGTTGATATTTTGTTTCAAAGAGTTCTTGCTGGTTTTGCAAAGCCAAACTGTCAATAGAATACTTCATTATAAAACTAGACAGATAAATATGCTTCATTACATCAAGGGTTACATTTTCTAAATAAACTGTGTTGGTATCTTGAAGTCCGCAAATAGAGTTTAGTTGCATCAGCCCGCTTTTATAATTACGCCATATTTCATTAAGCTGCATCTGTTGATTTTTATATTCGATTTTAAGAAGCAAATAATCCTGTGCTTTCACAAAACCTTTCTCAACTAATCCGCCGGTTATTCTTAACTGCTCATTGAGATTTGCAGAAATTTCTTTTGTCAAATTATATAACCAGAGATTTTGAATACAGCTTAAATATTGGTCGATAACAATTTTTCTGAGATTATGTTCTTCAATCTTAATGTCATTCAAAGTGCTTTTATCGGATAATTCATTTTTGTTTTTAAGTACATCTATGAGCTTACCATTAAAAATATTTTTTTGAATATTTACTTGAGCTGAATATAAACCACCGTTTGTTATTCCAACATCATAACCTATCGCTTTGGGATCTGGATTTGTAGTAATTAAGCCGTTGCTGTTATTAAAGTATGGAGCGAATAAATAATTACCCGTCAAAGATATCTGGAATGCCGAATTCAGCGCTTTGTCCAGTTCGTTCTGAAGTTTGTTTATTGGGATTTGGTTTCTTAATTGATTCAGTGATGTGGCGTTTTCTAATGCTTTGCTAATATAATACTCGAAATTCTTCTGCCCATAAAGAGCCGGAACAATCCAAACAAGAATTAATAAAACATTTTTTTTCATCTTTAATCTTTTGTTTTATTGAAATTCAATACTAGTGTGTGTGACCCGTCTATGAATTGATAGGTTATTCCAATTTCGTACATATTACAAATCTTTTTAACAATTGCTAATCCTAATCCGAGAGAGTTTTGCGATTTCTCTTCATAGGTAAATCGCTTAAAGTAATTCAACAGATTTTGTTTTGGTTCCTTTCCGCTGTTTTTTATCATAAAAATAGAATCCTTCAATTCTATAAATATTTCACCTCTGGGAATGTTATGCTTAATCGAATTAGAAATTAAATTACTTAGTGCTATATCCAATAAATTTTCGTTGAACTCCACTTCATACATCGATTCCAAATTAGTGCGTATTACAATCTCTTTTGAATTAATCGCATCTGTATAGTTATCAATAATTCTTTCTATCCTTCTACCTAAAAGAATTTTTTGTGTCGGGAAAAAATCAGTTGTTTCCAGTTTAGTCAATAAGATCAGAGAACGGTTCAATTTATCAAGTCTATCTGCATTGTTTATTATTGATTGCAGATTGCTTGAAATTTCGGCATCTGTAAATTCCTTCTGTAGTAACAATTCTGCTTTTGCTTTTATCACGGCGACTGGGGTTTGTAATTCGTGACTTAAATCCTCCGAAAATTCTTTCAATGATCGGTATTCTTTTAATGCTTTTTCCGATAATTCAGCCAGAGCATATTTCAGTTCATTAAATTCGTCTATGTTGGAATCCTCTAAAATCATCGAATCATTTTTATGTAATGAAAACATTCCCAAATGTTTTAGATTGTTATAAAACGGCTTGAATATTTTCCTCGCTGTGTATCGGTTAATTAAAGACAGAATCAAAAGAAGTAGGGCAAGAATAATAATAAGGATAATCAGTATAGCGGAAAATAAATCTTCCTTCTCAATTAACGATGTCCGCACTGTTATTTTGTAATTCCTATCATTGACTTTCTTATAGATCGTATATTGTCTGTAGGCTTCATTTTCTTTTTCAGCTTCCAGAAAAATGGTTGTATCCTTAAACACGGATTTGAAATGGTTTTCGTTTACTAATTCTTTTATCTCAATCAAAGGTGGATATTCGGCTTTTATTCCTCTCTCAAGTTTTAGAGTTATTTCCTTGCTCGTATCTCTCAATTGCCCGTCTGATCTTTCAGAAATAATCCAATCAACAGAAAAGTAAATGGCAAACAAACCAAGCATAAAAAGTATAGCCGTGTTTAAGATGTAATAAAGCGATATTTTATTAAGTAGTTTCATTTTAGAGTAAACTTATAACCAATCCCATAAACAGATTTCAAATAATCTTTAGCTCCGCTATCCTTCAACTTCTTTCGCAAATTCTTTATATGAGTATATACAAAATCATAACTGTCAAATGCACTTGAGTTATCGCCCCACACGTGTTCAACAATCGCCTCTTTATTTAATACTCTTTCTTTGTTGCTGATAAAAAATAAAAGTAAATCAAATTCTCTTCGGGTAAATTCTATAGCCGACTCATTTATCAAGACTTCTCGTTTATCAATATCAATCTTCAATTCGTTTAATTGAACAATATTTCCACCGTCAAAATGTTTTCGCCTAATAACCGATTTTATTCTTGCATTAAGTTCAGCCAAATGAAATGGTTTAGTTATATAATCATCCGCTCCTAAGTTCAGTCCATTGATTTTATCTTCTATCGCTTCCTTCGCGGATATGATAATAATTCCGCATTGTTGATTTCTTTCTTTAAGCCTCTTAACTAAATCAATTCCATTCCCATCCGGCAGCATTAAATCTACCAAAGCACAATCATACTCATACAGATTTATTTTTTCGTTAGCTTCTGAATATGAATGGGCTTTATCAATTAAGTATTCTTCTTCTTTTAGATAAGAAGCGATTGTGCTGGCTAAATCTTTTTCGTCTTCGATTAGAATAAGTTTCATATGCTAAATATAGCAATTCAATTCTGAAGAAATTTTGGAGTGAGTAATATTTTCTTTTTTCCCATTTAGAACTTATTTCCTGTTGTACAGCCAAGAGCTGCAATAGATTGGGGGGGAACCTCATTCAAAACGTTCGCAAAAATTTTATTAAGCATTTGTAATTGATCTACGTTTGGGACGGACAGATGTCCTTCATAGTCTTCAGCAGGTATTTGCAACCATGGGTTTGAGATTTTGCTTTTCACGGTTTACGTTTAAATAATTTCAAAATAATTTTTTCTCGGTGATTGTTTCTCTGGCAAATGAAACCAATTTCCAATATGGCGGATTATAATTCATTTGCTCAATGAACTTCTTCGCTTTAATCTCAATTTCATTTTTAATCTCTTCGTGTATAGCAACCAACTTTTTATGTCTGAGAGCGGATTCCGGACTCATTCCCTCCGGAACCGGTCCAACTTTACCAAATAGATTAAGGATTATGCTATATAACTTCATTGTTCTTGCTATTGGAAGAAGATACCAATCATAACCAAGCTCTTTTCCCGCTTCAGCTTGTTCAAGAAGACCTTCAATTATTGCATTATCAATATGATCTTTTAAAAGAGTTACGACATCTCGCCACTCAGCTACAACTGTTAATTGCGAATCGTATTCCAAATCAGAAGGTTCTTGAGTTACAAAATTTTTAACTCCAAATCCCGCAAGCCATTTTGCAACACCTTTAGATGAAATGCTTGATAATCCCATCCACAGATTTATGCCAAACTTTTTATATGCAAATGAAGCTACTTCTGAACAGAAGAGTTTTGTGCTGTCATTAAAATTCATTTCAAAATCGTAAGCAATATGTTGAGAGGATGCTCGTTCAAATGCAAACTTTGCTGCTTTATGCGAAAGCATTTTATCTTGAAGAATTTTGTGATGATCTGCTCTCAAACGCAAAACCATTATGCGAAGTTTTTTATCTTTTAAATAATCATCAATTGAAGCGATCGCTACACCTTTTTCAATATGGGATTCGATTATATAAGTCTTCTCAGTTTTTTCATCAACATAAACCAAAGCAACGTGAGAAAAATTTCCGGGATAATCGTTGCCTCTTGCAATCAATGCCGAAGTTGGCGCACCGCCGCGTGATACTAAAATATCTCCGCTATGAATTACCAATCCGTTAATAATAGTTGTTGGTGTGGAAGAGATTTCTTCTTTACCAATTATTAAGGAAGGTATTTTATTTTTATCCGCTTGGAGAAGAAGTTCCTCAACTGCAGCACGCCCGCCATAAATTAATTTGTACAATGTTTGTCGTGTAGCTAAATCATTCAAATCCCATTTAATTGATTGTACTTTAACTGTGTTTCTAATTCGTGAAAAAAGATTTATAAAATCGGTCAGATGTTCTTGACATGCACCGACTAAAGCCGCAGTATGAAATATTCCGTTTTCAATCCTTAAAAATTTTGAATCTGTTGGCAATAGAGAAGTTCTTTCGATTGAATCCAATACTGCATTCAAATACTTATATGAATTGTTTATTTCATTCTTGAGTTGTGCGCAATCTTTTTTCTTCGCTTGCACATAAAAAGATTCTAGCGAGAGCCAAAGTGAATCCCTGTTCCATACAAACTGTTGATTTGCTGCAACTTTGGGAGATTCATTCTTTCCAATTGGAATAAGTAGCAGTAAGTAGATAACTATTATTGCACCGATTGAATAAATAATTTTTCTTTTCACGTTTCACCTTTCACGTTTGACTTTTCACTTCAAATAGAATCCCTCAGTAAACCATGCACACCAATGTTTATAAGAAAATACCGCTGTTAAACCCATGCTTGTATTTTTTACCGGCAGAACTTTTTCCGTGAATGTGTCCGAGTACTTGAAAAGCGTTCCATAAACTTTGTGATTACCCAAACCATTAGCGACTTTGAGTATTGTCTGCAAGCCGAAAACAATCGGATATCTTCCGCACCATAAAGGAACTATTTTTTTGTTTTCCGGATCGAGCCAAAGATCGTTTGCAGTATTTTGAATTTTTTCGTTCGTAACTTTTGAAACTAAATCTTTCATAATTATTTTCATATCATTCTCAGTCGCGGTTTTATGTGCAGCTTCATCCATACCGTAAGGTGAGTTATTAAAATCCTCACCATAATGATTTGCATCGTTGGAGATAAGAAAAAATATATCTTTCCCGGGTTTAAGATTATTTGTACGCATGTAGTCCAAAATTATTTTTGAGAGCCGATCTGTTATGGCTTCCATTTTTTCATAAGACATTTGTGTTATCATAATTGGTGTGATCTTAATATCTCGATTATAATATTGAAAAAATGGAACGAGTGCTTCAATTGAATGCTCAATCTCATGTGCTTTGTTGCTTACAATAAAATCTTCTTTTGGAAGTTCTGATTTAATAATCTCTCTTAACGGAGAAATCTCTACGTCTTTGTAGGGTCCGCGCCACTTATCAAACTCATCAAGAATAATAATATTAGACAACGCACCCATTTCCTTGCGTACTGTTCCGTGTGTTACACCAAAGATCACAACTTCTTTTGTTTTGATATTTTTATAGAGCGGGTAATAAACTTTCCCGGCGTAGAGGTAATCATCGTGTACGGAGATAGCAGCAAAAAGATTTTTGGAATGGTCTGCCGATCTGGCGTTATCTTCTTTTGATAAATAATTCATAAATTGATTCATCTCTTCTGCACTCCAGCAAAAACCAATATCATCACGGATAGGACGAATTGATTGCGAATTGAGAATGGCAAATTGAGAATTGAGAATTAGAATTATTAAATAAGCATATTTTGTTTTCATTTTAAAATATCCTTTTAATACTAATTCAATCTAAATACTATATTATATATCAGCAAATATATTTCTTTGGAGTAAATATGGAATTCAATCTTTCAAGAATTGCGCTTGGTCTTTGGCGTGCACGCGAATGGAATTCTTCAACTCAACAACTCAATACTTTAATTACCCAATCACTTGAATTAGGAATTACTTCGTTCGATCATGCCGATATTTATGGCGATTATGAATGCGAGGCATCGTTCGGAAATGTTCTGAAAGAGAATCCATCATTACGGGAAAAAATGCAAATCGTTACAAAGTGCGGAATAAAATTAGTCTCCCAAAAATTTCCAGAACATCAATTACATTGTTATGATACTTCAAAAGCGCATATAATAAAATCAGTGGAGAGCTCACTTCGAAATTTGTCAACCGATTATATTGATCTACTTCTTATCCACCGCCCCGATCCATTTATGAATGCGGATGAAACTGCCGAAGCGTTTTATACTCTGAAGAAGTCCGGAAAAGTATTACACTTTGGAGTTTCTAATTTTTTACCAAATCAATTCGATCTTCTCCAATCACGTTTAGATTTTGCACTCATCACAAATCAAATTGAAGTTTCCGTCCTCAACCTGGAACATTTTGATAACGGCAACATTGATTTTCTTCAAGAGAAAAAAATCTTTCCAATGATTTGGTCTCCATTTGCGGGCGGAAGAATATTTTGGGAAAATAGCGAGCAAGCAAATCGGGTTAGAAATGTTCTGAATGAGATTGCCCATAAATATCAAGTCGGGATTGATACTGTTGCAACAGCTTGGTTGTTGGTTCATCCTGTAAATTTTATTGTAGTGTTGGGAAGTGGAAAAATTGATCGGATAAAATCTGCACTAAAAGGTTTAGAAATAAAATTAACCCGCGAAGAATGGTTTAAAATTTGGGTAGCATCGAAAGGTTATGATGTGCAGTAAATTTTCAAATGCCCCTTTTACTCAAAGGGGCATTTAAATAATTGTAGAAATTATTTAGTCAAAACAATTTTTTTGCTGAGACTAACGTTATCTCCGTTCAGCTTGCAAATATAAATTCCGGAAGCAAATCCGCTTGCATCAAAAGTTACACTGTGAACACCGGCAACTAATTCATGATCTACCAGCATGCTTAGTTCTTGTCCTAATGTATTGTAAATTTTGATAGTGTATTTTCCTTGCTTAGGAATTGAAAATTCAATTTTAGTTGTTGGATTAAAAGGATTGGGATAAGCGTTCAATGAATACTGAGTTGGAATAATGTCTTTGTAATTATCTTCAATTCCTGATGGGGTAAAATTAATCTTAGTAAGAATGTTTGGTCCAGCAACCCATAAGTTATTATTTTTATCAACAACGATATCAAAAACGCAAGCGCCTGGGAATGTGCTTGTGTTGTTTGCATAATTAGTCCAATTTGTACCATCGAACTTGAACAATCCTTTATTATCAGAAACTTCTCCGCAAAATCCTGTTCCGACCCACACTTCATTATTTCTAAAAGCAATTGCACTTATATAGCCAGTAGTTAAATTACTGTTCGATGGTTTATAGTTTGACCAGGAAGTGCCTGTAAATTTTGAGAGACCGCCTGCTATCGGATATCCGGTTACCGGATCTTTATCTTCGCAACCAAACCAAATATTTCCCGATGCGTCAACGGCGATAGTTCTAACATAATTACCGCATAGTCCACCACTTGTATTTTCTTTTGTATAGGGGGTCCAGTTTGTTCCGTCAAATTTAAAAACACCAATACTCGTTCCGCACCAAATATTTCCAGCATTGTCTTTTGCAATTGCTTCAACGTTCTTGTAATTATATCCATCAAAGAAATTGTTATAAGGAGTCCAATTGTTTCCTCCAGACCATTTCATTACACCTGCATTTTGTGCATTAGCTGATAAGATTCCCATCCATACATTTCCGGGAGTATCAAATCCTACACAATATGTATAGTTGCTTAGTATACCACAGTTAGAAGGTAGATATTGCTGCCACATACTTCCGTTAAAATTCAAAAGTCCGCTTCCGTAAGTACAAACCCAAACTGAATTCGTTCCTGTTGTTGCAATATCTACAACTCGATCATTCGGCATTCCAGAATTGGATGCGTCGTAAACAGTCCATGTGTTTAGTTGATTGAATTTAACTATTGACCGATTTGTGCCTATCCAAATATTATTTGAAGCATCTACTGTCAAACAATACGTTGCAGTCAAAGAATAATTAGAATTGTTGTAGTCGTAAGTTGTCCATGTTTGAGCATACATATTCGATACAATAAAAAACAAAATGAATAATTTTAAAAATGTTTTCATAATTCACCTTCTATTTATGTGTTTGATAATTTGGGAGCGAATTAATTGCTGTGATAAATTTGTTTTGTGTTAAAGAGAGATTAACTCGTAAACGAGAATAACAAATCTTTCCGGATTGCAGAAAAAGATTATAGGGCGAAAGAAGAAATAATAAATACATAACAATTGTCTCAAATACTGCCTTCAACTTACCTAAAGAGAAAAAGGTTATCAACATCTTTTGTGTGATGTGGCGCAAATAAGGTTTGCCGGAGGATAAAGTGTCCATTAATTTGCGGGAAATAAATTTTCGCTTTTTAGTTCATTCCAGATCAAGGCGCTTGATCCAAGTACTGCAGAGTTACCATCGGGTAATCCTGATGGAATTAATTTTACTTTGTTCTTGAAAATATTCAGCATGTATTCTTCCATATAGCGTTTCGTAGGTACAAAAATTAAATCGCCGGCAGCAGCAAGTCCGCCAAAAAGAATAATTGCTTCGGGACTTAAATATGCAATGGAATCTGCAAGTTTAAGTCCGAGAATTTTTGCTGTAAAATCAAACGCATCAAGAGCAAGTTTATCTCCTCGGTTTGCAGCATCTGCAATATCTTTTGCAGTAATGTTGTTAAATGGAATTTTACGTAACTCACTTGGCGTGTCTGCTGTTTCGATTAATTCCTTAACTGTTCTACAAATTCCGGTAGCAGAAGAATAAGTTTCAAGACATCCCTTTCTTCCGCATCCGCATTCTCTTCCATTTGGATCAACAATTGTATGTCCGATCTCTCCGGCAAATCCGTCTGCGCCATAAACTATTTCTCCGTTAACGACAATGCCGCTTCCCAGACCTGTACCAAGTGTGATGACAATAAAATTTTTCATTCCCTTTGCTGCGCCAAAAATCATTTCACCAATCGCTGCAGCATTTGCATCATTTGTTATTGCACATGGAAGCGGAGAATATTTTTTTACAAGATCTATTACGTTTACATTTCCCCAATTTAAGTTAGGAGGATATTCAACTGTTCCTTTATAATAATTTCCATTCGGTGCACCGATTCCAATTCCTACCAGTTCATATTCTTTATCAAATATTTTAAATGATTTATCTATCTCAATAAATAATCTTTCAAATAATTGATCTGCGTTTTGTTCTGCGCGCGTTGGTATTGAAGATTCGTAAATACATTTACCTAAAACATCAACAAAACCAAAAGCGGAATTCGTTCCGCCGATATCAATTCCGATCGTAACTTTTTTTTTCATTTTATGCCTTAACTTTTTATAAAAGTTGGTTTATACCCTTTCAATCCGTAATAAGCAACGTAAAGATAGCCGAGAACAGGCACGAAGAATGCATAATGTATTCCAATATTATCAGCAAAGTATCCTTGTATAACAGGAAGAATCGCTCCGCCAACAATTGCCGTGCAGAGAATTCCCGATGCTTGCCCGGTATGTTTACCTAATCCGTCAATTGCTAAAGTAAAAATTGTAGGAAACATTATTGAGTTAAATAATCCAACAACAAGAATAGACCACATCGCAACTCTGCCGAATGTTAACATTGATATAATTACAAGCGTTGCCGCAACAATGGCGTTGAAGACAAGAGCATTTGCCGGTCTAATTTTTCTTATAGCTGCCGATCCGATAAAACGGCCTATCATAGCACCGCCCCAATAAAACGAAACAAATTTTCCCGCTTCGGATTCTTTAAGTCCCGCAATAAATGGCTGTCCCATATAATTAACAAGAAAACTTCCAATTGATACTTCAGAGCCAACGTAAAGAAAAATTCCTATTGCACCAAGGACTAAATGTTTATATCCCCATGCACTTTGATGAAGATCGTGAAAATTTTGTCCGTCTCCTCCGCTTGCAGAAATTTCCGATGCTTCAATCTTGGGAAGTTTAATAATTGCAAAAACTGCTGCGATAACAAACAGTACAGCGGCTAAACCTAAATACGGAACTTGAACTGCACTTGCTTCGGTAAGTTGATATACATTTAAGTTTTCTGCGCTCATATTTTTTAATTCTTCGGCGGTCTTAACCGCTACAGAAAGAATTATCAAAGAACCAAGGTATGGTGCTATTGTATGTCCAAGCGAATTTACTGCTTGAGATAGATTTAATCTGCTCGAAGCTGTTTCGGGTTTGCCTAAAATTGCTACATACGGATTTGCGGCAACCTGCAGCAATGTAATGCCCGAAGCTAAAATAAAAAGAGCGCCTAAAAACATAATGTATGATTGATCTCCTGCAGCGGGATAAAATAACAAACAACCTATTCCGGCAGTGACTAATCCGATTACAATTCCATTTTTATAACCAATCTTTTCAACAAGCATTCCTGCGGGTATGGAAATAATTGCATACGCAGTAAAGAAGCTGAATTGGATCAACATCACTTGAGTGTAATTCAATGTAAACACTTGTTTCAGATGAGGAATTAGAATATCGTTCAAGCAGGTAATAAATCCCCACATAAAAAAAAGTGAAGTTAAAACTGTAAGAGCAAATGAATAATTCTGCTGCCCGTTA
>Ga0208566_1000269_pt1 | contig 37473 bp, 34 predicted proteins | sample PL_2010_150m_FD_184159 | JGI IMG/M metagenome (GOLD analysis project Ga0208566, IMG submission 184159) | Freshwater microbial communities from Powell Lake, British Columbia, Canada to study Microbial Dark Matter (Phase II) - PL_2010_150m... | ecosystem: Environmental > Aquatic > Freshwater >...
AGGGGCCGATGAAGACATTCTCGTGGATGATCACCTTGCCGCAAATGATCGCGGTGTTGTCGACATAGGCGGTTTCATGGATAACCGGCAGGTCGCCGTTGGGATTTTTACGGATCATCGTGTCGAAGCCTCAAGAAAGGAGTTTATAAACAAACCGCAATAGACCCATAAATTATTTCGTTGGGATCAGAGACAAGGCTAGCGATATAATCCGTCGCTACATTTTGTATCTCTGCCGTTTTATTTTGCAATGATACAGACATTCCAGGGATCAATTTAGGGCCTTTTCCATGATTACCAACAAGTGGCTGTTGCGCTTCTTCCCCTTTCTGTCGTGGTTTCCGGTCAGCACCACCATCCTGCGCGGCGACTTGATTGCCGGCATCACCGGCGGCCTGGTGTTGGTTCCCAAGGCGATGGCCTATGCCCAATTGTCCGGCCTGCCGCTCTATTTCGGCCTGTATACCGCCTTCGTCCCGGCCATCCTCGGCGCGATGTGGGGCTCCTCGCGGCAACTAGCCACCGGGCCGGTGGCGATCATCTCGCTGATGACCGCCGCCGCCGTCACGCCGCTGGCGGTGCCTTTCACCGACGAATACGTCGGTCTCGCCTTGCTGCTGACCCTGATGGTCGGCATCATGCAGTTCGCGCTCGGCGCGATCAAGCTCGGCACCATCGTCAACTTCGTCTCGCACCCGGTGATCCTCGGCTTCATGAACGCCGCGGCGCTGATCATCGGCCTGTCCCAACTCGACATGCTGCTGGGCATCCCCAAGGGACGCAGCGATTCCTTCCTCAAGGACATCTGGGAAATGTTCGGCTATCTGCCGCAGACCCATCTACCTACCCTGGCGATGTCGATCTTCGCGCTGGCGCTGATGCTCGCACTGAAGAAGTTCAAGGCGCTGTCCAAGCCCAGCGTCCTGATCGCGGTGGTGATCACCATCGGCGTCAGCGTCGCGGTCGGCTTCGAACACAAGACCAAGGGCAAGCCGGAACTGATCGCCGATCCTGCCGCACGCGAGCTGGTGAGCAGCTACTCCGCCGCCGACATACAGATCAATGCGATGATGACCGACATCACCGCCAAATCGGTGCAACTGCGCGCCGCCGAGAAAGCCCATGACCAGCGCGGCGCGGCGGACCTGCGCCACCAGATCGACTTGGCCAAGCTCGACGTGGCCACCCTGGAAGCCCAGAACAAGGCGCGCAAGCACCAACTCAACGTGCTCCATTTCGAGCGCGCCAAGGCGGCGGAAGACCAGCCCGCCACGCTGTACGTCGAAGGCGCGGTGCCGGCCGGGGTGGAAACCGACGGCCGTAGCTGGCACATCAAGAAGATCGAAAAAGGCGAAATGCGCCTGATCGGCGGCGGCGACGTGGTCGGCAAGATTCCCGAGGGCCTGCCCTCCTTCCGCTTCCCCACCTTGAGCCTCGATGCCATCATGTCGTTGCTCACGGCGGCGCTGGTGATCGCGCTGGTGGCCTTCATGGAATCGATCTCGATGGCCAAGGCGATGGCGGCCCAATCCAAGCAGCGCCTCGACCCCAACCAGGAACTGATCGGCCAGGGCGTGGCCAACATCGGCGGCGCGTTCTTCCAGGCCTACCCGGCGTGCGGCTCGTTCACCGGCTCGGCGATCAACATGCAGGCCGGCGCCAAGACCGGCTTCGCGATGGTGTTCAACGGCCTGTTCGTGGTGGTCACGCTGTTGTTCCTGACGCCCTATCTCTACCACTTGCCCAAGGCCGTGCTGGCGGTGATCATCCTGCTGGCGGTGACCGGGCTGATCACGCCCAAGGCGCTCAAGCACACTTGGCTGGCCAGCAAGGCCGACGGTTTCGTCGCGCTGACCACCTTCGTCGTTACCCTGATTGCCGCGCCGCACCTGGATAAAGGCATCATGGTCGGCGCCGTGCTGGCCATCCTGCTCTACCTGTATCGCACCATGAAGCCGCGCGTGGCCCAACTGGGTCGCTACAAGGACGGCACGCTGCGCGACGTCAAGGTCAACCCGGACATCCCTACCAGCCCGCACATCATCGCGATGCGCTTCGACGGCTCGCTGTATTTCGCCAACATTTCCTATTTCGAGGACACCGTGCTGGAAGCGGTGGCCAACAAGCCCGACGCCAAATACCTGCTGGTGGTCGGCGACGCCATCAACCAGCTCGACGCCTCCGGCGAGGAAGTGATCCACCACTTGGTGGAGAGGCTGCGCGACGTGGGTGTGGAAATCGTCTTCTCCGGCCTGAAGAAGCAGATTCTCGACGTAATGCGCGCCACCGGCCTGTTCGAACTGCTCGGCCAGGACAACATCTTCGCCACCGAGGACCAGGCCATCGAGGCCATTTATGCACGCTTGGGCGATGCCGCCAAGGACGACCAGTTCCTGCACGTCGCGCCGCAAGCGGCCTGAACAAAGACAAGCTGAAATAACAACGCCCCGAAAGGGGCGTTTTTTTGGTTAGCGTTTCTCGCCGTCGGGCAAGTAAGTCTGGCACTCGTCGAAAATCCGCGCCTTGCAGTTGCGGCAGATTTCCGGGTCGAGGGTGGCGTAGACCGCCTTGATCCAGTTCGATTGCGCCGGGAAAAAACCGGCCTCGCCGATGTCATCGAGCTTGTCGGCCTTGCGCAGGAACTGGTAGACGCTCTCCTTGCAGCGGTAGAAATACAAGCCGCCGCCCATCCTGCGACGGCGCCGCGCTTCCTGGGCGAGCATCTCGGCCCCCGCCACATCGACGAAATTGATGCCGCTGGCGACGATCATCACGGTTTTCTGGTCGGGATTGATTTCGTCGATCTGCATCAGGCCGCTCTGCACATGATCCACCGCGCCGAAAAAGATCGAGCCGTTGATGCGCGCCATGCGGAACTGCGGGCATTCCTTATGCCCATGCGCATCGACGAAGTGGTAGGCGCCTTCTTCCGGCGCCGGCACCACCGGCTCGATCACCGGACGCGAGACGCGGTACAGGTACAGCACCAGCGACAGCAGGATGCCGACGAAAATCCCTTTTTCCAAATTGATCAGCGTGCCGATCAACGTCACCCACAACACCACGCTTTCGGCGCGGCTGGTCTTCATGATAGAGCCGATATGGTGGAAGTCGATCAGCCCCCACGCCACCAGGAACAGGATGCCGGCCATCGCGGCGGTGGGCAGGTAGGAGGCGAGCGGCGCGACCAGCAGCACGATCAGCACCAGGAACACCGAGGCGAACACCGTGGCGAGCGGCGTCTGCGCGCCGGAAGCGTAGTTCACCCCGCTGCGGTTGAACGAGCCGCTCGACGCATAGCCGGAAAAGAAGCTGCCGACGATGTTGGACAGGCCCTGGCCGATGAATTCCTGGTTGCCGTCGATGCGCTGCTCGGATTTCACTGCGATCGAACGCCCGATCGAGACTGCTTCGGTGAGCGCCAGCATGGTCACCACCAGCGCCGGGAAGAGGGTGTGGTGCAGGCTATTGAGCGACAAGTCGGGCATCGACAACGGCGGCAGATGGGCAGGCAACGCCCCCACCGTCTTGATGTGGGTGACGTTGAAACCTTCCAGGGTGTTGAGGAAATAGGCCGCCACGCTACCGGCGACCATCGCCACGATCATGTAGGGAAATTTCGCCAGGAAGCGCTTGGCGACGATGCCGACCAGCAAGGTGAAAACGCCGATGCCGGCGACCCACGGGTTGATTTCGCCGAAATGCGCGATGGTGCGGATGATCACCTCGTAGAACGGCGTGCCGCGCGGGATGTCGATGCCGAGGAAATTCTTGATCTGGCTCGCCGCGATCAGCAGCGCCGCGCCGGCGGTGAAGCCGATCACCACGGTGTGCGAAATGAAATTGACCAGCACCCCCATGCGCGCCAGCCCGAGAATCAACTGGAACACCCCAGTGAGAAAAGTCAGCGTCAGCACCATGCTGATGAACTGCGGCGAACCCGGCTCGACGACATGCGAGACGGAGGCGAACACCGCGATGGAAATCGCCGTGGTCGGCCCGGAAACCAGGTGCCAGCTCGAACCGAACAGCGCGGCGACAATCGCCGGCATCATCGCCGCATACAGGCCGTATTCCGGCGGCAGCCCGGCGATGGTGGCGAACGCCACGCCTTGCGGCAGCACGATCAGCGAGCCGGTCAGCCCGGCGATGGCATCGGATTTGAGGGTGTCGCGCGTGACCATCGGCCACCAGCGCAGGAAGGGGAAAAAACGATAAAGACAGAGATTGCAGGAAAGGGGAGATTTCAAGTGAGTGTCATCCTTTTATCAGTATTTCAGGAAACGCTAATAATTATACATGACCATACCGACCAGATGCTTACACGTTTTTTCCTCATCAGGCCGCCACAACCAATCATAGGCAATTTTCAACGAAGGAATCGTATAGATACGGATATATTCTGCTTTGGCTACTTGGCGATGAAGGCCCCATGCCATTTACAATCCCATCGGGGATGACTCAAACTCTGATACTCTTTCATTGCGACTCTCGTTATCCAGATCAAGACTCGCGAATCACCGTAATTGCGGCATAGGTCAAACTGGGTGAGCCCCGGCATGACAGGGAACTTACCGGACCGATTTACCCGTCAGGAATCCGAATCCTCATGGAACAAAAAGTTCGCTACGGCGATTACCTGAGATTTGCGCGGCGCAAAATGCGCAAGCTCAGTTACAACGAAGTCACCGCCTACGACGCAGGCCATCGCCGCCGCGTGCGCTTGCGCGCCGTGGATGTACATCGTTTGCTCACTCCCTATGTGAGCGTGCGCTTTCTCGATCAACTGCGTGCAGTAGTGCCGCTAGCGCTATTCCTGGCGGCCTTTCAGTGGTTCGTGCTGTCCGCTCCCATCGCCAAGGCATGGGCTGTCGCGGGCGGGCTGATGCTGGTGATGGCGGGGCTGATGCTGTTCATGGAGGGGGTCAAACAGGGGCTGATGCCCTTCAGCGAAAGCATCGGCTATAACATGCCGCAACGATCGAGCGCAGTTGCCGTACTCTCGGTGGCCTTCGTGCTGGGGGCAATGGCGACTTTCGCCGAACCGGCCATCGGTGCGCTGAAAGCGGCGGGCTCCTTCCTGAAACAGGAAGACTCCCCCCTGCTTTACCTCCTGCTCCATGAAAAATCCGCCTGGCTTGTGCTGGCGGTGGCGATAGGCGTAGGGCTCGCGGTGCTGGTGGGGATTCTGCGCTTTATCAAGGGATGGAGCCTGAAAACCCTGATTATCCTCACTCTCGTCCCGACCCTGTCCTTAACCGCCTGGCTGGCTTTCCAGCCGGAATTCGCGCCGGTGCTGGGGCTGGCGTGGGATTGCGGCGGAATTACCACCGGGCCGGTGACGGTGCCGCTGGTACTGGCGCTCGGCATCGGGGTTTCCGCCGCCACCCGCCAAGAAGACAACCCGCTTTCCGGCTTCGGCATCGTCACGCTGGCATCGTTATTCCCCGCCTTGGCCGTGATGCTGCTGGCGCTTGGCGTGGCCTGGAGCGGCACGGGAGTTACCGCAGCACCCTCGATACAACAGGCTGCCTCCTGGCAGGAAGGGGCATTCGTTGCCGACGCGATCTCGGCGTTGCGCGCCATTCTGCCGCTCACCCTGTTCCTGTGGCTGATCCAGCGCGGCATTCTCAAGGAAAAACTCTCCCAGCCGAAAATCATCGCTTACGGCATCGTCGTCGCCGTCCTGGGGATGACCTTGTTCGATACCGGGCTGGATTTCGGCCTGGTCGAGTTGGGTACGCAAGCGGGCGGCTTGCTGCCCAGCGCTTTCGCCAAGTTCTCCGCGCACCCCCATTCGCCGCTTTACCCTTACGAGATGGGCATCGGGTTGGTATTGCTGTTTGCCGCCCTGATGGGGTTCGGCGCGACCATCGCCGAACCCGCCCTGAATGCGATGGGCATCACCGTCGAAAATCTCACCGACGGCGCCTTCCGCCGCCAGACCTTGATCCAGGCCGTGGCAGCCGGGGTCGGTTTGGGTACGGCGCTGGGCGTGGCGAAAATCCTCTTCGACCTGCCGCTGGCGGCATTGCTGCTGCCGGGATATTTGCTGGCGCTGGTCATGACGATTTTTTCCAGCGAGGAATACGTCAACCTGGCATGGGACAGCGCCGGCGTCACTACAGGGCCGGTCACCGTGCCGCTGGTGCTGGCGATGGGCTTGGGGCTGGGGCAAGCCGTCCACGCACGGGAAGGATTCGGCATTCTGGCGATGGCCTCGGTAGGGCCGATCGTCAGCGTGCTGACGGTAGGGTTGTGGATCAATTTCAGGCTCAAGCTGAAACGTCGGAATAAAGGGAAATATCTATGAGCGAAGACATCATCGTCTTGACCGATGCGGTGCTGATCACCTGCATCGTCCAGCGCGGCATGGCGGATACCGTGGTAAAAGCCGCACAAAAAGCCGGCGCGCAGGGGGCCACGGTGTTTTATGCCCACGGCACCGGTGTGCGCCAGCGCCGCCTCGGCGTATTGGGGGTTACCGTCAACGCCGAGAAGGAGGTGATTTACATCGTGGCATCCACCGACCAGGCCGACCGGATTTTCGAGAAAATATTCGTTGCCGGCAAACTCGACACGCCCGGCATGGGCATGATCTACACCACGCCCATCGACAAGATGGCGACCTACGTACCCCACGAAATCGCCGAACGTTTCAGCGAGCACGCGGAATGAGCGACGACTGCACCACGCCCCAATACAAAGCCATTACCTGTTTTCTGCCGGCCGGGCGGGCGCAAGGCGTACTGGAGCGCTTGCGCAAGGAAATGGCCATTCCCAGCGCCTTCGCCTACCACGCACGGGGCTCGGGCCTGGCGACCCGCCGCGACAAGAGCCGCCCCGAATATGTGGAGCGGGAAATGATCACCGCGCTGGTGCCCGCCGAGCGGGCCGACGAAATTTTCCGCTTCATCTTCTTCGCCTCGGGCATCGACCAGCCGCACGCCGGCATGGTGCTGATGACGGCAGCGCCATGCGCCGAAATGATGTGCATGTCCGACGACATCCCCGACGAGGCCTGACCTCTGAAAATACGACTTTAGCCGCCTAAAGCCGCACTTCCAGGCGAGTGTTCGCACCTCATCAAAACAACAGCTTGAAAAGCAGGCCCGCCGACGAAAGCGCCCATCGAAAAGAGCGCGGCGAGTTTGACCACCGCGCCGCGCTGGGAAAAGCGGTGGCCCCAGGCGCCCACCGCGAGCGTGGCGACGGCCGAGCCGAGCAAGGTCGCACTACTGAGGACGTCCACTTGGCAAGTGCCGAACCCCAACGCCAGCAGGTGGGCGGGCAGCAGCACCGCCACGTAGCCGTCCGCGAAGGCACGCAAGGCGCGACCCGCCAGCAGCGGCAGGCAATATCAGCCGCAGGATCACACCCTGAAACGACTCACCGCCCCCTGCAATTGTCCGGCGAGATGTTCCATATCGCGGGCGGCATGGGCGATTTCGCCGACGGCGGCACTGTTTTCCTCGGTCATCTGGGCGATCTTCTCCACATTTTGCGCCACCTGGTTACTGGCCGCGCTTTGCTCGCGTAGCGCGGCGGTAATGTCGTTCACCTCGGAAACCACCTGTTTGGCCCCGTCGCGAATCTGGTCCATGGACTCCCCGGCACGGCACGCCATCGCCACCCCCTCGTCCACCCGACTGCGGCCTTCCTCCATACTGGCGATGGCGCTTTGCGTGCTGTTTTGGATGCTGTCGATCATGCCGCTAATTTCCTGGGTGGACTGCGTGGTGCGTTCGGCGAGCTTGCGCACCTCGTCCGCCACCACCGCGAAACCGCGCCCCTGCTCGCCGGCACGCGCCGCTTCGATGGCCGCATTCAGCGCCAGCAGGTTGGTCTGGTCGGCAATATCCTTGATGGTGCGGACTATCGCCGAAATCTGGCTGGAATGGTCGCCCAGCGTTTGAATAATCTGCGCGGACTGGTTCACCGCTTCGGCGATTTTGCTCATTTCCTCGACTGCGCCGTGCACCACCGCGCCCCCCTCGGAAGACAAGTCGCCGGCGCGCTTGGCGATGGCATGTGCCTCGCCGGCATTGGCCGAAACGTGGTCGAAGCTGACCGTCATTTCCTCGACGGTGGCAGCCATCGAGGAAGCGGCCTCGCTCTGATGCTGCGAGCTGACGGATACCTGTTGGGCGGATGACGCCAAGTGCGCGGCGGCATCGGTCAACTGGCCGGCATTGGTGAGCACCTGCCCGACCATGTTGCGCAACTGCTCCTGCATATTGCGCATATTCGCCAGCAAACTGGAGTTATCACCCTGCTGGAGTTGCACATTGACTGTCAGGTCGCCATCCGAAATCCGCCGGGTAATTTCGGCGGCATAGGCCGGCTCGCCGCCGAGCTGGCCGAGCAGGCTACGGATGATGGCGGTCGAAATGCCGATCAGCAATACCACCCCGATCACGCCGAACACGACAAACATGTTGCGGATGCTCTGGTAGAGCGTTTCGGCGCGGGCTATTTCCTCGGCAGCCTTCTGCTCGGAATGCGTTTCGATCAGCTTGACCACCTTGACCATGCCTTCCTGGGTTGGGCGATCCATCCCCTTGACCAGCTTGTCCACCGCCTGTCCGGTCAGCGGGTCGCTCTTGTCGAACGACTTGAGCGCCTCGCGATATTTGCTGCCCAGCTCTTCATGCGCCTTGATCAGCGCCTCGGTGTCGGAGGTCGGAACCCCTTGCTTGCGCATCAATTCGGTCGCGTTTTTCAGGCTGGCCTGGACTTTCTTCTCTTCCTCGTCGAACTGGGTCAGGTATTTATCGAAATTCTTCGGATCGTTGCCGCGAATCAGGATATTTTTCCACTCCTGCACCTGCGTCTTGAAAGCGGCCTGGGCATTTTCCACCGCCACCACTGCGTCGGTTTCGGTCTTGGCGGAAACCAGGCTCGCGGCCAAGTTGGTTTTCAGGTTGTACAGTTCGTAAAGCCCCGCGCCTATCGGCACGAGCAGCAAAAAAGACGCGGTGGCCGCCAGCAGAATCAGGCGGGTGCTCATTTTCATAGTTTGGAACATGGTGTAAGGATTCCTCGAATAACAGCCACTCCGCTTGCGGGATGGCTTCCCTGCAGATTAATCATTGCACTAATGTATAGTGTTATTATGACATGACGGCGTCATTTATATCTATTAATAATCAATATGTTAGCACACACAGGCTTTCCTTTCCATCCTTACGAGCCGTCCCCGGCCCTCCGCGCTGCAACTAGCCGACGATACGCCGCAGCAGCCTGCCCGCTTTTTGCAACGGGGTTTCCGCACACCAAGCGTAGAGCGCGTCGTATATCGTCATGCCGTGCTTGAGCATTTCGTGGTCGTCGGCAAAGTTGAGCGACAGGCCTTGGGAGATCGCCAGCAGCCCTGCCGCTTCCTTCGCCAGTTCCGGCTGGCCGGTGTCGGCGGCACGCACGATTTTGGCGAGTTTTTGCAGCGCCGGATCGCTCAACTCGTATTTCTCGATGAAGGCATCGAAACTGCACTGGCCGCCGCGATGCCCCAACTCCACGCCGGACACGTCGTAGGGGATCGCGCCGCTTAAGGCGGCGACACTCATCACCTCGGCGGCGGGGACGTAAAGGAACTCGGGGGTTTCGTCGATGAAGCGCGACACCAGCCAGGGGCAGGCGATGCGGTCGATCTTGGGGCGTTCGCGGGTGATCCATTTCATCGCCGTTTCCTCAGACAATCAGCTTGAACAGCAAACCCGCCGCGGCGCACGCGCCGATCACCTTCATGATGTCGGCCTTGTATTTCCACAGCGCGACGAAGGAGGCGATCGCGATAATCACCGGAATCGCGTCGAACGCCCCGGCAAACGGCGCGGCGTCGGTCGCCTGGGGCCAGAAGGTGTGCCAGGCGAAGAAGGTGGCGAGGTTGAGGATCACCCCGACCACGGCGGCTGTGATGGCGGTCAGCGGCGCGGTGAATTTCAGTTCGCCGCGGGTCGATTCCACCAGCGGCCCAGCCGCCAGAATGAACAGGAAGGAGGGCAGGAAGGTGAAGAAGGTGGCCACCGCTGCGCCGGCCAGCCCAGCGGCGACCGGGTTATCGAAGGAGTGCTTGGCGACGCCGCCCAGATAGCCCACCCAGGTGACGATCATGATCAGCGGCCCCGGCGTGGTTTCGCCCAGCGCCAGACCATCCATCATCTGCGGGCCGCTGAGCCAGCCGAAATGTTCCACCGCGCCTTGGTAGACATAGGGCAGCACCGCGTAAGCGCCGCCGATGGTGAGGAACGCGGCCTTGGTGAAGAAATCGCCCATGTCGAAGAGACCGCCGTGTTCACCATGTCCGAGCAGGGTCAGCATGACTACCGCCCAGATTGCCACGAAGATCGCCACGGTGGCGGCAAGTTTCCCCCAGGTGAACTTGGCGTGCGGCGGCGGCGGGGTATCGTCGTCGATCAGCGCAGGGCCGTAGGTCTTGTTGCTGGCACCATGTCCGCCGCCGGCCTTGAATTTGTCCGGCATCAGCTTGCCGCCGATGGCGCCGAGAATGGCCGCTGCCAGCACAATCCAGGGAAAGTCGATCTTGAAGAAAAAAATCCCGACGAAAGCCAGTGCGGTGATAGCCAGCAATACTTCGTTCTTGATCGCCCGTGAGCCGATACGCCAGGCGGCGAACAGCACCACCGCGACCACTGCCGGCTTGATGCCGTAGAAGAGGCCCTGTACCATCGGCACGTCGCCGTAGCTCAGGTACAAGCCGGCCAGCAGCGACAGCAGCACGAAAGCCGGCATGAAGAACAGCACCCCCGCCACCACCGCACCGCGCACCCCGTGCAGCAGCCAGCTGATATAAATGGCGAGCTGGATCGCCTCCGGCCCCGGCAGCAACATGCAGAAGTTGAGCGCGTGCAGGTAGCGGTGCTCGGAAATCCAGCGGCGGCGCTCGACCAGTTCCTGGTGCATCATTGCAATCTGCCCGGCGGGACCGCCGAAGCTGATGAAACCCAGTTTGAGCCAGTATTTGGCGGCCTCGCCGAAGGTCGGCGGGGCGGGTGGGGTGGTGTTGTCGGACATGGCGGTTCTCCTAAATAATTTTTACCGCAGAGGACGCAAAGGACGCGGAGGAATTCAAATGGGGGACTGGCCACATCTTGCGTTTCCTCAGCGTCCTCCGCGTCCTCTGCGGTGAATCGTTATTCCGCATATGCGGCATACAAAAAATCGAAAACTTTCGACGCTTCCGCCAGCAACAAATCGTCGTCGCCGCAGCGTTGCCGCGCCCCGGCCAGCACCGCCTCCACCCCGGCGGCTTCCGCCACCGGGATGCCGCCGACGTCGAGGAAATGCACCAATCCCGCCAGCTTCGCCAGCGCCCGGTCGTTTTCCGGGGCCAGGCTCGCCAGCAGCACTTCGAAGGTCACTTTTTCGCCGACATGGGTAAAGCTCGCCCCGTCGAAGTCGAAGCCCAGCGCGCCGACCGGACTATCCTCGGGCTTTTCCAGCCAGACGAAGCGCGCCGCCGGGTCGATGAAACGGCGAATCAGCCAGGCGCTCGCCATGCGATCCACCCACAGATGCCGGCGGGTTGCCCACAGCCGCCCCTGGTATAGCGCTCGCTCCAGGCGGACGATCTCGCCCGCTGCGGCACGCGGCTCGCCGGGCGAATAGCGTGCCAGCGCGGCGTTTTCCAACTCGACCAGCGCGGCTTCCGCCTGCGCCCTGGCGGCGCCGGGAAAAAAATCGATCCCGGCCAGCGCTGCGAAATCGCGGTGCAGGGTTTTCATTGCCTTGCGCTGCGCGGTGGTTTCGCGCTCCGGCAAGCCGGCGCGGACCCGGGCGATTTCCGCCAACAGCGCAGCGTACTGCTCGCCCCGTTCGAACAAGGCGCAAAAATCCGCTTGCTGGGCGTCATCGCGGGCGGCAATCGCCAGCAGCTGGGCGCTGCCGCCCGCGCTCAACACCTCCTGCGCCAAGCCGGAAAACAGTGCGGTGCAACTTTCGTTCGCCGGCAGCAAGTACACCCCGTCGCGCAGCACCGCACAGCCGCCCGCCTTCACGGCGCGCCACAAACGCATCCGCAGGGTGGCGTTTTGGGTGGGCAGGCTGACCACCAGCGAGAGCCAGCTTGGATCATGAGGATTGATTATCATGTAGATAATATAACGCATGGTTACAACATCTACAACTTAAATTCATTTTAGATACATTGTCTAGCGCCAGCGATAGAAACGAAGTGCTATGATTACGTCGGAAATCAGTTCGCCAAAAGGAAACCGCCCATGACCACCATCGACCTGTTCACCCCGATACAACTGGGCGCCATCGCGCTAGCCAACCGCATCGTGATGGCGCCGCTGACCCGCAACCGCGCTGCGCCCGGCAACGTGCCGCAGGCGATGAACGTGGAGTATTACCGGCAGCGCGCCAGCGCCGGCCTGATCATCAGCGAAGGCTCGCAGATTTCCCCCACCGCAGTCGGCTACCCGGCCACCCCCGGCATCCATAGCGCCGAACAGATCGCCGGCTGGAAACAGGTGACCGATGCGGTACACGCCCACTACGGGCGGATCGTGCTGCAACTGTGGCATTGCGGGCGCGTCTCGCACCCCTCGTTGCAGCCCAATGAAGCGCTGCCGGTGGCGCCTTCGGCGCTTCAGCCGAGCGGGCAAGCCTACACCTACCAAGGCTTGCAGCCTTTCGTCACCCCGCGCGCGCTGGAAACCGGCGAGTTGCCGGGCATCGTCGAAGACTACCGCCGCGCGGCGCGCTACGCCCTTTCGGCCGGCTTCGACGGGGTGGAAATCCACGCCGCCAACGGCTACCTGCTCGACCAATTCCTGCGCGACGGTTCCAACCAGCGCAGCGACGCCTACGGCGGCTCGCCGGAAAACCGCAGCCGCCTGCTGCTGGAAGTCACCGCCGCGGTGATCGGCACAGTCGGCCCGGGCCGCGTCGGCGTGCGGCTGTCGCCGATCAACGCCTTCAACGACATGTCCGACTCCGCGCCGCAGCAGACCTTCGACCATGTCGCCGGCGCGTTGAACCAGTTCGACCTGGCCTACCTGCACGTGATGGAAGTCAATTTCGACACCGGCAGCCCGCCGCCGGTCTTCGATTTCAAGCAACTGCGCCGCTGCTTCAAGGGCGCCTACATCGCCAACGGCGGCTATGACAAGGAAAGCGCCAATGCCGCGTTGCAGGCCGGCGACGCCGACCTGGTGGCGTTCGGTGTTCCCTTCATCGCCAACCCCGACCTGGTGGCGCGCTTCGCCAAGAACGCCCCGCTCAACCGGCCCGACCCGGCCACCTTTTACGGCGGCGACGAGAAGGGCTATACCGACTACCCGTTCCTCGCCTAATTCAATAAAAATGTCCTCTCCCGCGCTGTCGCGCCCCCCTCTCCCTAACCCTCTCCCACGAGCGGGAGAGGGAACCATCGCCCTCTCTCCCTCTGGGAGAGAGTTGGAGAGAGGGTTGGCGGGGGAGAGGAAAAATCAAGGACTCGCAAATGCAAAATAAACCCGCCCTCACCCTGGCCCCGGTTCACGACATCATCGCCCGCCGCTGGAGTTGCCGCGCCTTCGACGCCGCCAAGCCAGTCAGCCGCGAACAGATCCTTTCCCTGCTGGAAGCCGCCCGCTGGGCGCCGTCGTGCTTCGGCGACGAACCGTGGCGCTTTATCGTGTGGGACAAGCACAGCGACCGCGCTGCCTGGGAAAAAGCCTTCGGCTGCCTGGTGGAGTGGAACCAGAATTGGGTGAAAAATGCCCCCGTCCTGCTGCTGGTCACCGCCAACAGCCTGTTCCGCAAGAACGGCCAGCCCAACCGCTGGGGCCAGTACGATACCGGCGCCGCCGCCGAAAACCTCTGCCTGCAAGCCGAGGCGCTCGGTTTGAAGGCGCACCAGATGGGCGGCTTCGACGAAGCCAAAGTGCGCGAAACCTACGCCATCCCTGCCCAATACGCCTGCATGGCGATGATCGCGGTCGGCTACCAGGCCGAAGCAAGCGTGCTCGACGAGGAACTGCAACAACTAGAAACCGCGCTGCGCGAGCGTACGCCGCTGGGCGTGCTGTTTTTCGAAAACGGCTGGAACCAGCCGGTCAAAACCGGATAAACCCCGAAAAAAAACTATTGAACCGCAGAGGACGCGGAGGACGCTGAGAAATTCAAATGCTTGACCTAACTTGGCAACGCATTGTTTTACTCGGCGTCCTCCGCGTCCTCTGCGGTGAATCGCCGTTTTTAGGATAAAATCCCCGAATCAAGCAACCTAAAGGACTTCACATGGCCGGACTCGATCAAGGCACCCCGACACCCACCGAAATCAAACTGCATCAAAAATCGCGCACCCTGGAAATCGCCTTCGCCGACGGCAAACGCTTCGACCTGCCCTGCGAATTCCTGCGCGTCTACTCGCCCTCCGCCGAAGTGCGCGGCCACGGCCCGGGACAGGAAACCCTGCAGGTCGGCAAGAAAGACGTGGAAATCGAACGCATCGAACCGGTCGGCAGCTACGCGGTGCAACTGGTGTTTTCCGACGGACACGATTCCGGGCTTTATTCGTGGGATTACTTCTACGACATCGGCGTCAACCAGGAAGCGCTGTGGAAACGCTACCTGGAACGGATGACCGAGGCCGGGGCGAGCCGCGAAGCGAAGAAAGCCGGGTGAACCGGTAATCGACTCAAGAAGGGTAAAAACTCATGAACTACCAGCAAAGGATCACCATCGAACCCGGCAAACGAGGCGGCAAACCATGCGTCCGCGGCCTGCGGATCACCGTTTACGATGTGCTGGAAATGCTCGCGCAAGGGATGAGCCAAGCTGAAATTTTGGAGGACTTCCCGGAACTGGAAGCGGAAGATATTGCCTCCTGCCTCGGTTTTGCCGCGAATCGCGAACATAGCCTGTATACGCTCGCCATCCCATGAAATTGCTGCTGGACGAGAACCTTTCGCGGCGACTCGTTCCCTTTCTTCAAATCGATTATCCCGACAGCAGCCAGGTTGCCTTGCTCGGCCTGGAAAAAGCCACCGACCGGGAAATTTGGCAATACGCCGCGAATAATGATTACGTAATTGTCACCAAGGATTCGGACTTCCACGAACTCAGCATCCTTTTCGGCGCACCACCGAAAATCATTTGGCTGAAAACAGGAAATCAATCCAAGGCGTCCACCCTCAACGCCTTGATTTCCTGCAAGGACACCATCGAGCAAGCCCTTGCCGAGGAAGGCAAAGCCTGCGTTGAAATTTACATGTAGGGCGCCCTACGCGAGCTCAGAAAGGTTTGAGCAAGGTCAGCGTGGTAATCGATCCTTGGGAACGGTCTTTGGCACCGAACTCGCGCCAGTGGCGCAACTGGAAACCCAAGCCATATTCCGTGGAAAAATACTGGATCTCCGGCCCCAAGCCATACACCCGGTCGCGGCTGGCATCGGCGCCCACGCCCGCTCCCGTGTCCTTGGTGACTTGCCACTGGGCATAACCGGAAACCCCTGCCGTCAACATCCCGAATCGCTTGCCCAGGCCGAGTTCCAGCGAAACATCGCGGCCCGGCGTGATGTCCACGTCTTTGCGCTTGCCGTGAAATTCATAGCGAGACAGAAAGGAGGCCGACCAAGTGCGTTCCGGGTCGAAGAACCAGGTACCCGCCACGATCGGATAGTGGGTCCAGAAGTCCTTGCCGGGCTTGGCCGGTTGCAGATCGTCGCGCTCGCCGGTAGGCGCGAACAGGCCGTAGCCGACCCCGAAGTCCCACTGCGGGCCGCGCCATTCCAGCACCAGCGGTTCCAGGTTCACGTCGCCCAGCGCGAAGTTAGAGTCGTCGACACGGTAGTTGCCGATACGGACGCTACGATAGACCAGCGGCACCGCCACATTCCAGCTGAACTCCGCGCCCAAAAATTTGAGTTGGGTGACGTGGATGACCCGATGGACGTTGGCGAAGGCCTTGGCGTTGAAATCCAGGGATTTGCCGTCGGCGGCGCGGGCGGCATTTCCAGCGCCGTCCTTGAGTCGGTCGGCATCGTAGAACAGGTTGTACATCAGATAGTAGTAGCCCGGCCCCGGCACGCTGCCGGCCAGAATACCGGAAGTGCCGTTCGGATAATGATTCGTCTCCTGCGCCGCGGCCGGCATCCCGCCGGCCATCAAGCACAACGCGACGACGCCGCGCCAACTGAAGCGACGGCGCACCTTATGCAGGGCTGCTTCATGGAATCGGCAACAATTCACTTTTTTTTGCATGATATACAGCCCTCCTACAAGGATAAAACGACTAGAACGGCGATTCAGCCGGCACTGCGGAAGCACTCTCCTGCCCCCCGTTAAGAATAGGAAATTTATCATCTCATGCCAAAGTATTTCGCCGTGGCGGGTTGAGACGAGCACCGTTTTGCCACTTACGGAGCCAAGGCATCCACCGGCAACAGCTTCAGACCTTTATGGACAGGTTTGTAGCGCGGCATGTCCGTTTCTCCCAAGGCGGTTCCGTTGTGGGAATTATGCCTGTACGGGGGGGAAGTTGGAGGTTTTCCTACAGCCTCAACGCCCTAATTGAGAGGCTGGCCGATTGCCAAGCTTGGCCGGAGTCCAGAAAGTTCAAAAAACCACAGGCCGCAAAACGAACGTATATCGGCCCGTCCCCCTCTAATGTAGGGTTATGGCTCGGTTGGCCAGGCAATTTGCACATGGCGATGCTGCATAACACAATCACGGAGGTAAAGATTGATAAGACTCTGGTAAGGAACCCCTGCCTCAACAGCCATATCTTTGAAATAGGCAAGCACGTCTTCGGAAAGACGCATGGTGACGGGTTTCTTGAGTTTCGATGCGTAAGGGTTCCTGCGCGATTTCATCTTGGAGAGATCGTATTCGGCTTTCATGGTTTCTCACTTCCATAAAAAGTGCTTTCAGTTTTGGTGGCTTTGCGTGCGGAGATGATGCGGATGGTATTGCCTACTTCACGTTCGCAGTGGCAGACAAGAAGCAGGCGTCCTTCCGTGCTCATGCCCAACAACAAAAAACGTTCCTCGCTCGTCGAATGTTCTTCATCGAAAAATTGGACAGCAAACTCATCATAGAAAACGGAGTGTGCTTCCTCGAAGGAAACCCCGTGCTTCTTGATGTTTGCCGTGGCCTTGGCTGAATCCCACTCAAACTTAATCATACGTACAGTGTATTGAAACACGAGTGGGTGTCAAGGAAGCCCTAAGCCTCTCTGCGAGAACGATACTTGAGTAACTTACCATGCTCTCGAACAAGTCGCATAGCAAGCGAGTCGTGAAATAGCCAAACAAATTCAAGGACAAAAATTGGCGAGGCAATAACAAGACCCAACAGTGTTGATTGGTCAATGATTTTCCTAAATGTCTCGGAAACGAGTATCGCGCCTAAATAAAAGAAACACATGAGGATGAACGCAACGAACTGTGCATTGGCATTTCCGATAGCGTAGGTGATTTCCATTGGGTTTTGTCTTGCCGCCCGCAACCTGCGATGAGCTTTCAAGCGCCTGGCACGCGACACGCCTCGGATTTGACTAGGAAGAATGCCAAACCACTTGTAGATAGCCGCTGCGATTAGGCTGAACAGGATGCCGCTAACCCATGCACCGGGATCTGATAGGGTTTTGATTATTGATTCCATTTTTCTCGATCATTGGTTGGACTTGCACCCTAACGACGCTGTAGAAAAATCCGAATCCGCCCCCCTTGGTTCAGCCCGGCCCGATTTTTTTCGACACGCCCGGCAGTCGAATTCTCGAATTCCTGATGGTGTGGCAACCGCCCTAATCCGCTCATCTTTTCCTCCGCCAGCCCTTGGCATCCTCCGGGCCGCAATGCCCGGTTTCACTTCCCCTACATCCCATAGCTCGCGTAGGGCGCCCTACGCGAGCTGTCACCGCGGGCAACACCAATCAGCAAAAACAGCGGTGGTTACGAAGAATTGTTACTTTTGTAATTGCCTATGAAGAAGACTAATTTCTTGTTGTAGCCTATTAATTTGTTCTTCACGAATTTTTTGAATATCCACAGGGCAAGAGGTATCTTTCAATAACTTACGCAACTCATTACATTCCTCTTCATGTTTGTTAATCCAATACTCGGGAGTTGCTTGATTTCCATAGCCCATGACAAACCCTTTTTTTCAAATATATTAGCCGCGATGCTTCGCGCTGGCGGCAAGCCAATTTTTATCACCCCGCCGCCGCAAACTAGAAACTATGTTCAACCCCAGGAAACTCGCCGCCCTTCACCGCTTTGATATACCCCGCCACGGCTTCCCGGATCGATCCCGCGCCAGCCAGAAAATCCTTGGCAAACTTGGGCGGTTTGCCGGGATAGATGCCCAGCAGATCGTACAGCACCAGCACTTGACCGGAACAATCCGGACCCGCGCCGATGCCGACGGTGGGGATGGCGAGACGCATCGTGACCTGTTTCGCCAGCGTGGCCGGAATCGCTTCCAGCACCAACATGCCGGCGCCGGCTTGTTGCAGCGCAAGGGCGTCTTCCAGCAGTTTTTTGGCGGCGTGGTCGGTTTTGCCCTGCACCCGGTAGCCGCCGAGCTGATGCACCGATTGGGGAGTGAGGCCGATATGACAGCATACCGGAATGCCGCGTTCGACCAGGAAGGCGGTGGTTTCGACCATCGCGGCGCCGCCTTCGAGCTTGACCATATGCGCGCCCGCCGCCATCAATTGCGCCGCGCTGGCAAACGCCTGCTGCGGGCTTTGCTGGTAGCTGCCGAACGGCAGGTCGGCGACGATGAAGGCCTGTTTCGCGCCGCGCGCCACGCAACGGGTGTGGTAGACCATATCGGCGAGGCTCACCGGCAAGGTGCTTTTCTCGCCCTGCACCACCATTCCGAGCGAATCGCCGACCAGCAGCACCTCGACCCCGGCATCGTCGAGTTGGGCGGCGAAACTGGCGTCATAGCAGGTCAGCACGGCGATTTTTTCGCCGCTGCCGGCCATCTTGTGCAGATCGTGCAAGGTCATCATGCGCTAGCCCTCCGTATTTCAGCGGGAAACTCGATACGTTCGACGGCTTGATCCAGGCAGGACGCCAGCCACGGCGCTGCCGCACCGCGCCCCGGAATCATGCAGTCCGGGGCGACTTCCAGCAACGGGTGCAGCACGAAGGCGCGCTCGTGCATCCGCGGGTGCGGCAGGGTCAGGCCGTCCTCGTGGCAGATCAGGCCGTCGTAGAGCAACAGGTCGAGATCGAGGATGCGCGGCGCATTGCGGAAGGTGCGTTCGCGGCCGTGGCGGTGTTCCAGGTCGAACAGCGCATGGAGCAATGACAGCGGCGCCAGGGTGGTTTCCAGCAGCGCGACGGCATTGATGAAATCCGGCTGGTCGGCATAGCCTACCGGCGCGCTGCGATACAGCGAGGAGCAAGCGATCAGGCGGGTATGCGGCAAACGCGCCAGTTCGTCGAAGGCGGCACGCAACTGGTATTCCGGTTCGGCCAGGTTGCTGCCGAGCCCGATAACCGCGCGTTGCGGCAGGTGGTTCACGATGCCGCGTCCTGGGCGGGAGCGGACTCGCCGGGAGCCTTGGGTTTGCGCTTGCGGCGGCGTTTTTTCGGCACGTCGTCGGCCAGCAACATGCGGCTGCGCTGATCATCGGAAGCCTCCTGGAAATCTTCCCACCACTCCCCCAGTTCGACATCCACCTCGCCGCTTTCGCCGCGCATCAACAGGAAGTCGTAACCGGCGCGGAAACGCGGATGTTCGAGCAGGCGGAACGGACGCTGGCCGCCGCGCTGGGTGAAGCGCGGTTGCAAACTCCAGATTTCCTTCATGGTAACGTCGTAGCGGCGCGGGATGGCGAGGGTTTCGCGCTGGGTGTCGAGCGCCTGTTCCATCGCCTGGTGCAGCGCGGGAATCGGGCGCTCGCCGCCGGCCTGGATTTTTTCCCAGGCGCCCAGCACTTCGTGCCACAACAGCGCGGCGAACAGGTAGGCGGGGGTCACCGACTTGCCCTGCGCGATGCGTTCGTCGGTCTTGGTCAGCGCCAGCATGACGAAACGTTCGCCCATCGGCTGTTCGAGGATCACGTCGAGCAGCGGCAGCAGGCCGTGATGGAGGTTTTCGCGGCGCAATTCCTCGACGCTCTGCACCGCATGACCGGACAACAGCAGCTTTTCCATTTCCACCAGGATGCGCGCCGGCGGCACGTCCTGCAGGCGTTCGGCCAGGGCATGGATCGGTTTGCGCGAGGCCGGGTCGAGCTTCAGCCCCAGCTTGGCCGCCAGCCGCACCGCGCGCAACATCCGCACCGGGTCTTCGCGGTAACGCCGCGCCGGGTCGCCGATTACGCGCAGCAGGCCGGCCTTGAGGTCGGCCACGCCGTGGCAGTAATCCCAGATTTCCATCTTGTGCGGTTCGTAATACAGCGCGTTGACGGTGAAGTCGCGGCGCAGGGCGTCCTCGGCCTGGCTGCCGAAGACGTTGTCGCTGAGGATGCGCCCGCTGTCCTCGTCGGTATTGTCATCGCCTTCGGCGACCGGCTGCATCGCGCGGAAAGTCGAGACCTCGATGGTTTCCTGGCCGCACATCACATGCACGATGCGAAAGCGCCGCCCGATGATGCGCGAACGGCGGAAAACCTGGCGCACCTGTTCCGGCTCGGCGTCGGTGGCCACGTCGAAATCCTTGGGTTCGCGCCCGATCAGCAGGTCGCGTACCGCGCCGCCCACCACGAAGGCCTTGAAACCGGCATGGCGCAGCCCTTCGGTGACCTTGAGCGCGCACGGGCTGAGATGCTCGGGGGTGATGCCATGCTGTTTGAGCGGGATAATACGCGGCGCTTTGCCTTCCACATGGGAAAGGGTAGGCCTCTTGAAAACGCGATTTAGGAATTTACGGATCATTATTCTGGGGAAGTTATCCTGGAAAAGGCGATTGAACCGCACGGGGCGCGGTGAAACGCAGCTTTCCAGATTATACACAAATGGGGTTAAACAGCGGATAACCGTAGAGTTTTTCCAGGTTTTCGGGGGTCAGCAGCGCATCCGTCGCGCCGGCTAGCGTATGGCCGTCTTCGAACAGCAGCAGCGCATGGCTGCAATAGCGTGCCGCCCACCACGGCTCGTGCAGCACCATCGCCACCGCACGGTCTTGCTGGCGCGCCAGTTCGCGGAACAATTCCATCATGGCGGCCTGATAGCGCAAATCGAGATGCTGCAACGGCTCGTCGAGGCAATACAGACGCGGCGCCTGGGCCAGCAGCTGGGCGATGCGCACGCGCTGGCGCTCGCCGCCGGACAGCGTAGCCAGCCGCCGGGGCGCGAAGCTTTCCATGCCGACGCGCTGTAGCGCAGCGCAGGCCAATCCCTGGTCCTCGTCCCCGTGGGGGAAACGCCCGAGCCGGACGTATTCCAGCACCGTCCCCCAGAAGCCTTGCGCCTCATCCTGCAGCAGCACGCCGACCTGACGCGCCAACTCGCGGCGCGGAAAATCCTGTATTGACCTGCCGTCCAGCTCCGCCTGTCCGTGCGTCGCCGCCGCCAGACCGCTCAGCACGTGCAGCAAGGTGGTCTTGCCGCTGCCGTTGCAGCCGAGGATCGCCCAGCATTCGCCGGGCTGGACGACGAACGACAGGTCGCGGCACAAGGTCTTGCCGGGAACGGCGAGGGTCAGATCGGCGACGCGCAGCATCATCTCAAGCCGGCATAGCCGGAACCCAAAAAGGCTTTACCGCAGAGGCGCAGAGGCGCAGAGATTTCGCAAAGAAACGTATGGTTTTTCTGGCTTTCCCTTGCTTTGGGTTTCTCTGCGCCTCTGCGCCTCTGCGGTGGAATTGAGTTTTTAAGCATCACGCTTTCCGCAGCAAAATCAGCATCACAGGCACCCCGAGCAAGGCGGTGAGCACCCCCACCGGCAGCTGTTGCGGCGCGATCATGGTGCGCGCCAGGGTGTCGGCCAACACCAGGAAGCTGCCGCCGGCCAGTGCCGCCAGCGGCAGCAAGCGGCGATGGCCGACGACGCCGGCCAGGCGCAAGGCGTGCGGCACGATCAAGCCGACGAAACCGATCGCGCCGCACTCCATCACCGCCACCGCGGTAGCGGCGGAGGCGACGAAATACAGCAGCGCCTGTAGCGGCTTGACCGCGACCCCGAGCGATTGCGCTTTGGCGGCGCCCAGCGTGAACACGTCGAGACTGGGCGCCAGGCGGTAGGCCAACAGCGTCACGGCCAGCAACACCAGCCCATCCAGCCCCGGCGCCTGCGCTTGCGCCAGGTCGCCCATCAGCCAGAACAACATGCCGCGCGTTTCCACCAGCGGCGCCAGCGCCAGCAACAGGCTGATCAGCGCACCGAAGCCCGCCGACAGCACCACCCCGGTCAGCAGCAAACGTTGCATGTCCCAGCCGGAGCCGCCGCGGCTCAGCGCGAACACCAGCCCGATCGCGGCAACCGCGCCGAGCAGCGCTGCCAGGCTCACGCCCAGGCTGGCCAGCCCGAGCAGGATGGCGGACAAGGCGCCCACCGCCGCCCCGCCGGAAACCCCGAGAATGTAGGGGTCGGCCAGCGGATTGCGCAACAACGCCTGGAACAGCGTTCCCGCCAGCGCCAGCAACCCGCCGCAGGCAAACGCCGCCGCCACGCGCGGCAGGCGCAATTGCCAGACGATCGCCAGCGTGGTGTCGGCTCCCTGGCCGAGCAATGCCCGCCACACCTCGCCGACCGGCACATCGGCGCTACCGAAAAATAGCCCGACCAGCAAGCTGGACAAGGCCAGCAGAAGGATGGCAACAGAACGGCGCATGGCAACGGAAATTGGCGGAAAACGGCATTATAGCCGCTATGCCGGGCAGTGCCGCCCAGGGAACGGCTCAGGGGTGACGGGTTACCCGGCGGCTGGATCGGTGAGCGGGAAGCGAGGCGGCATAGTCTTTATCCATGCTGAGAACATGACCGGACAGCCACTCCTTCACCAGAAAGGCCAGCATGTCCGGCGCGATATTGCTTTGCTCCTGGCGGAATTCGCGGTCCAGTTCGCCGACTTTCCTGAGCAGCTTTTCATGCTCTTCTTTATGCGCCTGGAAATGGACGTATGCGCAAGCCTGCATCTGCCGCTCCTCCAAGGCGAAATGGCTTTGGGTATGCTCGATCAGCCTATCGATGGTGCGCCTGATTTCTTCTTTGCCGTGCTTGGCGAGTATCGCTTTATGCAGATCGTTCACGATATCGAACAGGCGCTGGTGCAACTCGTCCAACGCCTTGTCGTGCGTCGTATATTTTTCATTCCAATCGACGAAAGCCATGATTCATCCCCCCCAGCCCAAGCCAGTTGATTACCGGCTTTTATGACAACTGCGTTACAGATGGTAACGCAAGAGGAATGAATAACCATTGATAATAATCAATGGCTAACGCAGGCTGATAACCGGCCAGCCGTGGCTTTCCGCGTGACTTTTGAGGGTGGGATCGGGATCGACGGCCACCGGGTGGCTGACGCGCTGCAACAGCGGCAGATCGTTGAGCGAATCGCTGTAAAAACGGCTTTCAGCGACCTTATCCCAACTCGTTCCCCGTTCCTTGAGGAAGCCGTCGAGACGGGCGATTTTGCCTTCGCGGAAACATGGCGTTCCGGCCACCTGGCCGGTGAATTCGCCGTTGCACTGTTCCGGTTCGGTGGCGATCAGGTGCGCCACGCCCAGTTCGCGCGCAATCGGCGCGGTGACGAAGCTGTTGGTGGCGGTGATGATGGCGACCAGATCGGCGCTTTGGATGGCCTCGCTCACCAATGTGCGCGCCTTGGCGGCGACGATCGGCAAAATCTTGCTGCGCATGAATTCGCCGTGCCAGACCTCCAGCTGGCTGCGCGGATGACGCGACAGCGGCTTCAACTGGAAATCGAGAAACTCGTGGATGTCCAGCGTACCGGCCTTGTATTGCTCGTAAAAGGCCAGGTTGCGCGCCTCGTAGACTTCGCGGTCGAGCACGCCCTGCTCGATGAGGAACTGCGCCCACTCGAAATCGCTGTCGCCGGCCAGCAGCGTATTGTCCAGATCGAAAAGCACCAAACGCAAAATGTTCTCCTTTATTTGTCAATGTCAGCCTGGAGTATAGCTTATCCAATTTCGCAACAAAAAACGTGAAGAACACCCTCTCCCTGACCCTCTCCCACAAGTGGGAGAGGGAACAAACGCCCTCTCTCCCTTTGGGAGAGAGGGTTGGTGGAGGGGCTGGGGGAGAGGGAAAATTAATACCGGTTTTGTTCCAAATTGGAATTAGAATATCCGAATGAACTTACCCGACCATCTTCTTCCCGAGGCGTGGTATTGGGGCGGACACGCCCTGTTTGCCGCTGCCCTCGGATGGGCGCTGCTGACCGCGCCGTGGCCGCGGCTCAAGGACGATCTCCAGCAACACATCTGGCTCGGCGCCTGCGTCAGCCTGATGGTGTTGTGGAGCATCAAGACCGGCATCCGCCCCGGCCTGAATTTCCATCTGCTGGGCGCGACCCTGATCGCACTGATGTTCCGCGCGCAACTCGCCATCGTCGCCGCCACCGTCGTCACCGTCGCCGTGACGCTTGCCAGCGACGGCGGCTGGCAGAGTTTTTCCGTCAACGCGCTGACCATGGGCGTGCTGCCGATTCTGCTCAGTTATGCCTTGTACCGGCTGATCGACAAATATCTGCCCAATCACCTGTTCATTTACATCTTCATCAACGCCTTCCTCGGCGCCGCGCTCGCGATGGCCGCAACCGGACTGGCTTCGACGCTGACGCTGGTGCTTTCCGGCGCCTATACCCTGGATTATCTCAAAGCCCATTACCTGTCCTATTACATCCTGATGGGCTGGTCGGAAGGCATCTCCACCGGCATGGCGATCACCTTGATGGTGGTCTATCGGCCGGAGTGGGTCGCCACCTTCGACGAGCAGCGCTATTTGAATGGGAAATGATTCAGCGGTTAGAGGCTAGGGACTAGAGGCTAGTAAAAACCCGGCGCGCAGCGCCGACATCCACTAGCCTCTAGCTAGCCAGCGGGACGCGGATCTGCACCTCGGTGCCGCCCTCGACGTTATGAATGGCGATGTCGCCGCCCATGTTGTCCATGATCATTTTCGACATGTACAGGCCGATGCCGGTGCCTTTTTCCTTGGTGGTGAAATACGGGTCGAACACCTTGCCCAGAATTTCCTCGGGAATGCCGCCGCCACTGTCGCGGATGAATACGCTGGCCGTGTCCGTGCCTTTTTCGACCCGGATCTGCACTTTTCCGGCGAGGTTCTTCTGGGCGATGGCGTCCTTGGCATTAGTCAGGGTGTTCAACACCACCTGCGCGAACTCGTTGGGATAACCCACCACCTCGCACGGTTCGCCGCTTTTGACCAGGTCAATCTCGACGTTGAGGTTCTGGAAACTCTGCCCCACCATTTTGATGGCCTCCTCCACCCCGTCGCACAGACGAAACTTGCGCTTTTCCTTGCTCGGTTTGAAAAAGCTGCGGAAATCGTCGATGGTGCAGGACATCCGCTGGATGATCTGCTGGCCGGTGGCCACCTCCTCATTAAGATATTCCTGGTCCAGGTCGTTGAATTCGTAAGCATCCTTGATATTAGCCAGGATCAGGTTGACCGCATTGATCGGTTGCCGCCACTGATGCGCAATATTGCCGATCATCTCGCCCAGCGCTGCCAGACGCGACTGCTGGATCATCAGGTGATCCTTTTCGCGGTTCTTTGCCGCTTCCTCGATCACGCGCTGTTCCAGCGTCTCGTTAAGCTGGCGCAATTCCCGCTCGCGCTCCTCCAGCACCGTCATCATGCTGTTGAAGGCATGAGCCATGTCGGCGATGTCCTTGGGGCCGCCAAGCTCGGCACGCACCTCTGCCTCGCCCGCCTCGGCACGCCCCATGCTGGCCGACAGCTGGTTGAGCGGGAGCGTCAAGCGGCTGGTGAGAAAGCGGATCAGCAACAGGAACAACAGCGCAAAAGAGAACGAGGTGGTCAGGTTGGCCACGAATATATCGGCAGTCACCTGGGACAGCGCCGCCTTGCTCACCACCACGGAAACCTGGCCGAGCAGTTCGGGAACTGCGGCTTCATGAAAAGGCGACTCGGCGGAAGACTGCGAATAGACCGGCGCGGCAAAGCGCCAGGCATCTGGGCTTTCTCCATCGAGGACGGCGGTCGGCGAACCTTGGTCCAAACCGGCGCGGATCGGGAGATCGGCAGCGCTGATGGTGCCACGCGCCAGCAGAACATGCTGAGTGGTATCGCGGATTTCCACCCAGACCACCCCTGGAAAAGCCAGGGTCGCATTGGCCGCATCGGCGGCATTGTCTGCGGAAGCATAAATCAGCGCCAAAGCGCTCTGGCGCGCCAGATTCTCGGTGACGCGCTGGCCTTGCTCGAGCACGTTGCGGCGCACCCGCTCGTTGCCCAGCCACGCCCCCAGCAGCGAAGAAAACAGCGCCAGGCAGAGAATCCCCAGCGTCACGGTAACGCCAAGCTGGCGTTGAAAAGTGTATTTGCTGAGAAACGCGGAAAAGATTTTCTTCATTCTAAGCCGCCGAACTGGTGCAAAAAAAAGATTTAACTGGGTTTTGTGGTTTCATTAGATGCGCCGCTTATTGCTCCGGGAAAGCCAGGTCGAACCCCTGCGACTGACGCCCCGGATTGCAGCCGAGGTGCTTGGCGGAACGCAGGTTGACCGCCATCAACACTTCGCGCAAAGGGATCATGCCGCGCGCGGGGTAATCGCCGGAATTCAGGAAACCCAGCGCCGAACCGGCGAGATGGCGCCCCAGCCCGACATTGTTGGGATAAAGCGAGAACAGCACACCGCGTTTGACATGGCTGAAGTTGCTGGAAAACATCGCCAGATTGCGATTCCACGACTCTTGCAGCACCATCGGCAACACCGTACCTTCTTCCACCGTGGTGGAATCCTGCGGCAACCACAGCGCATCCTGATGGCTATCGACAGTGGCGAAAATTTCCTGGTACGCACGCATCGCACTCCGTAAGTCCTGAGCCTCATAAGCCACCAGCTCCATCCCCTGGGTACGTGCCGCCTCATTCGCCAAGCGCATCAGCCAGCCGTTCTGGCGCGGATCGTAAACGACAAACACGCGCCGGGCAGCGGGCATCAGCCCCTTCAGGCGCGAGAACAGCAACGCCGGGTCGGGCGTCAGGTTGTTTATCGGCAAATCGCGCACTTCGTTTTCCGGCGCCGACAATACGCCGCCGACCACCACACCGATGTTGCGGTCCAGCGCGGAAGCGACCTTCAACCCCTGCCGCCCCAGTGCAATCACCACCTTGGCGCCCTGGCGGCGCAAGGCGCTTCTCAACTCGCCGATGTCCACGTTCGCCCCCACCGGATAGCTGGCAACCGGCACCTTGGCCTTGTCCTCGATGCCCTCGATGATCTGCGCGAACACGCTACGGTAAGGCTCGCCGATGTCGGGATAAATCACTGCAATCGGGGCATCCCCCGCTCCCAGCGCCAGCTTGTAGGCAAGGCTCCCGCTGGCGACCAACGGGCCGGCGACCCGGAGAGGGAAAACCGCCACATCCGGGGAGGATTCGACGGCACGGATCATCTCTGCTGCATCTTCCGTCAGCGGCGCATCGCCCGGGTACAGGGTGGTAGCCGGCTGCACCTGCAAATCCCTGGGCAGCGCCCAGGCAGGCATGGCCGCCATCAGCAACAGGCAGCCGGCCAAAGCGGCAGCGCGAAATATTGGGGTAAGGCTAAGCATGTCCATGGTGATGCTCCGAATCCCTATCGTTGGCACGGGTGCAACGTGCACGGCTGGTATAGCGCCATCATAACTTGTCGGTCTCCTGCAAGTAAAATCACAGAGGCTAGGGGCTAGGTACCAGTAAAAACCCGGCGCGTAGCGCCGACATCCACCAGCCTCTAGCCTCGCCCCCCTAGTCTCTGACTAAGCGCTATTGTTCTGGAAACACCAGATCGAAAGCCAGCTTTTGCCGCTGACCGAGTCCCAGTCCGAGATGGTCGGCGGTACGCACATTCACCGCCATCAACACCTCTTTCAGCGGAACCATGGCACGCCCGCCCTGGCTGCCGGAAGAGAGTTGGGCGAGCGCCGCGCCGGCCAGATTGCGCCCCAATTCGACATTGTTCGGGTAGAGCGAGAATAACGCCCCGCGCTTGACGTGCGCAACATTGCTCGAAAAGACCACCAGCGAGCGGTTCCAGGCTTCTTGCAGCACGAAGGGCAGCGCCGCGGATTCATCCACCGTCACCAAGTCTTGCGGCAGCCACAGCGCATCCCGTTTGGGATCGGCGCTGGCCAGATCGTCCTGGTAGAAGCGCATCGCGCTCTTCAGATCCAGCGCTTCCTGCGCCACCAATTCCAGCCCCTGGCTCCTGGCGGCCTCGCGGGCCAGCTGGATCAACCAGCCGTTGCGGCGCGGGTCGTACACCACGAACACCCGGCGGATGGAAGGCATCAGCCCCTTCAGGCGCTCGAACAGCAGCGCGGGGTCCGGGGCCAAGCTATGCACCGACATGCCGCGGGTTTCGTTTTCCGCCACCGAGAGTACGCCGCCGACCACGATGCCGATACTGCGATCGAGGCCGCTGGCGGCTTTGAGACCGTTGCGGCCAAGGGCGATGACCATCTGGACGTTTTGCTGGCGCAGTTCGGCGGCGAGTTCCTGAGCACTCTGGTTGGCACCGACCGGGAAACTCATCACCCGCGTTTTGCTCTTGCCCTCGATGCCCTCGATGATTTGGCTGAATATGCTGCGGTAAGGCTCGCCGATATCGGGGTAGATAACCGCAATGCTGCCCGGTCCGCTGGAAGCGGGTAGCGGCGGGCGGAGGTGGCCGGTTTCCGCTTCGCGCTCGCCGGTCTTCAGGGCGATGCGGTACACCACCACATTCGGGGTTTCCTCGATACCGGCGAGAATCCCGGAAAGATCCGCCGTCCCCAGATCGTCGCGCGCGTCGTAAATCACCGCCAGGATGTTCGGGGGGCTCGGCGGCGGATTCGCTGCCGCGGACGAACCGGCGCCGAACGCCAACCCCGCCAGGAGCAGCAATACCGCGCGCAGCTTATGGTTCGAGAAACGCATCATGGGCAAGCCCGATGCCCTCATAAGCTTCTGCGCAAACGCGGCGCAAGCTTGTCCATAATCGCATTCACGCTCGCTTCCACCGTCATCCGCCCCGTATCGACGACCACAGCGGGACGTTCGGGCGCTTCGTAGGGAGACGTGACGCCGGTGAATTCAGGAATTTCTCCCGCCCGTGCCTTGCGGTAGAGCCCCTTGGGGTCGCGGGCCTCGCATACGCCGATATCGGCGCTAAGATGCGCTTCGACGAAACGCTCCGGGCCGACGATCTCCTGCGCCATGGCGCGATCCCGCAGAAAGGGGGAAATAAAGGCGACGATCACCAGCAAGCCGGCGTCGTTGAGCAGCTTGGCCACTTCGGCGATGCGCCGGATGTTTTCGTGGCGGTAATCGGGCGAAAAGCCCAAGTCCCGGCACAAGCCGTGCCGGATGTTGTCGCCGTCCAGCACAAAAGCGGGATGTCCGGCAGCCACCAGTTGTTTTTCCAGCTGGAAGGCGATGGTCGATTTGCCCGCCCCCGACAAACCGGTCAGCCAAATGGTGGCGGGCTCCTGGCGCAACAGCCGGGTACGCTCGGCTGGGGACACCAAGCTGCGCTGCCAAGTGACGTTGCAGTGAGGTTTCTTGTCGAGGTTTGCCGTATTCTCTGGCATTGCGCTATAAGCCTCTAGACAATTTCCGTGCCGGTTGGGCTGAACAACGGAGCCTCATAGCTTGTAAGTCGCTTGCAGCCACAAAGTGCGCGGCGCCATCGGCAGGTCGTTGGGAATCAGGCCGGGAGCCAAGCTGGGTTCGAGGACATCGGCGTCGAACAAGTTACGCACCGAGGCGGCGAAGCCCCACTGGCCCTTGGCCGGGCTGCGCAAGGTCAGGTCCAGCGTGGTGTAGTCCGGCACTAGGGGCCGGGTGTCGCCGGGGGCGCGCAGGCGATCCATCACCCGGTTGACCTGGGCGCTGGCGAACCAGCCGCTCGGATTACGCCAGTCGGTGCGCAGGTAAAGGTGGTGATGGGGCGCATAGCCGGCATCCTGGCCGGTGGCTTCGTCAATGGACTGCTGGTAGGAATAGTTGCCCGTCAGGCGCAGGGTGCGGCTGTAATCCCACACCGTTTCCAATTCCATGCCGCTGCCGTGCTGGCCGCCGGTATTGCTGTAGGTGGAACCGACTGCCGGAGCCGGGTTGGTCACGAGGCGGATGATGTCCTTCATTTCGTAACGGAAGAAACTCAGGTTGACCTGGGTGTCCTTGCGGGCCTGCCAGGAGAACGCGGCTTCCAGGGTACGGTTGGTTTCCGGCTTCAGATTCGGGTTGCCCTGCTGGACCGGGTTGTTGATGCCGTATTCCTCGTTGAAAGAGGGGGCGCGAAAAGCCTGACCATAGAGCAGCTTGGCGGTGAGGTCCAGCGTGGCATCCCAGACTAGCGCCAGGCGCGGGTTGGTGGTGCCGCCGAAGTCGGAGAATTGGTCGTGGCGTACCCCGGCGGTAAGGGTCCAGTCCTTGGCGAAACCCCACTCGTCCTGGGCATATAAGTAGCTGACCTTGCGCCGTTGCGGGAGCATGAAGGGCGCGCTGTCGGAGAAATCGACGAGCGAGCTGAGCGGTATCGGCAGACCGACTCGGGAGAGCGTGAAGTTCTTGTGTTCCGCGGTTTTATACAAGTTCAAATCGTCGTGGCCCATGCCCAAGCGCAAGCTGTGATGGGTGAATCCCGAATAGGTGGCAAAGGCGGAAAGCCTGGCATCCCGTTCCCATTTTTCCGGGGCGCCGATCATCCCGTTGGGGAAAGTGCCGGTGGGAAAGGTCACCCCCGCAGGGTATAACACGAAGGGGGTCGGCACCGTGTCGTTATATTCCAGGTAGCTGGCCGTGAAACCCAGGCCCCAATCCCGCGACACTTGGGGATTGGCCCAGGAAATATCGGCGGTGATGCGCTCGCTCTTTGCCAAGCCCACCGGGTCCAGGGCGTAGGCGATGCCGGCGCCGGTTCCCACGTCGTCGCGCAACTTGTAGCCGGCGCGCAGGCGCCATTTGTCGTAGCCGAAATCGACGCTAGCGTCGACGGCATCCCGGCCGGTGTTGACCTGCCCCGGCGCCAGGGCGGCGCGGGAGCCGAAAAGGCGGTCGTTGCGGGACTGGGCGTCGGCCGAGACGATTTCCTTGATGCCGTCTGTGCTGCCGATGCGCAGGTAGGCCGCCACGTCCACCGGCCCGAACTTGCCGCCATGCTGCAGCCAGGTATCCCAGGTGTTGAAGGAACCGGCGCGCACGCCGACTTCGGTACCCGGCGTGTCCGCCGCCGTTTTGGTGATGATGTTGATCACCCCGGCATAGGCGTCGGCGCCGTACAGCGCGGAGCCGGGGCCGCGGATGATCTCGATGCGGGCGACGTTCTCCAGCGGCAGGCCGCCCCAGACACCGCCTTTGTTGCCCTGGAACATGGTGGTGGTCGGGATGCCGTTCAGCAGCATCAGGGTTTGCGGGTTTTGGGCGCTGTAAATGCCGCGGATGATGTTGAGAGGGGCATAGGTGATCGCGTTGCGGGCTACGTGCATCCCCGGCACCGTTTCCAGCGCTTCGTCCAGGTCGGTCGCGCCCATCGCGGCGATGTCCTCGGCGGTGATCACCGACGCCACGGCCGGCGCGCGACGGAGTTCCTGTTTGCTGCCGGTGGCGATGGAGACGCTGGCCTTGTCGCCGTAGATCAGCGCCAATTCCTCTTCTTCGGAGATCTGCGCGGTGGCGGGGGCTGCCCAGGCAAGGGCAAGGAGAGCGCACAGCGCACGGGGTTGAGGTTTTCGCATGACGTTTATTCTCCACCTTTTATTGTTTGGCACGGCATCGGCAGGATGGCGCGGGGAAATCTCATACTACCTTCTTGCACGAACCTGGCGCAAGCTGCGCCTGGCGTTTTCACGCTCGCTTTTTTCCGCCCTCATAGGGTATTCCGTAGCGTTCCCGATAGAACTTCATGCGGGCATCGACCTCGTCCGGCGTTACGCCGAAATCTTCGAGCGCGTAGCGGTGGCCCCGGTGCCGCCCTTCCCGTTCGCTGTCGGCAAGCCATGCGCCCATGGCGTTTTCCGCTTCGGCGGTGAAGTCCAGGCCGGCGAAGGCGTAGATGCGACGCATCACTGCTTGCCAGTCGCGGTTCATGTCTTCGTATTGGACGTCGAGTTGCTGCGCGGCGGGCAGGGTTTCCCGCACCTGGATGCAGCGCTGCGCCATCTCCTCGCACAGGCCCAGCCAGGTATCCCGTATCGGCCCGCGCAGCGGAAGATCGGTATTGTGGACGGCAAAGTTCCACGCCAGGGAAAGAGTGGAACCTACGGTCTTGAGAGTATCCCGGTGGGTGAACAACAGCTTCGCATCGGGAAAGACCTTGATGAGCACGTCGAGGTCCAGCATGAATTGGGGGGTTTTCATCGTCCAGCGCTTGTCCTCGGGATCGCCCCGCGACCAGGAAACCAGCTTCATCAGGTTCGCCATATAGTGATAGGCGGCGGTCTTGTCGCATTCCATGAACCAGGCGCGGAAGCTGGGTACGTTGTATAGCAACAATGGCGACAGACCGCAGAAAGCGTGGTTGAGCAGCAGCAATTCCTCCTCGGCCCAGTCCGCCTCCATCGGGTGCGCCGCGAAGGCGCCGGGGTTCAGGCGTCGTCCCAGGCGGAGGAATTTTTCCACTTCGTCGTGGCGGGCCGCCTTGCCGGAATCGGGCCAGCCGATCCGGGGGGCGGGGTTGAAGCCTTCCCAGGCGTTCAGGTGCTGGAAGCGCGAATCGGCGGCCAGCATCCGGTGCAGGCGGGTGGTGCCGGAACGCACCGGGCCGACGATGACGACAGGCGCCGTGATTTTCCGCTGCAAGATTTCCGGATACGCCTCGAAACAGGCATTGGCCCACAGCCGGTTCTTGAGGGACGCGGTAATTTCCATCTTGGCGTGCAAGCGGCCGTAGGGGTTGAGTTGGGCTTCGCTATCCAGCGCGTTGAGCAGCACCCGCAGGCCGGGCAAAAAGCTTTCGTCGCCGAAACGTTCGAGGCCGGTCTCCCGTCGCGCTGCGGCGAGCAGGCTGCCTTCGGACAAGTCGATTTTCGCCAAGCCGAAGACGTTCAACAGGCGTACCGCCCCGTTGATGAATTTGACGGGCAGTGGATGGTGGCGGGTGCTGGGTGCGTTATCCATGTTGTTTACCTCGGTGGTTGCCAGGGGCGCTGGGGTTGCCCCTGGTACTGGATATGGGAACAGGCCAGGGAAAACAGGCTTCCTTCCGGGCGCTGTTCCGCTTCGATGTAGCAGGGCGCCATGCCGGCGAGAAAGGCGGGAAACATGAACAAATAATACTCCTGGGGGGTAAGCCCCAAATCCGCCGCCAGCGCGGCGGCCAAACCGCCGTAGTTCAAATGCTGGCGCCACCCTCCGGCGATCAAGACCTCCTTGACGGCAAAGGCGAGCCGCACATGCGGGCCATCGGCCAAGCCGAGGTGTTCCGCCAGTGCCATGATCGGCACCAGGCGTTCGTCCTTGGCGGCGATGGGGCGGCCGTAGCCGGCGATGCTGCGCTGCGCCTTGAGTTCTTTTTCCACTTGGTCGGCGAGGCTGCCGCCGTCATCCACATGTTTTTTGGTGCGGATCAGAAATTCGATGGCCCGGATGTCAACACCGCGCCCGTAGATCGACGCTTCCGATACCGCCAGCGCAGCGGCGATGCCGAGATTGCCGGTACTGCGGGCAGACCCTGCCAATGCCGCCACCCGGTTGTTCCAAAGCCGGGCGTCGGGGTAGCTGGTATAGGTCCAGAGGGACTGCATCAGGCGCAATTGCGCGGGGGAAAAGCGACGTCCGGTAATGCCGAAAACGTACAGTTCGGCCCAGTCCATGTCCTTGAGTTCGGTGTGCAGGTCGCGCCCCCGGAATACCGCCCGGCTGCCGACGAAAAAAGCCCCCATCCGCGTCTTCAGGCGGCCCACCTGTTCCAGCAGAAAATCCGGCCCTTTCATGTTCCCTCCCGGGCGGGGTCGTCTTCCAGTTCGACCGCAAAGAAGGGGAATTTCTTGTACCCGTGACGGCGCTGTTCCAAGGCATGGGCGGCGGCGCCCGGCAGGCGCAGCAGGAGATGGAGCATTTCCCCCTGTTCCGGGGTGAAACCCAAATCGGCGAGGGCGGCAGCGGCGACGCCGGAAAGGGACAGGGGCAGGCTGGTGGCGCTTTCCAGATCCGCCCGGTGTTTCTCCAGCCAGGGAAGCCGGGTGCCGGGGCTCAGGTGGGCGAAGCAGGCCAGTGCTTGCCTGACCGGGGTCGGGGTACTCATCCCATGAGGGTCGAAGCCGGGGGGATGTTCCGGCGCCGGCCAGATCGAGACCTCCTCCGGCGGCGCTGCGGCAAGCCGCTGCCGCCAAAGGTCGAGGTCGGTGCCGCAAGCGTTCCAGGCCTCCATGGCCAGCAACACTTCGCGGCCGCCGCCGTACTGCCCGGCCCCTACCGCCAGGGCGGCCATCAGGCAGGAGGCGGAAGTGGAACCGCCCACGCCGCCGCACATGGCGGCATGGATCGCCGCATCGCGGGGGCCGGGGTTGGCCAGGACGACAGCCAGTGCTTCCAGGAGATCGGCTTCGGCCTTGGTCGGGGCTGCATCGCGGAACAGCAGGGTGAGCATTTCCACCCAGCGGGACTGCCCCAGCATTTCGCCGTAGACGTCGTAGCCCCGGCAGTAGGCGGTGCGCATGGCAAAAGGATTGTCGGATTCCGGCTCTTCGCGCCAGATGCGGGTATGGATCGGATTTTCAGTGCTCATTTCAGGCCCCCCAAGGTTTTCATGCGCCGCGCCATGGGCGGCACTTCCTCGCCGTCGATGCGCACGTCGAGCAGCGTCGGCCCTTTACGTTGCAGGATCGCGGAAAAATCGAGATTGTCCAACTCTTGCGGCGAATTGATGATATGGCCGGGTATCCCCATGGATTCCGCGAGCTTGCAATAATCCACCTCGGGCAACTGGTAGCCGATGGGTTCGGCTTGCGCCAGCCGCTGGCCGTGCTTGACCATGCCCAAGGCGCTGTCGTTGAGGATGACGAAGACGACGGTAAGCTGCTCCATGGCCGCCACGGTGATTTCCTGTCCGCTCATCAGGTACGCGCCGTCGCCGGCGACACACACCACCGGGCAGCTTGGGTTACCCCGCGCGGTGCCGACCGCCGCGCCGATGGCCCAGCCCATCGGGCAAAAATCCATCACCACGCGCAGCCAACTGGCCGTTCCCGAGCGGCACTCCGGCATTCGTTCCGGGAAGTTGGGATAGGGCCGTTGCGTGCGCCGGTCGTGGGGTTGCAGGTAATGCGCCGTCCACACCATGCTGTTGCCGATGTCGGCAAAGAAGCGGGTGGTGGGCGGGCAGCGCTCGGACAAGGTTTTCATCAGGCGTTGGGGTTTGATCGGAGTGGCGTCGGAATCGTAACTTTCCGGCGCTTGTAACGTCACCTCGGCCTGGTATAGGCCGCGCGCGAGTTTCCTGAGTTCATTGATTTCGGCTGCGGAATCGGCCTTGAGCAATTCGATCAGGCGCTCGCATCCCGCACGGATGTGGCCGAGCACATGCCGTCTGGCCATCGGCGAGCGCATCAGGTTTTCCTCGGAGTTATCGATGTGTACCAGGCGGTTGTTGAGCAGCGAGTCGCACCAGCCGCCGCTGACAAATTCGCCGAAACCGGTGCCGAAAGCCAGCACGATGTCCGGCGCGCTGGCCAGCAGGGCGTCGGCGCTGCCGTGGCCGCCGAAACCGAATACGCCGCAATAGGCCGGGTGGCGGGGATTGACGTAGCCCTTGGCGTCGGGGGTGGTGACGAACAGCGCCTTGGTCAGGTCGACCAGCGCCATGATCGCTTCGATGGCATCAAAGCAGGCCGCGCCGATCACGAACACGGCGCGCGGGGCGCGTTGCAACTCGGCCTTGAGCGCCTGGACCGCGTTTTCGTCGATCAAGACGGGCTTGGGTTCGAACAAGGCCGCCAGATCGTAGGCGGGGGTGGCGCTCGCTGCCGCGCTGCGCAGAATGTCCAGCGGAATCGCCAGGTGTGCCGCGCCACCGGGAGCTCGCTGCGCCGTCATCAGGGCGTTGGCCAGCTTGCGTTCGAACTGGCTGGGGTGGGACACCATGGCGTTGTAACGGGTGCAGTGCTGGAACATCGCGAAGGCGTTGACGCCGGTGCCGGACGATTCCTGGAATGCGCCCCTGCCGAACGAAGGCAGCGCCGGGAGACCGCTGATCGCCAGCAGCGGAATGTTGTTGTCGTGGGCGCACGCCACGCCGGTGATCAAATTGGTCGAGCCGGGGCCGGAAGTGGCGCAACACACGCCCAGGCGCCCGGTTTCGCGGGCATAGCCGTCGGCCATGAACGCCGCCCCCGCCTCGTGCCGCGCCACCACCGGGCGCAGGCCGCCGCGCCGCTGGCTGCGCGCCAGGGCATTGAAGAGGGGTTCGATGGCGCCGCCCGGCACCCCGAACACGTATTCGACGCCGATCTGCTCCAGATAGGCAACCAGCAGGTCGGCCAGTTCCGCCGGGGCCGTCTCCCGGGGGGCAAGTTCGCGCGCGGCGCTGGCGATAGTCACAGAACTACTCATCTCGACACCCCTCCCCAAAAGCAATTTTTAAATCCAGGCGGATAAGCCTGGCGCGGCCGAGCAGCGCCGCACAGCGTCAATCCACCGCCGGAACGCTAATGATGATCTCCGCCCCGCCCTCCAGGTTGCGGGCGGTGATGTCGCCATGCATGTGGCTCATGATCATGCGAGACATGTATAGCCCGATACCGGTGCCGCTTTCCTTGGTGGTGAAATACGGATCGAAAATCTTGGGCAGCACGTCTTCCGGGATGCCGCCGCCGTTGTCCCGGATACGCACCACGCCCATGCCGTTGTTCCGTTCGACCACGATGGTCACCTTGCCGGCGTCGCTGCTGCGGCTGACGGCATCCTTGGCATTGGTCAACACGTTGAGCAGCACCTGCGAGTACTCGTTGGCATAGCCTTCCACCTGGACATCCTCGGCAGCTTCCACCGCGACGTCGATATGGCTGTTGCTGAAGCTGGCTTCCACCAGATGCAACGCCTGCTGCACCGATTTTCCAAGGTTGAAATGGGTTGCAGCTTGGTCAGGACGGAAGAAATTGCGGAAATCGTCGATGGTGGACGACATTTTCCCCGCCAAAAGCTCGCCCAGCGCCACCTGTTTGCCGAGGGATTCCTCGTTCAAGTCGCCGAACTCGAAATCGTCCCGGATGTTGTACAGGATCAGCGTTATCGCCGAGAGCGGCTGGCGCCACTGGTGCGCCACGTTGTGCATCATCTCCCCCATGGTGGCAAGCCGGGACTGCTGGATCAGCAGGGTATCCTTTTCCCGGTTTTTGGCGACTTCCTGCCGCACCCGCTGTTCCAGGGA
>Ga0208566_1000270_pt1 | contig 37424 bp, 33 predicted proteins | sample PL_2010_150m_FD_184159 | JGI IMG/M metagenome (GOLD analysis project Ga0208566, IMG submission 184159) | Freshwater microbial communities from Powell Lake, British Columbia, Canada to study Microbial Dark Matter (Phase II) - PL_2010_150m... | ecosystem: Environmental > Aquatic > Freshwater >...
GGTGCAGACGCAGGCGCGCGAACTGGCCGAGTGGAACGTCAAGCTGGAACAACTGGTCACGCAGCGTACTGCCGAGGTTGCAGACATGCGCGATGCCATCACGCTTGCCATGGCCAGCCTCGCCGAAACGCGCGACAACGAAACCGGCAATCATATCCGGCGGACGCAACACTATGTCAAGACGCTGGCGACATTGCTGCGGCACGATCCACGGTTCTCGAGCGAGCTGACCGAGGACAACATCGAACTCCTGTTCAAGTCCGCTCCGCTGCACGATATTGGCAAGGTGGGCATCCCGGACAGCATCCTGCTCAAGCCGGGGAAGCTCGATGCCGCGGAATTCGAGACGATGAAACTGCATACGGTGTACGGACGCGATGTTATTCTGTCGGTGGAGAAGCAGATCAGCGGGAGCAATGCCTATCTGCGCTACGCGCGGGAAATCGCCTATTCGCACCAGGAAAAATTCGATGGATCAGGCTATCCGGAAGGCCTGATCGGCGATGCGATACCACTCTCGGCGCGCCTGATGGCAGTGGCCGATGTTTATGACGCCCTGATTTCGCGCCGCGTATATAAGGCGGCTTTTTCGCACGAAGCCGCGGTTGAAATAATGCTCGAAGGCCGCGGCAAGCATTTTGATTCCGTCGTGCTCGACGCCATGCTCTCCGGGCAGGAGCAATTCAAGGCCATAGCGGCGAAGTTCTGCGATACCCATGCGTAGGCACAGCGCTGGCATATTCACTCGACAGGCGACGGAACAATGACGGCAAAAGTACTGGTGGTGGACGACACCCCGATGAACGTGAAAATGCTGGCCGACGTTCTCACGTTCAAAGGCTACGACGTGGTCACGGCGGGCGGCGGCAAGGAAGGTCTGGCGAAGGTCGAATCCGAAGCGCCCGACATCGTGCTGCTCGATGTGATGATGCCGGACCTGGACGGCTACGCCGTGTGCCGCGCGATCCGCGCCAACGCCACAACCGCCATCCTGCCGGTGGTGATGGTGACCGCGCTCGACCCGGCGCAGGAGCGCGTCAAGGGGCTGGACGCCGGCGCCGACGATTTTCTGTCCAAGCCGATCAACCAGCCGGAGTTGCTGGCGCGGGTGCGCTCGCTCCTGCGCATCAAGGAATTTCACGACCAGGTGCAGACTCAGGCGCGCGAACTGGCGGACTGGAACCGCACACTGGAGCAGCGCGTCGCCGACGGCGTGCGCGAAATCGAGCAAATGGGACGGCTGAAGCGCTTCCTCTCGCCGCAGATTGCCGAGCTGATCGTAGGCGCTGGCACCGAAGACCCACTGAAAAGCCACCGGCGCGAGATCACCGTCGTGTTTCTCGACCTGCGCGGATTCACCGCTTTCACCGAGACTGCCGATCCCGAGGAAGTGATGGGCGTGCTGCACGAATACCACCGCGAAATGGGCCGTCTGGTGATGGCCTACAACGGCACCATCGAGCATTTTGCCGGCGACGGCATCATGATTTTTTTCAACGACCCGGTGGTGATCGAAAATCCCGCAGGGGAAGCCGTGAACATGGCGATCCGGATGCAGGCCGATTTCGTCGCATTGGCGCAAGCTTGGAAGAAGCGCGGCTACGAGCTGCACATGGGCATCGGCATCGCCCAGGGCTATGCCACGCTGGGACGAATAGGCTTCGAAGGCCGCCAGGACTACGGCGCCATCGGTTCGGTGTGCAACCTCGCCAGCCGGCTTTGCGACGGCGCCAAAGCCGGCCAGATCCTGGTGTCGCAGAAAGTCTTCGGTTGCGTCGAAGGCCTGGTCACGGCCGAGCCGGTGGGCGAACTCAGCCTCAAGGGATTTCACAAACCGGTTCCGACGTTCAATGTGATCGGGCTAAAGCAGGCCTGAAACAGGATCCGATGAATCGACGCGACGCGCTGCATGCCCTGCTGGTTACGCTAGTTGCCGCGCCTGCAACACTGGCGGCGCCTGCATACGCACAGAAACGCGTTTGGCGCATTGTGTCGCTTACCGGCAACGCCGAAAAAACCGTTGCGGAGCCGCTCGAGGGGTTTCGCAAGGAAATGAAGGCGCTCAGATACTAGGAGGGGCGCGACATCAACCTCAGCTTCGGCTATGGCGAGTTTTCCCGCGAAGGCACGGCCCAGTTGGCAGCTGACGCAATCGCCAGCAAGCCCGACCTCATCTACGCGCAACACGGCGCCGTCTCCGCTTTCGCGAAATTGACCAAGACGATTCCGATCGTTGCCGTATTCAGCGCCGACATGGTGGAAGCGGGACTGGTGCAGAGACTGGCGCGTCCGGGCGGAAACATCACCGGCGTGCAGCTCATGAATAACGAGTTGGTCGGCAAGCGCATCGAAGTACTCAAGGAAATCGTGCCGTCGGTCAAACGCCTGGCCGTATTGGCGTGGCCCGGTCATCCCGGCTTGAACAGCGAGCGCGACGCAACCATGGCGGCAGCCAGACAGCTCGGCGTGTCCGCGTCCTTTTACCCTGTAAGCAATATCCAGGAAGTCGATGCGGCGCTCGACGCAGCGCGGGCGGCAGGCGCGGATTCGCTGCTGCTGTTTCCCGACCCAGTCACGCTCGCGAGCCGCGAGCGCATCGCGGCGTTCGCGCTGCGGCACAAAATCCCGCTGGTGGGCGGCTGGGACAACTACGCCCTCGCCGGTGGCCTTGTCAGCTACGGTCCGGACCTGCGTGAAGCGTGGCGGCGCGCCGCCAGCTTCGTCGACCGGATTCTGAAGGGCGCCGCTCCGTCGTCGCTGCCGATCGAAATGCCGACGCTGTTCGAACTGGTCGTGAACCGGAAAACCGCGAAGGCGCTGGGCGTCAAGATACCGCAGACCGTGCTCGTGCGCGCCGACCGGGTGATCGAATGAATAGCCTCCCGGTGCCGCCAACCGCGCACGGCTTGGAACACATTGTATTGAAAATCCTGCACATAATATTCGAATTTCAATATGACATATGGTAGCCTGCGGACATGCTTGCGCGCCCTGTCATTGAACACCGCCTCGAGCGAGCCCTCGCGCGCTCGCGCGCAGTCGCGCTGCTCGGCCCCCGGCAGGTTGGCAAGACCACGCTTGCGCACCGCTTTGCCGCCAATGCCGGCATCAACTATTTCGACCTCGAGGATCCCGCTGCACTCGCCCGCCTGACAGAGCCGATGACGGCGCTGCGCCCCTTGCGTGGCCTCGTGGTGATCGACGAGATTCAGCGCCGTCCGGAACTGTTTCCGGCGTTACGCGTCCTGATCGACCGTATGCCAGCCCCGGCGAAGTTCCTGATTCTCGGCAGCGCGGCGCCCGCGCTTTTGCGCCAGGCAAGCGAGTCGCTTGCAGGACGGATCGAGATCGTTGAACTGCCGGGAATCGCCGTCCATGAATTCGGGGCTGGACGCATCGACGAGTTATGGCTGCGCGGCGGACTACCGCTCTCCGTAACGGCGGCGTGCGACGAAGACAGCCTCGCGTGGCGCCGCAGCTATATCCGGCTGCTGTTCGAGCGGGACTTGCCGCAACTCGGCATCGGCTCGGCTGCGCCTACGCTGCTGCGTTTCTGGAACATGCTCGCCCATGTGCACGCCAATGTCTGGAATGCTGCCGACCCGGCGCGCTCCCTCGGCGTGTCGGAGACATCGGTACGGCGTTATCTCGATCAATTGACTGGCGCTTACCTGGTGCGGCAGCTGCAGCCTTGGCACGAAAATCTTGCCAAGCGTCAGGTCAAGGCGCCAAAGATCTATTTTCGCGATTCAGGCTTGCTCCATGCGCTGCTTGGCATCGGCGAGCACGCGGCGCTCGCGGTTCATCCGCGGCTGGGCGCGTCCTGGGAAGGCTTTGCCCTGGAGGAAACGCTCAAGTTTGCGCAACCCGACGAGGCGTATTTCTGGGCCACACATGCCGGCGCCGAACTCGATTTGCTGATGATCAAGCACGCCCGCCGTGTCGGCGTCGAGTTCAAGCACGCGGACGCACCGCGCATTACGCCGTCCATGCGGATCGCAATCCAGGACTTGAGGCTGGATGCGTTGTATGTGGTGTACCCTGGCCCTCTGCGTTACCGACTGGATGAGTCGATCGAAGCCGTCCCGATCGCCGAACTCGCACAGGCGCCGCCATGGATCTGAACCGCGCTTGCGCCCGCCGCCAACACCCAACCGGTCGCGATACCGGACTCGCACGGCAGGCTTATTCACCTCGGGCCGGACGCGGTTTCGTCGTTAGCTGAGGAGGATCGGGTGAGAAGGCGCCAATTTCTGTTTTCAGCGGTTTCAATGCTCGCCGCCTCCGGATTGCAGGCGCAAACGCCGCGCCTGCGCCGCGTGGCGATCGCGATGCCGACGGCGCCTGATGTTCCGAACGACGGCATCAAGGCATTCAGGCGGCAATTGACGGAACTGGGATGGGTCGAAGGCCGAAATATCGAGTACGTGTTTGCCTATGCGAATGGAGACGCGAGCCGCTACGAGCCGGTGATCGCGGAACTTCTGGCACAGAAGCCCGACGTTCTGTACGCCTATTTCGGAGCTATGGCGTTGATCGCGAAGCGGCTTACCCAGGAGGTGCCGATCGTTTTCGCCATCGTGAGCAATCCCGAGGAGATCGGTTTGGTTGCGAGTCTGGCCAGGCCCGGCGGCAATGTCACCGGTGCCTCGACTCGCGCGATTGAGCTGGACGGCAAGCGATTCGAGCTGCTGCGGGAGATCGTGCCCGGAATAAAGCGGGTGGCGGTACTGGTAAATCCCGACGTCCCCGAGGTTGCCAAGCGCTTTGTCGATTCCTATGGAAAAATCGCAACCAAGCTGCGCGTGCAGCTTCTGACGGTCGAGGCGCGATCGATGGAGGAACTCGGTCCCGCGTTTGACCGGATGGCACGCGAGGGTGTGCAAGGGATGCTGGGTACGGCTGATCCGACGCACCTTTTGCGGCTGCGCGCCCCGGTGGTCAGCAACGCAGCGCGCGTCGGTCTGCCGGCGATGTACGTCGACGAGCGATACGTCGAAGCAGGCGGGCTCATTTCATACGGAACGGACAACATCGAGCAGTATCGCCGCGGTGCGAACTATGTGGACAAGATCCTGCGCGGCGCAAAGCCGGCAGACCTTCCGGTCGAAGAGCCGACCAATTTCCGCATGGCGGTAAACCTCAAGGCTGCGAAGGCGCTCAAGATCACGATTCCTCAGTCAGTCCTTGTGCGCGCCGACCGCGTTATCGAATGACCATTAACAAGGGAACGAGGACCGAATGAAGCGCATGCTACGCAGGCAGTTTCTGCTCGCGACCGGCGCTCTGCTCGCCGCGCCGTTCGCCGCCAACGCGCAAACAAGCGGAAAGATATACCGGATCGGTTACATCCAGACCGCCGCGCCAAGTGAGGCGGCGCACGTCACCAAGGCGTTCGAAGAAGGACTGCGCGAACTTGGCTACGTGGAAGGCAAAAATATCGTCATCGAGCGGCGCTTTGCCGGCGGAAAAGTGGAGCGGCTTCCGGAACTTGCGGCAGAACTCGTCCGGCTCAAGCCCGACGTCATCGTGACCGGTTCGAATCCCGTGATCGCCGCGGTCAGGGAGGCGACGGCGACGATCCCTCTCGTCATGACGGGTTCGCGCGATCCCGTAGGTTCCGGCTTCATCGCCAGCCTCGCCCGGCCCGGCGGGAATATTACCGGCGTGGCGAGCGATCCGAGCCCCGAATTTTTCGGCAAACATGTCGAACTATTGAAGGAGATGATGCCACGTGCATCACGCATCGCCGTCCTGTGGAATCCCGCCGCTCCGGCTGCGGACACCTATCGCAAGGCGGCCGAGCGTGCCGCCTCGAAGCTGGGATTGGCCATGCTGTCCGCGCCGATTCACGGGCGAGACGAACTGGACGGGACATTCGCTACGATGGCGCGGAAGCGTATCGAGGCAATTGTTGTGCAGGGAGGGCCCGTGTTGTTTACCGCCCGGGCGCAGGTGATCCAGTTGGCGACAAAGCATCGGCTGCCCGGCGTGTTCTATGCAAGGGAATTCGTGGAGCTTGGTGGCCTCGCGTCGTACGGTTCGAGCGTTGCCGACAATTTCCGGCGCGCCGCGGTGTACGTCGACAAGATCCTCAAAGGCGCGAAGCCGGGCGAGTTGCCGGTCGAGCAACCGACCCGGTTCGAGTTGGTTATTAACCTCAAGACTGCCAAGTCGCTGGGCATCACCATTGCGCAAGCGGTGCTGGTGCGGGCGGATGAGGTCATCGAGTAGTCGCTGCCAATTCCCAATCCTCCAGGAGACCACCTTTGTCCATCGAAAAACTGAATCCCCCCGGTATCGCGCCGCCGGTTGCTTTCTACAGCCACCTGGCGATCGTGCCGCCGGACCACAAACTGCTGGTGTTCTCCGGCCAGGTCGGCAACCGCCTCGATGGCAGCTTTCCGGACTCGCTCGACGAGCAGTTCGAGCAGACGATCAGCAATATTCTTGCGCTGCTCAAGTCGCAGGGCGCGGGGCCCGAGGATGTGGTGAAGCTTAGCTGCTACGTCGCCGAGCGGCCGCAAAGCTACGCGCGCATCGGCGCCGCGCTGCGCGGCGCCTTCACCGGCACGCCGCCGGCGCAGACCTTTCTCATCGTGGCGGGCTTGGCATTTCCGCAGCTGAAAGTGGAGATCGAAGCGATCGCCGCGGTCAAAGCGGGCTGACTGCGACGCGCGCACGCTTTCGCCGGATTAGAAGCGACACCGCCTAAAGCTGTTGCAGCTTCTCCCCGCATTTCACCGCGACGGCAAAACCCTTCGCCTGCATCTCGGCGACGAATTTGCCCATGCCGCCGCGCTTCCAGGCGTCGGGCCGATCCGGGCTCACGTAAAGGACAAGATCGTCGCCCTGGTTCGCCACGCCGATGACTACGCGCGAGGTGTCGGGCCGCAGCTCGAGCGGCATCGGCTTCCCGCCGCGCTGACTTTGCAGCCAGACGCACTCGTATACCCGGCAGGATTCCGGCCGCGAATCGTAGATGCCGCAGCCCTCGCCGATTTTGCAATGCTGACACCAGGTGTTAGCGGGCTTGTTCAACTCGCGGATTTTCATCACCTTGCAGCAGGCAGTGCAGCCGTCGCAGCCGTGCATTCCTTTCTCCGTCCATGCGTTGGGTACAGTTTATTTCGCCGCGAAACAGTAGAGCAGCCCGCCTCCGCCGGTTCTGCGCAAGGCGTCCATGCTGCATCCGATCGAGGGATGCGAAGAATTCCAGGATTTGGAAGGCGGATCGTCGGTGAGTGCGCCGGTGCGCATACCTTTGCGATCGATGTGGCCGACCTGCGCCGAGCCTTCACCGCTCTTGGTCCAGTTGCCGCAGGTGGTATCACCTGACCAGTTGAACGCCGTGCCGTCGGGCTCCGATCCGGTGAGCACGTCATGCACATTGGAACTCTCGCCGCGGCCTTTCAGTATTTCTCCTTTTTCGGTGAGTGCCGTTTCCTTGGTCAGCTTGTTCTCACCGTGCAGCTCTTCGACATTGCGCGCAATCACTTCGCCTTTGACATTGCGCCACGGTCCCTTGCCGATCCGGTCGCGCGCATTCACCGCGCGTGCACCGCCGCTTGCACTGGTGCTGAGGTAGGCGCGCCAGGTGTGCTTGCCCGCGCCCACCGCGCTCGCCAGCGCTTGGCAGTGCTTGTCCGCGCCGGCAAGTCCGCCGAGATCCGCGCCCTTGCCCGGGTTCGCGCTGGTGACAAAAAAAGTCATATCCGGTTTTTTCTGCGCCTGCGCCGATCCTGCCACACCAAGCGCCAGCAGCGCCAGCGCGCACATTCTTGCTCTGCTCATTCCATCCTCCGATAGTGATTTTTGAAAACACGCTCCGGCATGCGCCAGTCAGCAGTGGCACGGCGATCGCATTTTAGTCGTTTGCGGCCCGCACCGCACCGGTGTAATCGCGCAGGTTGCCTGATGCTGGGTCGGCCGCGGTCGGTGTACACTCGCTGCGTCAACTGAATCCTACGCCAGCTATGACTCCGGAAACCATACAGCGCCGACTCGCTGCCATCTTCGCCACGGACATCGTCGGCTTCAGCCGGCTGATGGGGGCGGACGAAGAAGCAACGCTGGCGCGGCTCAAGGCGCTGCGCGCCGAAGTGATCGACCCCGCCATCGCCGCGCACCAGGGCCGCATTTTCAAGACCACCGGCGACGGCTTGCTGGCGGAGTTCACCAGCGTCGTTGCGGCAGTTCAGTGCGCCGCCAAAATACAGATCGAAATGGCGACGCGCGGCGCCGCCGATCCGCCCGAGCGCCGTATCGTGCTCAGGATCGGCATCAACCTCGGCGACATCATCATCGAGGGCGACGACGTCTACGGCGACGGCGTCAATATCGCCGCGCGTCTGGAAAGTATCTGCGAGACCGGCGGCGTCGCGATTTCAGCCAGCGCCTACGAGCAGGTGCGGGACAAGATCACGTACCGCTGCGTCGATCGCGGCGCGCATACAGTGAAAAACATCGCCCGGCCGGTGCACGTGTACGCGCTCGACCTGAGCGGCCCGGGCAGCGCCGCCGCGGCGCCGGGCAGGCTGAGCCTGCCGAAGCGACCCACCGCGTGGCGGCGCACGTACGTCGCTGTCGCGCTATTGCTCATCGCCGCCGTCGCCGGCACCTACTTCGCCGCGCCGGAAACTGTGCGGCGGTTGCGCTCAACCGTCGTGGCGCTGCTCACTGGCAAGCCGGCCGGGACAGCGGATGTGCGCGCCGCCATCGCCGTGCTGCCGTTCGCAAACCAAAGCGGGGGCGATAAGCGCGACTACTTCAGCGACGGCATCACCGAGGACATCATCAACGCGCTCGGACGCTTTTCCGGCGTCATGGTGATCGCGCGCAACGCAGTCCAGGAGTACAAAAACCGCAACGCCACCCGGGAGGAAATCAGCCGCGAACTCGGCGTGCGCTACATCGTCCAGGGCAGCGTGCGCGAAGCCGACGGCAAGCTGCGCGTCGCGGTCGAACTGAGCGACGCGGCGAGCGGCACGCTGCTGTGGTCCGAGCGCTACGACGGCGAGGGCAAGCAGGTGTTCGAAATCCAGGACCGGATCGTGAAAAACATCGTCGGCACGCTGGCGGTCAAGCTCACGCGCCTGGAGCAGAAGCGCGTGTTTGCGAAGCCGACTGAAAGCCTGCAGGCCTACGATCTGGTGCTGCGCGCGCGCGCGCTGATCAGTCGCTCCGAGCGCGGCGCCAATCGCGAGGCGCGCGAGATGCTGGAACAGGCGCTAAAACTCGCACCGAAGTACGCCGAGGCCTACGTCCACCTCGCGGCTGCCGAATTGCAGCGCGCCGGGTTCGGTTGGACTGAAAATCCCGAGGCGAGCCTGGAACGCGGCGAGTCGCTCGCCCGGCAGGCGCTCGCGCTGGAGGAACCCGGGGCGAATGCGCGCGCGCACGCGCTGCTCTCGCGCGTCTACTCCAGCACCGGTCAGTTCGACCGGGCGCTGGTCGAAGCGGACAGCGCCATTCAACAAAACGTGAGCGACGCGTTCGCCTATGCACTGCGCGGCGAAGCCTTGCTGTGGCTGGGCCGGCTAGATGAATCGATAGCCGCGAGTGAGGCCGCGCACCGGTTCGATCCGCGCATCGGCCCGGATTCGACCTTCAGTCTGGCGATGGCCCTGTATGCGGCAAAGCGCTATCGGGAGGCACTTGCCACGGCTGATTCCGGTCTCGCGCAAGCACCGGAATATTCCTATCTGCACGCAGTGCGTGCCGCTGCGCTGGGGCAGCTGGGAAACACCGAGGAGGCGCGCAAGGCGGCGGACCAGGTGCGCCGGTTCGATCCGTTTTTCCGCGTCGAAGCGTTCGGAACGCGTTTTGTCGATGCTGCGCTCAAAACCAGGGCCCAGGAAGGCCTGCGCAAGGCAGGGTTGTGAATCCGCGGATTCGCGCCCCCTACTTCTTACCCTTCCATGCCTGGTGCGAGCGCGCGAGCAGCGTTGGATCCTTGTCCACCGCCTCTTTCGCTTCGACGGACGAGAACACATAGAGTTTGCCGTCCACGATCTTCCACACGTTTGGATCGGCTGCTGTCTTCACGCCCATGCCGAGCCCGGTTGCGCACAGGCCGCCGAACTGCGGCGTGTAGCGGTCTGGATTGGCGGCAAACGCCTCCCGGTTCTTGGCGCTGGAAAACAGGTAGCGCGAACCGTCCCAGGCGTAGCCGTTCTGCGCGCTGCCCATGACCGGACGCTTCTCGGTGAAATAGGCGACGGTATCGTGCCCCTTCAGTGCCACTGCGAGTTGTTCCGCCGCGCTGGTCTGGGCGAAGCACGCGGAAGCCGGAAACGCGACCAGCGCGAACACCGACAGCCATTGACGAAAAACGATACGCTTCAGTTTCATGAACTCCTCCTTCTGCTAGCAGTCCGCAAGAACCCGATGACGCACGGCAATCTTATACCATTCCCGGCGCGCCCGTCCCGGGTGTACGGGTTGCCCGGACCGCGCTTCAGGCGCGGAAAACCGCACCGGCGATGTTCCGAATACATGCGCTGGTAGTAATATAGCGGTGCACCGTCATTTTTCGCAAATTCCCGGGACGCAACCGGAGCAGCACCATGCCCACCGACACCCTCGCCAGACTACAACTGCCCAAACGCGCGTTCGCCGTGGTGCTCGCCGGCGGGCGCGGCACGCGCCTGAAGCAGCTCACCGACCACCGTGCGAAACCCGCGGTGTATTTTGGCGGCAAGTTCCGCGTCATCGATTTCGCCTTGTCCAACTGCCTCAATTCCGGCATCCGGCAGATCGGTGTCGCCACCCAGTACCAGTCGCACAGCCTGCTGCGCCATCTGCAGCGCGGCTGGTCGTTTCTGAAAACCGAGATGAACGAATTCATCGACCTCCTGCCGGCGCAACAGCGCATCGATGACACCGACTGGTACCGCGGCACGGCGGACGCCGTCTACCAGAACCTGCATATCATCCGCCGCAACCGGCCGCAATTTATCGTGGTGCTGGCGGGCGACCACGTCTACAAAATGGACTATTCGCTGTTGCTGACCGATCACGTCGAGCGCGGTGCCCCGTGCACGGTCGCCTGCATTGAAGTGCCGATCGCCGATGCGACCGGCTTCGGCGTGCTGGCTGCCGACCGCTCGCGCCGCATTACCGCCTTTGTCGAAAAACCCGCGCACCCGCCGGCGATGCATGACAATCCGGAGCGCGCACTCGCCAGCATGGGCGTATACGTGTTCAATGCGCAGTACCTGTACGACGCACTGGAACATGACGCCAAGGATCCCAGCTCCGGACACGATTTCGGCGGCGACATCGTTCCGCGCGCGGTGCGCAACGGCGAGGCAGTCGCACACCCGTTCGGCCAGAGCTGCGTCGCCAGCGCTGCGGGCAAGCAACCCTACTGGCGCGACGTCGGCACCATCGATGCTTACTGGGAAGCCAACATCGATCTGACCGCGGTCGAACCGCAACTCGATATGTACGACAGCAACTGGCCCATCCTGACCTATCAGGAACAACTGCCTCCGGCCAAATTCATTTTCAATGTGGAAGGCCGCCGCGGCATGGCGCTCAATTCCCTGGTGTCCGGCGGCTGCATCATCTCCGGCGCCTCGATCGAGAGTTCGCTGCTGTTTTCCAAATGCCGCGTCAATTCCTATTCCAGATTGCATGAGGCAGTGTTGCTGCCCGAAGTCATTGTCGGTCGTCACAGCCGGCTCACGCGCGTGGTGATCGACCACGGCTGCCAGATTCCCGAGGGGACGGTCATTGGCGAGGATCCGGTAGAAGACGCAAGGCGCTTCGAGCGTACTGCCAACGGTGTCACGCTGGTCACGCGGGAAATGATCGTGCGCCTGGCCGAAGCCGCTCAATAACCATTGGAGAGCATCACCATGCCGCAGGAACTGATCGAGAGCGTGACCGATCGCGTCGCGACCCTGACGCTGAACCGTCCCGACCGTCTCAACGCGCTCTCCGGGCCGATGCTGGAGGGCCTGCTCGAAGCCCTGCTGCGGCTCGGTGCCGATCCCGCAATCGCCGTCGTCATATTGACCGGCGCCGGCCGCGGTTTCTGCGCCGGCGGCGATGTCAAGAGCATGGCCGAAGGTTCGAGCCAGCTCGGCGCCGAGGACGCGGTGCAGCGGCTGCGCGGCCGCATGGAGGTCTCACGCCTGCTGCACGAGATCCCGAAACCGACCATCGCCATGGTGAACGGGCCTGCGGCCGGCGCCGGGCTGGCGATGGCGCTCGCCTGCGACCTGCGTGTCGCATCCGACTCGGCGCGATTCATCACCGCCTTCGTCAAAGTCGGTTTTTCCGGCGATTTCGGCGGCTGCTACTTCCTGTCCAAACTCGTGGGCACCGGCAAGGCGCGCGAGCTGTATTACACCGGCGATCCCCTGAATGCCGCCGAGGCGCTCGCGCTCGGCATCGTCAGCCAGGTGACGCCCGATGCCGAACTCGCGCAGGCGACAATGACGCTGGCGCTGCGCCTGGCGCGCGGACCGGGCGTCGCGCTCGGTTTGATGAAAAAGAATTTCAATGCCGCCGAAAGCGGCTCGCTAGCTGAACTGCTGGACCTGGAAGCCTTGCACCAGGTCACCGCCGCCAAAACCGAGGACCATCAGGAGGCGGCGCGCGCCTTCGTCGAAAAACGTCCGCCGCTGTTCAAGGGGCGCTGACCTCCGCGACGGCTTATAACCGCGTCAGCATAGGCCACAGCGCATCGGCGCCCTGCGCCGCGACTACACGGCCGATGCGGCTCTGCCAGTAGGTTTCGTTGCCGAACTCATCGCGCCATGACCACAGGCGGCGCGTGAGGTAATGCAGGCTGTGCTCGCGCGTATAGCCCATGGCGCCATGCACCTGATGCGCGATCTCGGCACCCTTGCCGGCGGCTTCTCCCGCGCGCGACTTGGCTACGGCGATCGCAAACTCGTCGGGCGCAACCGCCGATGCTTCGATCGCGGCGTCGGCTGCGGCACCGGCGGCAGCGACCTGCCCGGCTAGTTGCGCCAGCATATGCTGTATCGCCTGAAACTTCGCGATGGGCCGGCCGAACTGAACGCGTTCGTTCGCGTACTGCAGGGACAATTCCAGCGTTCGCTCCAGCGCGCCGGCCATTTGCACGCTGCGATAGAGCGCGCCCTCGGCTTCCAGCCGCGCCGGCGCGTTTTCCAACGCCGCGCACGCAAGCAGCGGTGACCGGTCGAACGCGAGCTGCGCGCGCGGCTCTCCGGCAAGATTCTTTTCGACGCTGCGCACTGAACCGGATGTGGATACCAGACCCACCATGCCCCTGCCGTCCAGATTACCGACTACGACGACGTGCGCACACAAATTTCCCCAGGGCACGCGCTGCGCCGCACCCTGCACCGATGTTCCGGAACCATGCTGCACCAACGAAAGCTGGTCCCCGGTCCGCGCCGGCGCCACGCTCAGCGCGCCTGAGGGTACCGCTAGGCCTGCAGCGGCGAGCATGCGTCCGGCCAGCATGGTCTCCGCCAGCGGCACCGGCGCCGCGTGATAAGCGCTGCGGCGCAGCGCCAGCATTGCGTCGCCGAATTCCATTCCCGAGCCGCCCGCGGCTTCCGGCAATGTGGCGCGCGTGAGGCCGACCGCCTCCAGTGCCTGCCACAGTGCGGCGGGCCAGTCGCCGGCTTCAGCCGCCTCGCGCACCGGTCTTTCGCACTGCTCCTCGAATATCCGGTCGACGGTGTGCAGCAGATCGTTGCGCATTTCGTTCATCGCAGCCCCAGTCCGCGTGCGATCATGCCGCGCAGTATCTCGCGTGTGCCTCCGCGCAGCGTGAATCCCGGTGCGCTCAGTATGGTCATGCCGAGCAGTTCCGCGTAGCTGGTGCCAGCGCCAAGAGTCGGTTCGGTCGGGAGCAGATGACGGAAGGTCTCCGGCATTTCGCGCTCGAGCGCGGTGCCGATGTCTTTTACCAGGGCGGCTTCGACGACGGGTTGCGCGCCGCGCTCGAGCATGCCTGCGATCGAGGTCGACATGCGCCGCAGCGTCGCCAGATGCGCGACGAAGCGGCCGATCTCGCTGGCCGAGCGCGCATCGGGCTCGGGGCCGATGGCACGGATCGACTCGAGCAGAAACTGGTAGGTGCTGAGGAAGCGGTCCGGGCCGGAGCGCTCGAATGCGAGCTCGCTGGTCACCAGCTTCCACCCCATGCCCGGTTCGCCCATGACCATGTCGTCGGCAACGAAATGGCCATCGAACACGACTTCGTTGAAATCGTGCCCGCCATACAGATTGTGGATCGGCCGTACGCTGACACCGGGCTGTGACAGATCGACGATGAACTGCGTCATGCCTGCGTGCCGGTCCTCCGCTTTCGGCGCGGTGCGCGCGAGCGCAATCAGGTAATGCGTCCGGTGCGCGCTGCTGGTCCAGACCTTGGTGCCGCTGATATTCCAACCACCGTCGACTTTGGTTGCGCGCGTGCGCACCGCAGCCAGGTCGGAGCCGGAGTCGGGCTCGCTCATGCCGATGCTGAAATAACAGGTCCCGGCGACGATCTTCGGCAGAATGGATTTTTTCGCCCGCTCGCTGCCATAGCGCAGAATCTGCTGGCCGCTTTGCCGGTCGGCGATCCAGTGCGCGCCCACCGGCGCGCCGCCGGCGAGCATTTCCTCGGTCACCACATAGCGTTCCAGCGCCGAACGCTCCTGACCGCCGTACTGCTTCGGCCAGCGCATGCCGATATAGCCGTGCGCGCCGCATTTGCGGCTGAACTCCGGATCGAAAGTGGACCAGGAATTGCGGCTCGGCGTAATCGCGCCCCTGGCTACCTCCTTTGCGATGAGCGCACGCACAGAGCCGCGCAGGGCCTCCGTGCCCGCGGGCATTTGGACCGGATCGAACCTGAACTCGTGCATCTTCTGCCTCCCGGCGCAGATTTCGCGCAGATCTGCGCCACATCAAAGAAAACCCGACTGGGCCAATATAGCCGAGACACTGCGGTCGCGCAAAAGGTAAAATTTATCCGCTGCGTTAAATGCGTAACCCTGCGATCGGTCGGTTATTGCATGGTTCCATGCGCTGGCCATACACAAACGAGGATACAGGAACATGAGCCACAGCCTCCCGGTGCTCTATGAACAGGACGGCGGCGTCGTCGTCCTTACGCTGAATGAACCGACGACACGCAACGCCATATCGCCGGCAATCGTGAAAGCGCTGGTCGAATGCACCGAGCGCATCAACGCCGACCTGAGCGTCGGCTGCGTCATTCTCACCGGCGCGGGCAAGGGGTTTTCCTCAGGCGGCAACGTTAAACGGATGAAGGATCGTTCCGAATTATTCGGTGGCAGCCCGGTCGACATTCGCCGCGGCTATCAGACCGGAATTCAACGCATACCGCTGGCGATGTACGGGCTGGAAGCGCCGTCGATCGCAGCCGTCAACGGCGCCGCGGTCGGCGCCGGCTGCGACCTCGCCTGCATGTGCGACATTCGCATCGCCGGGCGCAGCGCCAGCTTTGCCGAAAGCTTCCTGCGCGTCGGCCTGGTCTCGGGCGATGGCGGTGCCTGGTTCCTGCCGCGCGCGGTCGGCATGTCCAAGGCCTGCGAGATGACGTTCACCGGCGATTTCGTCGAGGCAAAGGAAGCGCGTCGCGTAGGCCTGGTATCGAAAGTCGTGGCTGACGACAAGCTGATGGAGGAAGCCATGGTCCTGGCGCGGCGCATCGCCTCGCAGCCGGTGCATTCGCTGCGCCTGACCAAGCGCCTGCTGCGCGATTCGCAGCAGGCCAGCCTGGCGACTGCGCTCGAAATGGCATCCTCGATGCAGGCGCTGGTACAGCACACCTACGATCAGCACGAAGCCGTGCTTGCGTTCGCCGAAAAGCGCGCACCAAAATTCGAGGGGCGCTAAGACCGGCCAACGAGGGACGGAATCCGACGACGGGAGCGACACATGGCGGGACCGAAAGAAATCAACGCGGAACTGATCGCCAATCTGCCGGACGCGGGTCCGGTGGTGATGGTGAACCTGCTGTGCCTGCGCGATCGCGCCGCGTACAAGCGCTACAGCGAACTTGCCATGCCATTGATCAGAGCGCGCGGCGGCACCGTGCTGTGGGCGGGCGACGGCGAAGCGGTGGCATTCGGCGACACCGACACCGACCGCTGGGATTACGTGGTGCTGGTGCGCTACCCGTCGCGCGCGGCATTTCTCGACATGATGGACTCGCCCGATTATGCGGCGGCGAACGTGCATCGCGAACAAGCGGTGGCGAAGCACGTCATCCTCGCCACCGCCGAGACCTATTCGAAAATGGCACCGGCGCGCTGACGCCAGTCTATGCGCCTGCTGCTTGTCGAAGACGACCCGATGATAGGTGAAAGCGTCCGCGCCGGCCTGCAGCAGGACGGTTTCGCGCTCGACTGGGTGCAGGACGGCCGTGCCGCCGAACTCGCTCTCCAGACCAATCAGTACGACCTGCTGCTGCTCGATCTGGGGCTGCCGCGCAAAGGGGGCTTGGATGTGCTCGCCGCCCTGCGCCGGCGCGGCGACGCGATTGCGGTGCTGATCCTGACCGCACGCGACGCGGTTACCGATCGCGTCAAAGGACTCGATACCGGCGCCGACGATTACCTGGTGAAGCCGTTCGACCTGGAAGAACTCGCGGCGCGTATCCGCGCACTGCTGCGCAGGCAATCCGGCCGCGCCGACCCGGTGATTAAAATTGGCAATCTGAGCATCAACCCGGCGACGCATGAGGTATCGCTCGACGCAGAGCCGGTCGCGCTGTCCGCGCGTGAATTCGCGCTGATTCATGCGCTCGCGGCGCGTCCGGGCGTGGTGCTGTCGCGCGCGCAACTCGAGGAGAAGCTCTACGGCTGGGGACATGAAGTGGAGAGCAATACGGTCGAGGTGTACATCCATTCCCTGCGACGCAAGCTCGGTGCGGACGCGATTCAGAACGTGCGCGGCGTCGGTTACGTGATGCCGAAGCCATCATGAACTCGATCCGCCGCCGACTGCTGCTATGGCTGTTGTCGGGCCTCGCGCTTGCCGTCGTCGCCGCCGGCGCGCGCATTTATACCCAGACGCTGGCCGAAGCCAATGAGTTGTTCGATTACCATCTCCAGCAGATGGCCGCTTCGCTGCCGAGCGACTCGTTCGGGCCTCTGCCACCTTCCAATCTGAACGAACTGGCGGCCGAAGACGGATTGGTGGTTCAGATCTGGAACCGCAACGGTCTGGAGTTGTATTTTTCCCGGCCGGCGTCGAAACTGCCGCAGCGTGCCGAGCTCGGCTTCTCCACAGTGGATACATCTCGCGGCGCCTGGCGCGTGTATAGCGCGCTGGAGCAGAACAACGTGGTCCAGGTGGCACAGCCGATGAGCGTACGCCAGAACCTGGCCGCAGGCATGGCGCTGCGCGCGCTGTTCCCGTTGCTCGCGTTGCTGCCGGTGCTCGGCATCCTCATCTGGATCACCGTAGGACGCGGCTTGCGGCCGCTTGACCGTATGGCAGACGCGCTCGGACAGCGCACGCCCGACGCGCTCGATGCGCTGCCGCAGGAAGGACTGCCGCGTGAAATCCGGCCGTTGGTCCAGGCTTTGAACGAGCTGCTCGGGCGGCTTTCGCGCGCGCTCGAATCGCAGAAGGCCTTCGTCGCCGATGCGGCGCATGAACTGCGCACGCCGCTCACCGCAGTCCAGCTGCAGATACAGCTGGCGGAGCGCGCGAATACTGCAGAGGAGCGCGAAGCCGCGTTCGCCCAACTCAAGCGCGGCCAGGCGCGCGCCGCCCATCTGGTGCAGCAGCTGCTTACACTTGCGCGCCAGGAGCCCGGCCTCGCGCCGCGATCACAGGCTCCGGTCGATCTGGCTGCGCTTGCGCGGCTGGTGGTGTCCGAATACGCACCCCTGGCGGCGGAACGGCAGGTCGATCTCGGTCTCACCCACGAGGAACCGGCAAGTGTTCCCGGCGACTTCGAGGCCCTGCGCGTCATGCTCGGCAATCTGGTCGATAACGCGATTCGCTACACCCCGGCAGGCGGAACCGTCGATGTCGCCTTGCGTATGAACGAAGGCAAGGCGGCCATCGAAATCGCCGACACCGGCCCCGGAATCCCGCAGGAGGACTGCGCGCGGGTATTCGATCGCTTCTACCGGCGCGAGGCAACAAAGGAATCGGGCAGCGGGCTGGGCCTTGCGATCGTGAAAAATATTGCCGATCGCCATCGCGCTACCGTTCTACTGGAGAACCGGGTACCTGGCCCGGGATTGCGCGTGTCGATTGGCTTCGCTCCAGTCTAGCGCGTAGTGCACCAACCGGTTCTGGCGTCGTCCGCACGACGTTATCCCGCTTTAAGTTTGCCTTAAGTCTGCACTCCCAAACTGCTGACCATGACGGGGATGTTCCCCGGCAAGCCACTTAAGGAGTGCATGATGCAACCAAAAATATTTGCTCGAACCGCGATTGCGACGGCTGTCGTCGCGGCAATGGGTGCGGGTGTGTTCACCGCCGGTCACTGGTTTCCGCAGGAGGCAAGCGCCGCCGCACCGCTCACCGCGTCAAGCATATTGACAGCGAATGCGCCGCTTCCCGACTTCACCGGCATCGTCGAGCGCAACGGTCCTGCCGTAGTCAACATCAGCGTCACCCATGCCGGCAAAACCGCAGCGAACATGCCGCAGTTCGAGGGCATGGATCCGGACAGCCCGTTCTATGAATTTTTCCGCCAGTTCCGCGGCGCCGTGCCGCATGGCGGTCAGCCGGATCGCGGAATCGAGCACGGCCAGGGATCCGGCTTCATCGTAAGTTCAGACGGCGTCATTCTGACCAACGCCCATGTCATCGCCGACGCCAGCGAGGTCACCGTGAAGCTGACGGACCGGCGCGAGTATCGCGCCAAGGTCATCGGCAGCGACAAGCCTAGCGACGTCGCCGTGCTGAAGATCGATGCAACCGGTCTGCCCACGGTGAAAATCGGCAGCAGCGCGAGCGAGAAGGTCGGCGAATGGGTGCTGGCCATCGGGTCGCCGTTCGGCTTCGAGAATTCGGTGACCTCGGGCATAGTCAGCGCGAAATCACGATCGCTGCCAGATGGCACCTATATCCCCTTTATCCAGACTGACGTGGCGGTCAACCCAGGTAATTCCGGCGGACCGCTGTTCAACATGAAGGGCGAGGTAATCGGCATCAATTCCCAGATTTTCACCCATAGCGGCGGCTATCAGGGTCTGTCGTTCGCGGTCCCGATCGACCTCGCAGTCAAGGTCAAGGACCAGCTGCAGCAATTCGGCAAAGTCAGCCGCGGCCGCATTGGCGTAACCATCCAGGAAGTCAATCAGCAGCTGGCCGACTCGTTCGGACTTAAGACGCCTGGGGGCGCCCTGGTTGCCTCGGTCGAGGAAAATGGCCCGGCCGCCAAAGCGGGCGTCAAAGCCGGTGATGTCATCCTGAAGTTCAACGGGCATGTGATAGCGCGCTCCTCCGAACTGCCGGGCGAAGTTGCCGACATCAAGCCCGGCGCCAAAGCCACCTTGGAAATATCACGCAATGGATCGTCGAAGGAAATCGAAGTCACGGTCGGCGAGCTCAAAGGCGCGAAACTGGCGTCAGCCGATACGCCGAATCAGGAGCATGGCCGCCTCGGGCTGGACGTGCGTCCGCTCAATCCTGACGAGCGCGCGCAGGCTGGCGCGAAAGGGCTGGTAGTGGAACAAGCGAGCGGCCCGGCCGCGCGCGCCGGAATTCAACCCGGCGATCTGCTCCTGGCAGTCAACGGAACGCCGATCCAGTCAGTCGCACAGTTGCGGGCGCTGGTGGAAAAGTCCGGCAACACCATGGCCCTGCTGATCCAGCGCAATGACGGGACGATATTCGTTCCTGTCGACCTAAGTCACAAGCAGGGTTGATGCGATGCCACCACGACCGAAGTTTTTGCGGCGTCTAAATCTGGTACGGGGCCGTGGCGATGAGCGAGTCGGCAGCAGCCCCTCCGGCGGCGATGGCATCGCTTCGGCGCCGCGGCGCAGCCCACCGCAGTCAGCGTTCAGGGCCGCCGGCAGCGCCGCAGCGGCCCTCGTGGCCGTTGCCTGCGCATTCGGCCCGATGCAGGACCAGTCGGTCACGCGCGATGCCGCCACCGGCGACGGCATTGATACCTCGCGCAGTACGATGGACAACTTCCTGAGCGAATCCAGACGATACCTGGGACTGTAGGCAGCTTATTGGGCGCAGCTTACCGAATGGTTGTGGCGCGTCGCGAACGCCGATGGGACAATAGACAAGTACGAGGAGCGGCTGGTGCGCAAGCTCGCCACTCTGCTCTATGTTCACCATACCGATTTCATATTGGCCAAGCACCGGGTGCAGGCGAATTTTTCAATCGCACCCGGCTAGAAAAGGAAACTAAGGATGCAACTCGGAATGATCGGCCTGGGACGCATGGGCGCAAGTCTGGTGCGGCGCTTGGCCAAGGATGGACACAAGTGCGTGGTCTACGACGTGAGCCCGGCCGCGGTGAAACGACTCTCGGGACACGGCATCCGGGGCTCGGCCTCGATCGACGAGCTGGTGGCGAAGCTGGCGAAACCGCGCGCAGTCTGGGTGATGGTTCCGGCCGGCGTAACCGGCAAGACCGTCGATCGACTGGCCGCGTGCATGGACGCGGGGGACATCATCATCGACGGTGGCAACAGCTATTATCGCGACGACATCGCGAGAGCGAAAACGCTCAAGGCAAAAGGCATCCATTACGTCGACTGCGGCACCAGCGGCGGCGTATTCGGCCTGGAACGCGGCTACTGCCTGATGATCGGTGGAGAGCAAAGGATCGTCGCCCACCTGGACCCGATATTCAGGGGCATCGCGCCAGGGGTAGAAGCCGCGACGCGCACGAAGGGCAGGAAGGGTGCCGCAGGCACCGCCGAGCACGGCTATCTGCATTGCGGCCCGACCGGCGCCGGCCACTTCGTCAAGATGGTCCACAACGGCATCGAGTACGGCATCATGGCGGCCTACGCCGAAGGGCTGAACATCCTGCACAACGCCAATGCAGGCAAGCGCTCGCGCGTAGCCGATGCCGAAACCGCGCCACTGCGCCATCCGCAGTATTACCAATACGACCTGGACCTGAGTGAAATCGCGGAACTCTGGCGCCGCGGCAGCGTGATCGGCTCGTGGTTGCTCGACCTTACCGCCGCCTCGCTGCTCGAGAGCCCTGATCTGAAGGGTTATGCAGGCCGCGTGTCGGACTCGGGCGAAGGGCGGTGGACAATAGAGGCCGCGATCGACGAAGCTGTGCCGGCCCCGGTACTCAGCGCTGCATTGTTCGAGCGTTTCAGCTCGCGCGGCGGGGCGGAATTTGGCAACCGGGTGTTGTCTGCGATGCGCAAGCAATTCGGCGGGCATGACGAGAAGAAGAAAGGAAAGCACTGAGATGGACGGCATTGATCGCGGTGCGGCAAAGTCGGATGCGCTGGTCCTGTTCGGCGTCACCGGCGATCTAGCGCATAAAATGATTTTTCCAACGCTCTATTCGCTGGTGAAGCAAGGCATACTCGACGTCCCGGTCGTCGGCGTCGCCTCTTCGAAGTGGAGCCTGGCGTGGCGAAGCAATCCGACGTCGAGACCTTCTGCGCTCTGCGGCTGCACACCGACTCCTTGCGCTGGGACGGCGTTCCCTGGTATTTGCGCTCCGGCAAGTATCTGGCGGAAACCGCTGCCGAAGTGATCGTCCATTTGAAGCCACCGTCGCCCTCGCCGTGCGCGTCAAGCGCGCAGGCGGCGCGTTCGTCGATGCGCTGGTGCCGCGCTACGGGGGCGATTGCCGACACGAGACTGCCGCAGTGAACAAAACGCCATCAATCAACAGCCGGGTGCGTATATGAAAATACTTGCAATCGATGTCGGTGGCTCGCACGTCAAGTTCGCGGCTACAACGCACAACAGCCCGTCCCGATTCGACTCCGGACCGAAAATGACGCCTGGCCAGATGGTGAAAAAAATATTGAAAGCCACCAAGGGCTGGCGCTACGACGCGGTCTCGATCGGCTATCCCGGCGTGGTCAGGCACGGCAGTATTGCGCGCGACCCGTACAACCTGGGTTCGGGCTGGGTCGGCTTCGATTTCAGCGCGGCGCTGGGGCGACCGGTAAAGCTCGTCAACGATGCGGCAATGCAGGCGCTCGGCGACTACGCCGGAGGAACGATGCTGTTTCTCGGACTCGGCACGGGTCTGGGATCGGCACTCATCGTCGATGGCGTCATCGCCGCGATGGAACTCGGACATCTGCACTACGCGCATGGCCGCAACTATGAAGACTATGTTGGTGCGCAGGGTCGGGCGCGGCTGGGCAACAAGAAATGGCGTCGCAAGGTCAGCGATGTCGTCGAGGATTTCCGCAAGGCATTGTTGCCCGATTACATCGTGATCGGCGGCGGCAACGCCGTGAGACTCAAGCGCCTGCCGCCGCAGACGCACCTCGGCAACAACGACTTCGCGTTCCTGGGCGGCTTTCGTCTTTGGGACCGCGCATACCAGCATGCCGAACGGCCGGTCAAAGGCGGCTCACACCCCGCAATCCCGGAGTGATTCCCGCATTCCGTCAGGTCTGCGCCTTGACGTCGAGCTGGCGTCCCTTGCGCCCGCCGCCCACCAGCTTCACTTCGGCGATGGTGCCTGCCACCAGCAGCTTCGCCATATCGATGGCGCGCTCAACCAGCGCCTCACTGCCTTCGTGCAGTGTCTTGCTCTGCTCGACATAGCGCGTATTGTTTTCCATGTCCTCGGCGCTCCAGCCGCGCGAATGCGCGATATACGGAAACTGCGGGAACTGGCAGCCGACCTCGGCAAAAAACCCGAGCATGGTTCCGGCGACCGCCTGAACATTGTCCTGTCCACCGGTGATGATGAACGCCGCCGCCTTGTTCTTGAGCAGCTGGCGGTTGGCGATGGTCTCCTGGTTCTGGATGCAATTCATGCGTTCGACCATCTTGAAATACAGGCTGCTGGCCACGCCCCAGCGGATGGGCGTCGAAACCAGGATCACGTCCGCCCAGTGCACCACCGCCTCGTACACGCGGTCGAGCTCGTCGGCCGGATCCATCTGCGTGATCGAGCATGGCCAGGTGCAGGCGCGCGCGCTTTTCGAGTAATAGCCTTCGCAGGCGCGAAAGTTGAGCTTGCGCAGATAGATGATTTCCGCATCGCAGGCGCGCGTCCTCGCGTGCGCAATCGCGGTCTCGAGCAACGCATCGGAGGTGCTGTACCGCGGGTGCTGCGGGTGCATCACCGTGGTCGAAATGCCGATGATGCGGATCGGCCCGGGCGCGCGCACCACCGGCCGCGCCAGCGGGTGCGGAGCATGCGGCTTCTTCGTGCGCGGCGTTGCCGCGCCGATATCGACGAGCACGCGTCCGCCCTCTATCTTTACCGGGTAGGTCGGAACACGGTCTTCCTCGAACCCGGGCTCGCCCATGCCGGTGCGGCAATGAAATTTCCAGAAATGCCAGGGGCAGGTCACGTAGTCACCGTCCAGCCAACCCTCGCCGAGCGGGCCGCCCACATGGTTGCAGCCGCCGGAAATGGCGCTGAACTGCCCGTCGCGATAACACAGCGCGATTCGTGTTCGCCTGGCGCTGACCTGCTGCAGCTCGCGTTGCGCGAGCGCGTCCGCGGCTCCGATGTCTACCCATTCATTGGCTGGCATGAGACCTCCTGCGTTGCGAACACCGCGCAGCCGCCTGGCTCTGCGGATGTACTCACCGGAACCGCAATTTTCCGGGAACCTCAGCGGGCCGTTTCTACCCTCGCGAGTATGCGCTCAAAGCGCTGCCGGTCGAATGCGTCGGCGACGCCCGGCAGCGCGCACCATGCGACCAGTCGCTCAGGCGCGCTCAGGTTACCGGCGCTGGCAGCACTGCTGAACCGTTCCTTCAGTTTTTTCACCTGCAGCGCCAGTCGTTGCTGCTGAACCTCGGGCGGACTCTCCATACCGAGAAGCAATTCCAGGTCGAGCAGGCTTTCACGGCGCGCTTCCCTCCCCTGCTCCATGCGCGACAGGTATTTCGCGGCAGCGCCGCTGTCGGACAGCGCGGCCAGCGCGGCATCGCGTCGCGCCAGCAATTTCTTTTCCCAGGCGGGCGGCAGAGCCGGTAGCGCGGCCCAGCGCGCCAGTAACGCAGTCGAATCGGTCTGCGATGTAGCAGCGCCGCCATCAGCGCGCAGCGCGGCGTCCAGTTCCTCGCTCAGGCGTTCTTTCTCCGATAGAGTCTGCCAAACTGCCGCCTCGCGCGAACGCACGCGCGCTGACAGCATCGCTTCCACGGCGGCCCTTGCTTTGCCGAACCGAACCTCGAGGGCGCGCGCATCATGCCCGGCCGCGCCGGACTTCTGTTTCCACTGGTCCTGCAGATCGCGCAGCGCAGCGCGCACCTTCTGCTCCTCAGCTTCTTCGGTCCGCGCCAGTTGCTCCGTCTGCGCGCACAGATCCTGCAGCGCATGGCGGTGCTCGTTCTTGCGGCCGTCCTCCTCCTTGCGTTTGCTCTGGCGCGCGTCGAACACCGCGTCGCAGGCGGCGCGAAATTGCATCCACAGCGTGCGCTCGTCGCGCTGCGCCAGCGGCAGTTCCTTCGCCTGGGCTTGCCACCTGGCCTGAATCGCCTTGACTTGCGATGGCACCTCGCGCTCCATCGCATTGGCCGCCAGCGCGGTGACTTCGTCGATCAGAGTCCTGCGTCCCGACTTGGCGCGCTCGCGCACCGCCGACAATGCGTCGCGCAGCGGCGCCAGCGCCGTTTTGAAGCGCAGGTCGAGCTTCTTCCACGCGCCGGGTTCGACGCTACCCAGGCCGCCTTCGCGCCACCCGCGCTCGGTGTCGCGCAGCCAGCGCTCGATTTCGCGCCCATCGACAGGCTCGGCCAGCAATGCCGCCGCGTGTGCCGCGGACGCGGCGATGAATTCCTCGCGCTTCTTGCGCGTTTCCTTGCGTTGCGCCGCGAGCTCGGCGAAATGCCGCGCCGCGGGCGCGTAGGCTTTTTCGCAGGCGCCGTCAAAGCGCTCCCACAGCGCCTTGGGCACACCGGCGTGCTGCTGGTCCAGCGCCTTCCATTCATTGCGCAACTTCTGCACTTCAAGCGCGAGTTGCGGCGCATCAAGTTTCTGCTGCGCCGCAGCCTCGGCGCGCTCGCATAATCGGACCCGGGCGTTTTGCTGGCCGAAGGATTCCCAGCGCTCCAGTTCCACCAGTTGCTGCACCAGGCGACCGAGCCGCTGCGTGCTCGGCTTCGGCAGCGGGCCGGCGCCGGGTTTAAGCGCCCTTATTTCGTCCGCGGCGGTACGCGCCGCCTGCACCTGCCCCGCGGCCAGCGCCAGCTCCGCGCTATGCAGCAGCGCGTGGATTTGCTGCTTCGCCGAGTTCGCTTCCTGCTGGGTCGCCTGGATCTGCGCCAGGCGGCGCTGCTCCACCAGCGTGATTGCGGCTTCGAAGCGGCGCGTCAAATCGGGCGTGCGAATGGTGCGGCTAAGCGCCTGCCAGCGCGCCGGCAGCTCGGCATGGTCGATGGAAGTGCCCGCCGCCAGCTGCTCGGCTTCGATTACCAGGGCCAGGGTGGCGGCGCTCGCCTGCAGATCCTGCTCGCAGCGCGAGATGTGCTGCTCTGCCTGATCCAGCCGCGCAAGCGCGGCATCGTCGCTGCGCTCATGCGCCTCAGCGCGCAGCGCCGCAAGTTCGGCGCGCTTCACCACCAGCGCTTCCATTGCGTCCGGCGCCGTGCTTTCCACGGCTTCGATCCAGCCGTTCAGCTCGCGCTCGAATTTCAGGCGCGCGCGTTGCCCTCCCTGTTCGCGCTCGAACCGCGCCTGAATCGCCTGGCGCGCGACGTCGCAGCGCGCGAGGCGCGTGGTCTCTGCACTCATGTCCAGCACCTGCCAGCGGCGGTTGAGTTCGATCACCGCGCTGAGTATCGGGCCGGGCTCGGCGGCAAGCGCTTCCAGTTGCGCAATGACTGCATCGGCTTCGGCGTCCTGTTCCTGGCGCTGCTTCAGCGCGTCGATCCGCTGGCGCGCGAGCTTGGCTACGCCATGGTCCTTGTTCTTCGCCGCGTCGGCGAGCTTGCGCAGTCCGTCCGGCGTATGCACGCGCTGCGCCGCCGCCATGCGTGTCTCCGCCTGCCCGGCCACCAGCGCAAGCTCGACCAGCGCGGCCTCGACCCTGATCGCGGCGGTAGCCACGTGCCGGCGCTCCGCCTCCTGCGCGCGCCGCGCTACTTCAATCCTGATCGCATCGGTGCAATGTTCAGCCCTCAGCAACACCTCGGCGCCCGCCCGGTCCTCGGTTCGCGCCAGCACATCGCCCAGCGCGGCGGCCAGCGCCTGGCGTACGGCGCCATCCGATTCCGTCTCCCAGGCGGAGGCGAGCGCCGCCAGATCGGTGCAACGCCTCACGGCGGCGATACGCACCTCCGGCACCGAGTCCGAGGCCAGCAGTTGCGCGAGTTCGCCTGAGTTCGGGTCAAGCGTCGCAGCGCCGAGGACGCGCTGCGCCGGGTCGGCGTGCTGGTGCAAGGCGGTACGCGAGAACGGATTGGCGATCATGGATTCGAGGGATCTAAAGGTGAAGGGCGCAACGGATTCTGCCCGATTCAAGCACGGACACCCGATCGATGCAAGCGCCTGCAGAGCACAATTCGAACAGGAGGTGGAAAATGAATTGTGGCAGCCCGGTCAAACACGCGGCTTGAGAAACGTCACGACATTCGATCCCGGCGCGTTCTTGGTGGTGCAGCTGCCCTCGCCCACGCCGACCTCACGCTCCGCTTCGTGCAGCAGATTGATCACGTCGACATAGTGTTTTTGTTTGACCATCATCAGTGCGGTGAGTCCGCCTTCGTTACGTGCCAGGACATCGGCGCCGGCGCGCAGCAGCGTTTCTACGACCGCCGTCTCACCGTAGCCCGCGGCCAGCATCAGCGGCCGGATGCCATAACCAATTGGCGCTTCCACATCGGCGCCGGCGTCGATGAGCAGCTGAACGACATCGGCAAAACCGCGATCCAGATCGGCGTTGTAGGCAGCTTTCATCAGCGCACCCCAGCCGCGCTCGTCCGCGGCATTCACGTCCGCACCGGCGTCGAGAAGAACCTTGACCAGGCCGGGATTTCCCGAATGTGCGGCCAGCATCAGCGGCGTTGCCCCATCGGCGCTGCGCTGGTTGCAGTCGATTCCGCCGGCCAGCACTGCGCGCACGCGATCGACATCGGCGGCAGTGACAGCTTCAAACAGGGATTCAGGCATGCGCCATTTTAACCTAGGCTCGAGCCGCGATAAAGATCAAATGCCCGGCACCGGATCGAACTTTGCCGAACTTGGTTTAGAATCCACCGATAGCCCGTTTGCTTGATCACGCGTGGCAACATTCCGGGGCACATCGTAATGCGAAAGAAAGCACCAGGAACAGGTACTCCAGGCCGGGCAGACGCCTCCGCTGAGCGGCGTATTGGTGAGCGCCGAGGGGATCTCGAAACGGCCATCGACGCGTTGCGCGAAAGCGAAGCGCGTTTTCGCAGCCTGACGGAGATGTCCTCCGACTTCTACTGGGAAAGCGACGCCGAACATCGGATTACGCAGCGCACGCCTGGCAGCGGTTCAAACGCGCTGTCGGCGGCCAGGGCGCGTGCCCAGCTCGGCAAGCGCCGCTGGGAAGTGCCGTACCTGTCGCCGGACGAATCCGGTTGGAAAGCGCACCGGGCCGACCTCGACGCGCACCGCCCGTTCCGCAATTTTGAGCTTTCGCGCAAAGACATCGACGGCACTGAGCGATTTGCGGCAATCAGCGGCGACCCGGTATTCGATAGCACTGGTCGGTTCATCGGCTACCGCGGAGTAGGCACCGATATCACCGAACGCAAGCGCGCGGAAGAGGAATTGCGCCGAAGAGAGTTGCGCTACCGCGCGGTCTCGCACACTGCGCGGGACGCGTTCATTACCGGCGATGCAAACGGGCGCATCGTCGGCTGGAACCCCGCGGCGGAAAGAATATTCGGCTACGCTGAAGCCGAAGTCATCGGACAACCGCTGACGTTGCTGATGCCGCAGCGATTCCGATCACGGCATCTCGAGGGCATGCAGCGTGTGCTGTCCGGTGGCGAGCGCTACGCCATCGGGCGTACGCTGGAACTGACCGGACAGCGCAAGGATGCAAGCGAATTCCCGCTGGAACTTTCCCTGGCGGCGTGGACGCTCGCAGAGGGACAGTTCTTCACCGGCATCATCCGCGACCTGAGCGAACGCAAGGCAGCCGAAGCGAAGATCCAGCGGCTGACACAACTCTATGCGGCATTGAGCCAGTGCAACCAGGCCATCGTACGCTGCGCCAATGAGGACGAGTTGTTTGCGCAGATTTGCCGCGACGCCGTGCGCTTCGGCGGAATGAAGGCGGTTCGGATCAGTTTGGCCGATGTGCGGACGCGGATGGTCCGCATGGCCGCAAGTTTCGGCATCGACGCCATAGACGAGCGGAATTTCAACGTTTCGTTCGATGCCGACAGCCCTTTCGGGCGGGGCCCGACCGGGACCGCAATCCGCGAGAACCGGCCGTTCTGGTGCCAGGATTTCATGAACGACCCGGCGACTGCGCCCTGGCGCGATCGCGGCGAACGTAGGGGCTGGGGCTCCGTAGCCGCATTGCCATTGCTCAAAGCGGGCGCGGTCATCGGGGCTTTGGTCGTGTTTTACGGCGAAACGGACGCCTTTGACGAGGACGTGCGCAAGCTGCTGACGGAAATGGCGACGGATATCGGCTTTGCCCTGGACAATTTCGAACGTGAACGTGCGCGCGTGCTGGTGACGGAGAATCTGCGCGCGGCGGAAGAGCAGTTCCGCGGCCTGGTCGAGCAGTCGATCGCCGGCATCTACATCATTCAGGATGACAAGCTCGCCTACGTCAACCCGCGCTTTGCTGAAATCCTTGGCTACGCATCCCCCGACGAATTGATCGGCCGCGAATCTCTGTCGCTGGTCGCGGAGGCGGACCGCATCGTCATACTCGAGCAGCGCCGTCGAATCGAAGAAGGGGCGCAAAGCGCAAGCTATGGGTTCACCGCGCTGCGCCAGGACGGCAGCACGACGGAGGTCGGTGTGCACAGCGCGCGCGCAACGCACAACGGCAGGCCAGCCGTCATCGGTCTGATGCAGGACATCGCCGAGAAAAAGCGCGCCGAAGAACAGATCCAGCGCTATCTCAAGCAACTCGAAACGGCGTTTATGAGCACGGTCGAAGTGGCGACCGCCTTGAGCGAAATGCGCGATCCCTATACCGCCGGCCACGAGCGCCGGGTAGGCAAGATTGCCGCCGCTATCGGCGTAGAACTCGGACTCGACGCCCAGCGCGTCGAAGGCCTGCGGGTCGCGGGATATCTGCACGACATAGGCAAAATTACCATTCCGGCGGAAATTCTGTCCAAACCAGGCAAGCTGAGCGCCATCGAATACCAGCTGATCCAGGGGCACCCGCAATCGAGCTATGATGTGCTGAAGGACGTGGAATTTCCCTGGCCGGTGGCCGAGGTCGCTCTGCAGCACCACGAGCGCATCGACGGCAGCGGCTATCCGCAGGGCCTCAAGGGCGAGGCGATCCTGCTCGAGGCGCGCATTATGGCAGTGGCCGACGTGATGGAAGCGATGTCCTCGCACCGGCCCTATCGCCCCGGATTGGGCGTGGACAAGGCGCTGGCCGAAATCGAGCGCGGCCGTGGCAGCGCCTACGACGCCGTCGTCGTCGATGCCTGCGTCAAGCTATTCCAGGAGCACGGCGACCTGCTGCTGGCGTAGCCCGTACTGGCTACCCATCCAATTCAGGATAGCGCCTGAAAATATCGTCGTTATTGAACGCCAGCCTCCGCCCCGACGCAACGTAGCGCTTGATGCGCGGGCGGGAAAACACCGCGTCGTGCAGCGCGCGCAACCGCGGGCAGGCGCGCAGTGCTTTTCTGCTTGCCTTGGGAAACGCGTAATGCAGGCCCGCGATGACCTGCGCCATGGACAAATCAACGTAGGTCAACTGCTTTGCTGCCAGCCATTTTTCGCTGTCCGGATTGCACTCGATCACGCGCTCGAAGTAGCCGAGGAATTTCGGCAGCCGTTGGGCCAGGAATTCGCGGCTGCGGCGCCTGGCTGCGGCCTTCTGCGCCTCGTAATACAGCCCGCCGCCGATCGGATGATGGGTGTCGTGAATTTCGAGCACGAAGTCGCCAAGGGTGAGCTGCAGTTGATGCGCCCACAACCTGCCGCCGGAATCGCGCGGCACCAGCGCCAGGCGTGGCCCGAGAAACAGGAGAATGTTCGCCGTTTGCCCGATGAGCCTGCGGCCGGCTTTCAGAAACGGCGGCGCAAACGGCGCGCGCGCAAGCCCCGGGTCGTCGAGCAGTTTCAGCATCGCCGGCACGCCGCCGCCCTGCGCCTCGGGCAGAAGCGCGATGTCGACGTATTCGGCACCGGCTTCTTCGAGAGTTAGTCGCACGAATTCACCGCGTCCCTGTATGCCGGGCCAGTAATAGAGTTCGTAAATCATATCTGGCCGAAAAATTCGATCAAAGCGTCCGCGGTCTCGCGCGGCTTTTCGATCCAGAAAAAGTGCGACGCATCTGGCAGCAGCACCAGTTGCGCCCCGGCGATGCGCTCCGCAATGAGGCGTGAGTTCTCCGCCGGAATCAGCGGATCGCCTGCGCCGGTGATGACCAGTGTCGGCGCCTTGATACTCGGCAGATCGGCGCAGGCGTCGAACGCGTCGATCGCCTTCAGGTGTCCGCGCACCGCGTGCGCCGGTGTCGGGTTCTGATTGACGAGATCGAACAATCCGTCGATCACCGCGCGCTGACTCTGCCGGAAACCGGGCATGTAGTACACCTCTTCCTGCCGCCGCGCGACTTCACGCACATCCATGGTCTCGCCCGGCGTCAGCCGCAGAAGCTCGCCAATGCGCTTTTCCGGCGGAATCGAACCGCCGCGGCCGCAGTTGGTACAACCCAGGGCCAGGCCGTTCACCCGCTCCGGGTGCCGCGTTGCCAGGCGCTGCGCGATCATCCCGCCCATCGACACGCCGAAAACATGCGCCCGCGGCAGACCCAGTCCGGCGATGACGCCGGCGCAATCGTCTGAAAACGCTTCGATGGTGTAGCCGTCCTCCGGCTTGTCGGAGTGGCCGGTGCCGCGGTTGTCCATCAGGATCAGCTGGAAGCGTTCGGCCAGCGGCCGCAACAATCCCTCCAGCCAGACTACCCGGCTGCGGCGAAAACCGTTGATCAGCAACAGCGGCGGGCCCGCACCGCGAAGTTCATAAGCGATCGAAACGGCGCCGGCATTCAGCGTGGGCATGGGGTTCTCCTTGACCAACCAGATTCGATTGTAACCGGCAGTACAGGCGGCGGCGACTGTCATAATTCACCGATTGCGTACAATCAGCATATGTCAGCGTGCAGCGACCAGCGGGTCATCCACCGCGCCGAAGCGGATCGAAGCGGCGTTGCAGCGCGCGCGTCACTCCGACCCGGCTGGCGTGCCCGACTCGCACTGTTCGCGCTGGGTGCAGGCCTCGTGCTTGCGGCATCGCAGGATCTCGGATTCTCACGCGGCGTGACGCCGGGATTGATCGAGCGCTATGCCGGAAAATTCGGAGCGGAAGCCAGAACGCGCCTGCGCGGCTGGCAGGAGTTCGTGCGCGCAGTACCGGCGGAGCAGCGGCTTCCCGGAAACGAAGCGGACCTGCTCGCCTCAGTCAATTCGTTTTTCAACCGGCTGCGCTTCGTCACCGATCTAGCGCACTGGGGCGTCGAAGATTACTGGGCGTCACCGGCTGAAGCCCTCGCCAGCAACGGCGCCGATTGCGAGGACTTTACTATCGCCAAGTATTTCACCCTGAAAGAACTCGGTGTGCCGATCCAGCGTCTCAGACTCACCTACGTCAAGGCGGTCAAGCTGAATCAGGCGCATATGGTGCTCGCCTATTACGCGCAACCGAACACGATGCCGCTGATTCTCGACAACCTGATCAACGAGGTCAAACCGGCATCGGAACGGCCCGACCTGATCCCCGTATACAGTTTCAACGACGATGATCTGCTGATCGTGCGTCCGGGCCAGCGCGACGTCAGCGCCGGCAACGCTACGCAGATACGCCTGTGGCGTGACCTGCTGGACAAGCTGGAAAAAGAACTGAGGTATTGATATCGCACTATGAATGCTATGCTTTTTATTGGAAACCGATCATGACTCTTTTCAGACAATTGTTTCTCGGCGCCTCGTTGCTGTTCCTGCTGGTATTGGCGGGGGTGGAGGCGATCTATCTTTCCAATTCCCGGCTCTATGTGCAACAGCAGCTCGAATCGCATTCGCAGGACGCAGCGACGTCGCTTTCGCTTTGGCTCGCCACGATCAAGCCGTTCGAAGACCGCGCGCTGATCGAGACCGTGGTCAATACCGCGTTCGAACGCGGCTACTACCAGTCGATACGCGTGGTATCGGCGAGCGGCGATACCCTGGCGGCCAAGCAACTGCCGTCCGCGCAGGGCGGCGTGCCGAATTGGTTCGCCCAGTTGTTTCCCCTGCGACCGCCCAGCGCCGAAGCCATGATCAGCTCCGGCTGGCAGCAACTCGGGCGCGTGCTGGTGACCAGCCATCCCAATTTCGCCTATCTTCAGCTGTGGCACACCGGGATGGAAACCCTGGGCTTGCTGCTGCTGGTGTATGTGCTCGCCCTCGCCGCCCTGCGCGCCTTCCTCGCCACCATCCTGCGACCATTGAGTGAGATCGAGCGCGCGGCAACCGCCATAGGCGAACGCGATTTCAGGACCATCGCCCTCGCGCCCAGGGCGCGCGAACTCGGGCGCGTGGTCAGCGCGATGAACAGCCTGTCGGGGAAGGTAAGGCGCGTGATCGAAGACGAATCGGCGCGCGCGGAGCAACTGCAGCGCGAGGCCTACCGCGATCCGGTTACCGGAATATTGAATCGACGCGGCCTGGAGCACGAACTGCAGAATTTGTTTCATGCCGATCGCGACGTCTATTCCGGCGCTTTTGTGCTGCTCGAACTCGAGCGCTTCAAGGAGTACAACTCGACGCGCGGCTACCAGCGCGCAGACGAACTGCTGGCCCTGGTCGCGCGCATCGCCGGCGACGCGAGCGCTGGACAGGCCGTGGCCGTCGCGCGCTTCGGCGGCGCCAGCTTCGCGCTCGCCGCGGTCAATGTCGACGCCGGCGCCGCGGGCAGACTGGCAGACGCCGTCAGCTGCGGCGTCCAGGCGGCTTTAGCGGAGCAGGCGCTCACCGGGGAAATCGAATTTCATTGCGGGGCCGCGCATTTTGACGGCGACCCGCCGCCGTTGGCGGACTTGCTGGCCGCGGTCGATCTGGCGTTGAACCGGGCGCGCGGAAAGGCGGCCAACAGTTTCGAGCTCATCGCGCTGAATGAACTCGAACAACCCGGCCGCGGCGCGCTCGCCTGGCGCGAACACATCGAAGGCGCGATCGATGCGGGCAAGCTGGCGCTGTACACCCAAACCGTCCTCGAGCTGCCCGGACGCGCGCTGCTGCAGGGAGAAGTGTTCACCCGTCTCGCGGAAGACGGCAGCACCCCGATACCGGCCGCGCAATTCATGCCGATGGCGGCGCGCCATGGACTGATGCCCAGGCTCGATTGCCGCGTTCTCGCGATGCTGATTGCGCGCTTCGATGCCGGTGCGAGCCTCGCGCCGGTGATCGCGATCAATATTTCTGCGCAGACCGTGGCCGATGCGGCATCGCGCCAATGCCTGATCGATACGCTGCAGGGCCGGCGCAACATTGCCGCCCGCCTGGTGTTCGAAATGACCGAGTTCGGCGTAATTCAGGCGCCGGCGGTCAGCCTCGAATTCGCCACGGAAGTCAGGCGGCTGGGAGCGCAGTTTGCGATCGACAATTTCAACCTGCACCGCGATTCCCTGCGACTGTTGAACCAACTGTTGCCGCACTACATCAAACTCGCGCCCGCATACACCGATGCGCTGGCGCAGAATCAGGACAGCCGCTTCATCGTGTCATCGCTGATCCGCATCGCGCAGCCCCTTGAGATCGGCGTCATCGCGCAATCAGTCGAGTCGGAATCCTCGATTCAGCTGCTGCAGGACATGGGTTTTTCCGGCTACCAGGGCTACGCCAACGGCAAACCGGCGCCAATCGGTTGACGCATCGCAGGCGACCGTGCGGATCAGGACGGTGCCGGCAGACGCACGCAGACCAGATTGCGATCGCCGTAGGCATTGTCCGCGCGCCCCACCGGCGGCCAGTACTTGTGCGCGCGCAATTGCGCCAGCGGAAAGGCTGCCGACTCGCGTGAATGGCGATGCGGCCATGCATCCGCGCACACCATGGCGGCGGTATGCGGCGCGTGCCGGAGCGGATTTTCCGCGCGATCCAACCTGCCCTCCTCCACCGCGCGAATCTCCGCGCGGATGGCGATCATGGCGTCGACGAAGCGATCGAGTTCCGCCTTCGATTCGCTTTCGGTGGGCTCGACCATCAGCGTGCCTGCCACCGGGAACGACATGGTGGGCGCGTGAAAGCCGTAGTCGATCAGCCGCTTCGCAACGTCTTCCACCCCGACGCCGCTCGCCTCCTTCAGCGCGCGCAAGTCGAGCACGCACTCGTGCGCGACCAACCCGCCCGGCCCGCTGTAGAGCACCGGATAGTGCGGCGCCAGGCGCCTGGCTACGTAGTTCGCGTTGAGGATCGCCATCTCGCTCGCCGCGCGCACGCCTTCGCACCCGAGCAGAGTGATGTACATCCAAGCCACCGGCAGTACGCCGGCGCTGCCGTAGGGCGCGGCCGCCACCGCACCGATGCGCTGCGCGCCGGCCGCCAACTCCCGGTGTCCGGGCAGGAAAGGCGCGAGATGCGCCGCCACCGCCAGCGGGCCCACGCCGGGGCCGCCGCCGCCGTGCGGAATGCCGAAGGTCTTGTGCAGATTCAAATGCGACAGGTCGCCGCCAAACCGCCCCGGCGCGCACAGGCCGGCCATGGCGTTCAGGTTTGCACCGTCGATGTATACCTGTCCACCGTGGCCGTGCACGATGTCGCAGATCTCTTTGATGCCCGGCTCGAACACGCCGTGCGTCGACGGGTAGGTCAGCATGATCGCCGCCAGTTCATGGCCGTGAGCTGCTGCCTTGGCATGCAAATCGCCGACATCGACGTTGCCGTCGGCGTCGCAGGCAACCACCACCACACGCATGCCCGCCATCTGCGCCGAAGCCGGATTGGTACCGTGCGCCGAAGCCGGAATCAGGCAGACCTCGCGCCGTCCCTCGCCGCGCGAACGGTGCCAGGCGCGGATCACCAGCAATCCGGCGAACTCACCCTGGGATCCGGCATTGGGCTGCAGTGATACCGCGGCGTAGCCGGTGATGGCGCACAGCATGCGCTCCAGGTCACTGATCATGGCGCGATAACCCGCAGTCTGCGCCGCCGGCGCGAACGGGTGGATATGCGCGAACTCGGGCCAGGAGACCGGCAGCATCTCACTCGTGGCATTGAGCTTCATGGTGCACGAGCCCAGCGGAATCATCGCCCGGTCGAGCGCGAGGTCGCGGTCCGCGAGCTGGCGCAGGTAGCGCAGCATCGCGGTCTCCGAGTGGTGGCTGTTGAATACCGGGTGCGTGAGAAATCCGCCGCTGCGCTTGAGCGCCTGCGGGAATGCATCGCCGACGCTGCGCTCGATCGCATCGAAATCGGGCGCAACCGCGGCGGCAGGCGCGATTATCTGCCACAGAAGCGTTACCTCGGCGCCGGTGCTGGTTTCGTCCAGTGAGACCCCGACGCGGCGCTCGTCGATGTGGCGCAGATTGACGCCGCATTCGGCAGCCGCGGCATGCACTGCCTGCGTTCGTTCCCCGGTGACGATGGTGAGCGTGTCGAACCAGGATGCGTTATCGATGGCGACGCCCATCTGCCGCAGTCCGGCGCCGAATGCGCCGGCGAGCCGGTGTACGCGCTGTGCGATGCGCGTCAGCCCGCGCGGGCCGTGATACACCGCATACATGCCGGCGATCACAGCCAGCAGTACCTGCGCGGTACAGATGTTGCTGGTGGCCTTCTCGCGCCGGATATGCTGTTCGCGTGTCTGCAGCGCCAGCCGGTAAGCCGGATCGCCCTGGCTGTCCCGCGTCACGCCGACCAGGCGCCCGGGCAGGTTGCGCTTCAGTTCGTCGCGCGCGGCGAAATACGCCGCATGCGGCCCGCCGAAGCCGAGCGGCACGCCGAAGCGCTGGGTCGAGCCGATCACCACATCCGCGCCCCACTCGCCCGGGGGCTTGAGCAGCGTCAGCGCGAGCAGGTCGGCGGCGACCGCGACCATGCTGCCGCGCCGGTGCAGCGCTTCGACCAATGCACCATAGTCTTCCACTTCGCCATTGACGCCCGGGTACTGCAACAGCACGGCGAAACATTCGACGCTGGCAGCCGCCCGCGCCGCGCCGGTTCTCACCACGATCCCCAACGGCTCGGCGCGCGTGCGCACCACATCCAGCGTCTGCGGCAGCACCGAGTCGGCGACAAAGAACACATTGCTTTCAGTCTTGACGCTGCGCCGGCACAGCGTCATCGCTTCGGCCGCGGCGGTCGCCTCGTCCAGCATGGAGGCATTGGCGATGGCCATGCCGGTGAGATCGCACACCATGGTCTGGAAATTGATCAGCGCTTCCAGGCGGCCCTGGGATATTTCCGGCTGGTAAGGGGTGTACGCGGTGTACCAGGCCGGGCTCTCCAGTATATTTCGCTGAATCACGCCGGGCAGATGCGTGTCGTAATAGCCCTGGCCGATGAATGAGCGCGACACCTGGTTACGCGCGGCGATGCTCTTCAACGCGGCCAGCGCCGCGGTTTCGCTCACCCCGGGCGGCAGATCCAGCGCCGACCGATTACGGATGCCGGCGGGGACGACGGCATCGATCAATTCCGCACGCGTCGTGTAGCCGAGTTCAGCCAGCATGGCGGCCTGGTCCGCCGCATCCGGCCCGATGTGGCGCGCGCAAAACGCGTCGCGCTGTTCCAGTTCTGCCAGAGATTCGCGCGGCGCCGGTGACGGGACCCGCGTCAGGGTATCTTGCATCGCCCCTCCTATTTTGCCGCGTGACCGGCGTAAGCGGCGGCGTCCATCAAGCCGCCTACGTCGCCGGAGTCATCAGGTTTGATTTTGAACAACCAGGCGGCGTAGGCGTCGGCGTTGATTTTCTCCGGTGATTTCGCCAGTTCCTCGTTGACGGCGACCACCGCGCCCGCCACCGGCATATTGATGTCGGAGGCGGCTTTCACCGATTCGATCACGGCGCAGGCTTCACCCTGTGCATAGCGTTTGCCGATCTGCGGCAGTTCCAGAAACACCATGTCGCCGAGCACTTCCTGCGCGTGGTCGGTGATTCCGACCGCGAGGGTGCCATCGGCTTCGCTG
>Ga0208566_1000272_pt1 | contig 37230 bp, 28 predicted proteins | sample PL_2010_150m_FD_184159 | JGI IMG/M metagenome (GOLD analysis project Ga0208566, IMG submission 184159) | Freshwater microbial communities from Powell Lake, British Columbia, Canada to study Microbial Dark Matter (Phase II) - PL_2010_150m... | ecosystem: Environmental > Aquatic > Freshwater >...
AGACTGAAGCGTGCTATAGTTACAATCCTGTTTCTGGAGTGCTTTTGTTCAAGGCAGTGCGGCCCTGCCCGTTCGAGGCGCGCGGCAATTCGATTTACAACGTGCGCACCGATTCCCCCGCAACAGACGATTCAGTCAAACTGACTTTAGCAACGCAGTCCCTGCCTCCCCGCGAGCTAGTTTTGGACATTACCGTAAACTTCGCGTCAGCCGATTCAATTATCGTGGCGCCCCAGTCAGTAATTGGGGGCGACACGCCCCAGCTAATTTTTATATTTAACCGCAAGCAGACGGCGTTCGGCCCCCGCAGCTTGTCGCTCTTGTCAAACTCCAGCCAGTCGGCAAGCTTGGCCAGCCCAGACGTTAAAGTCCTCGCGTGGCGAGGGCCAGGAACTCTTTCAATAAGCGAGGGCGGGGAACAATTGGCGAGCCTCTATTACGGCAGCGTGCCGCCCTTGTTTGTGTGCGCCGACGGGACCGGGCCGCGCGTTGAGTCGAGCTGTGACGGCAATCCGAATTGTTGTGCCGGGGCTTGGTGCGACGGCAATTCTTTTGCGAAAATGTTTGATGCTTTCAAGACGTACGCGCAAGACTTGGCTTCGCAAACTGCTTTCCGCCGGGGCAACGGCGAGCCGTGGAAGACTATTGTCAGCGCAGGCACGTCGTTCAAGGTGAATACTGCTGCGCAAGTTGTTGACGGTTCTCCCGGAATAATTGCGGCATCCGGAATTTCGCTTTCCACCCCGCAGCAATGCTCGAATCTTTCAAGGCCGGGCGCGTACATAATAGACGCTTCAACTGGCGATGGCAAGTCGTTCAAGTATTCTGCGCGCGTTGCCGGCCTGCAGAAGTTTGATTACGTCGGCGGTTCGTGCGGCGACGACTCTTTGTTCGTTTCAGACCCTAATGCTGCAAGGCTGGAATTAAAGTCGCAGCCGTTGTGCGACTTTCTTTACGGCGATTGTTCTTGCGTTCGCCGCACTTCCCACTCGATAATGCCTACCGGCCAGCAGAACTCTGACGGCAACGACATGCTCAGCAACATGATGCTCATGTCAATGCTGTCGCAAATGCTGCAGCAACAGGACAAGAAGGAAGAGGAGCAGGGAGGTGGCGGTGGAGGCGGTGGCGGCGGCTGGCAGCAGAACCCGATTAACGACCGCGACCTTAACAAGAGTGGAGTTCCTCCGGGCGGGCTTACTCCGGCAACGCCTCTCGACATAAAGTTTGGTGCCGACAAGTTCCGTTCTTCGTGCGAGGATGCCTCAAGGGCGTACGTAAAGGCACAAACCGATGCAGATTCTGCCTGCTCGCCTCCAACCCCGCCAGAAAAGTGGCCGCAGGAAGACTTCTTGCGCAAGGGCTCGCGTGAAAACTGGGTTTCGCCAGCAATCGCGAAGGTTTCCGAGGATGGCAAGACTTTCGAAATGTCGTTGTTCAAGAACAATGGAGAGATTGCAGTTGCGCTGCACGCCTGCGAAAAGAAGGAACGCGGCCCGGTTTCAGGCAAGGACGCCGCCAATTCGCTTGACAAGACTTGCGCTGACGAAGTGAAGGCAGCTATTGGCTCGCTTCGCGAAAAGATTTCTAAAGACGTCGAGGATGCGGCCGCAAAGTGTTCTCAAGCGTGCACGGCTCTTGCTTCTCCTGAAGACTGCAAGGCGTGGTGCGGCAAGAAGAAGGATGCCGTGATTGCAGAGCTTACAGTTACTCTTGGCGCGTCGGAAGATTTCAGTGGCGTTGCGAAAGGCGAGAAGGACGGAAGTGGCGCTGGCGCACCTCCGCACCCCGATTCGTGCGCTGCGGCAGTCTGGCGCGAGCTTGCAAAAGGAGGAGAGTGCGACGTGCTTAACGCTTACCTGGAGGAAGACAAGGAGTCTCCCCTCCCTCCTGCGCCAACCAAGCGCAAGTCTTGGGCGACTTGCTACGCTCAAGAAGAGCCGGACAAGGGAGAAAAGCTCGGCTGCGTTGCAGTATGCCAGTCCAAGCACAGCTTTGCGCAGCTTGGAACCAAGAACAAGGCGCTCGTGCAAGTCAACAGGTGGGGAATTGGCTCGCAGCGCGAGAGCGAGAAGGGAGTTTGCATTGACCGCGCGCCGGCGAAGGCATCAGAACTCGAGAAGATGACTTCAAACATGGTTGACGAGATGACGCGCCGGCTGCGCGACAAGCAAATGTCGGGCAACCAGTGGAAGACGCCCATACAGCCCGTAATAAACGGCCGCTTTACAAAAGAACAGGCCGGCCCGATTGTAAAACAGATTGCCAATACGAATGAAGCTTACCTAGGGCCTGGAGAAAAAATGGAGAACCTAATAAACAACATGCGCGTTGCGCTCGGCCTTTACCCGCTGCGCCCCGACCCTGCATTGCGCGAGGAGTGCCGCAAGCACGCATACGCCATGGCCAATCGGGGAAGCATTGGCCACGATGGGTTCTCGCAAAGGCTCAGCAACGCGCGCGTGGGCGGCGGGCTTGAAATAGTTGCTATGGGCGGCGGGCCTGGCGTTGCTCTAAACTTGTTTTATGGTTCTTCGAAAGGCCACTGGGAGGCAATGATTACAACGTCGCAATCCCACTTCGGCGGCTACACTACGCCTAATGGCTACACGTGCGTTGACTTCGGTACGCGTCCGGAAGGCCCATTGCAGTACGTCAACACGCCCAACGACTTTGGTGGCGGGCTGAAAGACGATTCAAAAGACCCGAAATCTCCAATCAATATGCTTGCGCAGTTCAAGGAAGGCTCTAATCCTTTCGATTCGCAGCCCGGCAGCCAGTACGAGAGGGACGGTACTGGCGTGCTGGTGATTAGCGACGCCGAAAAGCAGTCTTCTGGCTCGGCCCCAACGCCCCAGTCCATTCCCAAGAAATTGCTTATAGCTGAATTGAAGAAGACGGCAGCAAAGGACGCCGATTCTGACGCTGGCGAGTTCGTAAGGTTTTTTGCAGAGTCAAAGAAAAACCCGGGTTTCAATACTGTGACAAACCCCAATCTCGTAACAACGCCGCTTCCACAAAACACTGACTTGAATTCTGTTGTAACCGGCCAGTCTTTAGACGGAAAGCTTGCCGGACAACCGTTGCGAGGCCAGCAGGCCGACGAGGTTGCACGCCAGATAACCAGCAATTACGCTTCACAGCCTGACTCTGCAAACGGAGGCATGATTGTGGGCGACTTGATTGACGCAGTCAACAAGCTGCGTTTGGCGCACGGCCTCAACGCCCTGCAGTTTGACCCGCAGACTCAGCAGAGCGTCAACCAGTATGCGGGCAGTTCTGATTTTGTGCGTGCAAACTATGGCCACAACAACGATGACGCGCTTATGGCGTACGCCGCAAGCCGGGGCGGAAGGGCAGAACAAATCACGGGCGCATCAAACACGCCTGGCCGCGGGCAGTATGAAGGCATCTACGCGGGCATGACCATTCCAAATGGCGTTGCCGGTGCGCTCAACTTGTTTTCCGCTTCTGAAGGCCACTGGCGAGTGATTTTCGACCAAGGCAATATGCTTAATTCTAGGGCAACTCACATTGCAGGCGCAATCAACCCTTCAAACGGAGGAGTGCAAATAGTGTTCCTCAGTCTGCCCAACGCCTAGAGCCTACTGTCCCTTTTTCTCTTCGGTTTCAAGCCTGATTATCTTGAGCTCTAGCTTTGTAACTACGTCGTGGAAAGTTCGTTCATCCATTTCGTTGCGCATGTACTTGGCGCGCGCAGTGCGAACCATTTCCTCGAGCCGGGCTTTCTCGGTTGTCTTGTCCTGCGCGCAAGGCTTGTCACGGCCGGTTGCGCGCCGCGCGTGGAAGAGAAACAGCGTGCCGCAGGCGAATACTAGGCCGAAAAGAGCAGCGCTGAATGGCGAAAAGACTGGCGAGAAGGCCGCGACGCTTCCAAGCGCAATCATCCCGTCTGCAATGACTGCGGCAACCAAAATGTTCGAGTCAAGTGCCGAAAACGCTAGGCCAATGGGCCCTTTGGCGCACTTGAGCCGCCCGCTTTCGAAAGCCATCACCCACAATGCAAGTCCCGTGAAGATGAGGGCGAGTGCTGAGTAGAATATTGCAGAGGTGCTGATGCTGTTAGGGTCGGGAGTGTGCGAGACAACAAATTTGGTGACAGTCGTAGCGTTGGCTTGCGGCACTTGATAGGTTAAGTATACGAATTCTGATTGGAAAAAGCGCTTTAGTGTAAAGCGCGCCGTAAACGGCTGCTGGCCGAAGACTTGCGCGCGCAAAGTGCATGTGTTTGAAGGAGAATCCTGCGATTTGAAACAATCCCAGTTCTTGTCCGCAAGGTCTAAATCCATGCTGTCCCCGAAAGCAACTGAAACCGTGCCTTCAGAAAAGTTTGAAGGGTTTATGAGCGTGAAAAAGGCTTCCACCTGGCGGTCTGCAATCCGGTCTACCCCCGTAAGTATTACGTCGGGTTGCTGGGCAAGCGAAGCAACTGCAAGAATGCAAACTATGAACAAGCCAGCACCCGCAGCTAACCGCGGCGTGCCGTAAACGCGAACATCCATCCTTCGTATAACCGCGGCGCTTTTTTTAAACCTCGCTTTTTGCCGGCGCGTTAAAGCTTTCGCAAGATTCACTATGTTTTTGTGGTTGCGCCAGCCGGCTGTGGCGAAGGGATGAGGCGCGTGATTCCGAGGGCTTTGAATAAGACTTTTTGTCCTTGTGCCTTCATTTTCTCAAGATTTGCGCGGAACCGGTCAAAGCCGCGCGGGTCAGTTTTTCTTTCCCCAATACCAAACGTTGGATATTGTATTTCGACTGTAAATGGTTCAAGCTTGCCGGTGCGCTCGTTGAATTCGAACATCACGTCCGCTGCGACATTGCGTGCGTATATTTCATTGAACGGAAATCCTTTTGCAATCTTTGGAAGGTGCCGTTTAAGGTGAAGGTCAAGCGCTTCTTTCTGTTTTAGTGCTTCTTTGTCGGCACGCTTTAAGAAGTCGTCCACCATTGCGGTAATCTTTCTCCGGTCGGCGGTAGGGTACCGTTGTCGGTAAATACGGTATATTGTCTTTTTGGCGTTGGCCTCTGTTCCTCCCCGCGCAATGTTTGAAACAATTGGCCCGCCAATTTTTGCAAAACGTGAGACAATTTCCGTCTTCCCGTCAACCGTCTGTACAATAATCCTCAGTTCCGGCTTTCCACCATCAACAAGCGGCGCGCGCACTTCGCGCTCTATCGCATGCATTCCTTCGAAAGCAGCAGGCCCCACCATTTGAAGAACGCTTGCCAGTCCGATGGAATCAGTACTAACGGAAAGCGCGTTTCTTTCAGTATGCTTGACGAGCGGTGTTTTTCTAGCGTTAATAATTCTTTCAAGCGCGTTGACCGCGCTGTGTAGGTGCCCGTCGAGAGCAAACTCTGCGCGCAAACCTTCATTTTCCAATGACATCCTTACTATGCCCATTCCTTCAGCTCCCCATTCGGGGTGCATTGTAGGCTTTACGAACACGCTTCCGTGTCTCAACAACATTTTCTCAAGCTTTGCTGCAGAGCTTACGGCCTGCTGCTCGTCATACCCAAAGTTGGCTGAAATGTTCTCTGGCCTGCGTACTCTGCCTTCCAAAGCTTGGTAAAGCCCGTGCTTCGTGCGCCAGCGCAGTGCTTGCGGCGTGGTTCTAGGAGGAACTGCGTTTTTGAAGAAGGGATACGGCGCCATATCCCATAAGAATAAGTCCGGAATAAGGCGGTCGTCGCCTTGCTCGGCGAAACGGTGGGCGACATTTATCGCGGTGTACCCCGCAATTCTCCCGTTGCGGCCGGTAAAGCGTATTGCAGGCCGTGCTTCGTTAATCCTCTGAGCGATAAGCGCTTCTTGTGGCGTCAGCGCGTGTTCGAGTTTTCTTCTGTTTGCAGCCATGCAAGCGTTTGGCTGCCGCGAAATAAAAGGTTTGGCGCACGCGAATGTCTTTTATTTGTGCGCGTATTGATGTTGAAGGTAGTATGGCTGTTAGTGGCAAGAGCGTTGAGCCGGACACGGCGATAACGCGTAGTGCGAAGATTATAGGGCAAGAGGCAGGCTGCAGCCCGGTTTTGGGCAGTTTTCCCGTTGCCCACGCTAGCCCTGCTACTAAGGTTCTTGAGGCGTTTTGCTGCGACTCGTCAGTCGGGCTTTCCGCGCAGGACGCCGCAGGCAGGCTTGCTGCAATTGGGCCTAACCGGCTTAAGGAAGCTCGGAAAAAGCCGGCGTACCTGCTTTTTTTGGCGCAGTTTAAAGAGCCAGTAGTGCTGCTGTTGATTGCGGCGGGGCTCATTACGCTTGTTATTGGCGAGCATCTTGATTCTGCCGCAATTTTCGCCATAGTTGTGCTTAACGCAATCTTTGGTTTTGTCCAGGAATACCGCGCCGAAAAGGCGATTGAGGCGCTCAAGAAGATGATTGCGCCTCACTCGAGAGTGTTGCGGGGCGGGGTTGTCCAAATAGTAGATTCGGGCGGCTTAGTGCCGGGCGACATAGTGCTTTTGGAGGCCGGTGACCAAGTGCCGGCTGACTGCAGGCTTGTCTCGAGCCAAATGCTTTCAACAGTTGAGTCTGCGCTTACTGGCGAGAGTTCAGCGGTTTCAAAGGCTGCGGAAGGCGTTTTTCCTGCCAAGGCGCTTGTTGCCGACCGCAAGAACATGGTTTTCATGGGGACTAGCGTTGCGCGGGGCAGCGCGGTTGCAGTAGTGGCTGCAACTGGGATGAGCACCGAGTTTGGGACGATTGCCGGCGAGGTGCAAAGCTTGCAGGAAGAGCCCACGCCGTTGGAAAACAAGCTTGACGAGCTTGGCAAGAAGCTGAGCATCGTGGCAGTTGTGCTAGTAGTGCTTATTTTTGCAACCGGGCTTTTCAAGGGATTCGAATTGTTCCCGATGTTTCTAACCGCTGTTTCCCTTGCAGTTGCCGCGATTCCTGAAGGCCTGCCTGCAATAGTGACGATTACTCTTGCTTTAGGAATCCAGAGCATGGCCAAGCGCAATGCGATAATCCGCAAGCTGCATGCTGTTGAGACGCTTGGAAGCGCGGACGTTATTTGCACGGACAAGACGGGCACGCTTACTAAGAATGAGATGACCGTGCGCTCAATTTACTTCAACGGTGACGAAATATCGGTGGCGGGCAGCGGGTATGACCTAACCGGCGGTTTTAGCGGGCCGCACGGGCCGATTGACCCGGCCAAAGACGTGCAGCTTTCAAACTTGCTGCGCGCAGGCGCGTTGTGTTCAACCGCGGAATTGTCGGTCGAAGACGGCCAAGCCAAGCCGGTTGGGGATGGGACTGAGGTTTCGTTGTTGGTTGCAGCCCAAAAGGCGGGCATTTCAAGGCGCGAAGAGGCCAAGCGTTTTGTTTCCGTAGGCAGCTTTCCTTTCGAGTCCGAGCGCAAGGCAATGTCGTCCATTCATGTGAATCATTCGTCAAGCGGGCTGCCCGGAAAATACGTCGTGTTTTGCAAGGGCGCGCCTGAAGTGATTTTGGTGAACGCGTCTACGGCGTATTGGGGCGACGAGCTCTCGCCGATGACTGAAGGCTTGCGCAAGAGCCTTTCGCTCAAGGCGGAAGAGTTTGCCGCGCGCGGGTTGCGCGTGCTTGCATTTGGGGTTAAGACTTCAAATTCTTCAAGCTTCTCGTCGGTTGAAGCTGCTGAAACCGAGCTTGTTTTTCTCGGGTTCGTAGCGATGAACGACCCTCCCCGCGAGCAAGTGAAGGCCGCGTTGGCCCTTTGCCGAACTGCTGGAATTAGGGTGGTTATGATTACTGGGGACGGCCCGCGCACTGCTGAAGCGATTGCACGCGAGATAGGCATTGACGTGAATGGCGGGACAATGACTGGTGCAGACGTCGAGGAACTTAGCGATTCCGAGCTTGCAGAGTCGCTTGAAAGCTGCAGCGTGATTGCGCGCGTCTCGCCAGTCCACAAGTTGAGGATTGTTTCAGCGCTCAAGGCAAACGGCCATATTGTAGCAATGACTGGCGACGGGGTTAACGACGCGCCTGCCCTCAAGAAGGCCGATATCGGCGTGGCAATGGGCGTTGCTGGCACTGATGTTAGCAAGGAAGCCAGTGACATGGTTCTTGCAGACGACAATTTTGCCACAATAGTAAGCGCGGTGGGCCAGGGCCGGACGATTTACGACAATATCCTCAAGAGCGTGCGTTACCTGCTTTCGTGCAATGCTGGCGAGCTTATGGCCGTGTTCGGCGCCACGCTTATCGGAATGCCAATGCCGCTTATTCCAATTCAAATCTTGTGGATGAACTTTGTTACTGACGGGCTTCCCGCCCTTGCGCTCGGAATGGAGCCGCCAGAGCCGGACGTGATGAGCCGGCCTCCAAGGCCTTCAAACGAAAATATTCTTTCAGACCGCAACTTGCTTCATTTGCTTGTATCCGGGTTGTTCATGGCAATTGTAACCCTAGCCGTGTTTTCATATTACTTGGGCAGCCAGACTGCGCAGGAAGTTAAGAAGGCCGAGACAATGGCGTTCTGCACTATTGTCTTTTTGCAGTTCGCACACGCGTTCAACTCGCGCTCGCGCTTCCACTCGGTGACGCGCTTAGGTATTTTCTCGAATCTAGTCCTTGTCGCCTCAGTCGTTTTTGGCATAGTGCTTCAGGTTGCGATAGTCCAATCTTCAGTGCTTGAAACTATCTTTGGAACAGTTCCCTTAAGCTTTTACGACTGGCAGGTCGTCGTTGCAGCTTCCGCCAGCATTCTCGTGCTCTATGAACTGTGGAAAGCGTTCAAGAACCAACTTCCAACAATAGCCTGACTTTACGCAAAGCCTTTAATTCGCCTTGGCGTGTAAGGGTTATCATGGACGCGGGAATTTTCGGGCAAGTCGACGATTTCAAGACTGCCAAGGCTTGGTTCAAGCAAGCCGAGCGCGACTTGCGCGCCTCCGAAAAAAGCTTGGGCGACCGCGACTATTCGCTTTGCAACCAGCAGGCGCGTGCTGCCGCAGAAAAGGCCCTCAAGGCCGCTTGGATACTTATCAGCGCGCAGGTGCCCGACGAAAACCACAGCGTCATGGAACTCGCGCGCATGGTCGCAATGGACGACATTGTAGAAGAAGCCCAGGCTAGGCCCATTGGAAGCAGGCTTCATCCGGAAGAAGAGGGCGCGCGGCGCTCTAGAATAATAGCGCAGGCAATAATCGACGAGCTTACGCCCAAGCTTGGAACGTAAGGGCTATTGTTTGTATCGGGTTTTGCTGCCGCAATCCGCTTTTTATATTCTCCTAGCGTGCTTTTCTTGGTGCAATTAATTGGCTGCAAAGTTTTTTCTCGGTCCAGGCGGCAACTGCGCAACTTCGGTAACTCGCGACACGCAAGGCAGTTTTGAAAGGCTGCCTCAACTAGGGCTTAATGCGCAAGAGCTGGAGTTCGTTCAAGGCGTTTTTCTCAAGCCGGATTCTGCGCGCAAGCTGGGCGCTCTTGCCGCCAAACTTGGCCTGCGCATATCGATTCATGGCTCCTATTACGTTAATTTCTCCAGCCCTGAGAAAGAAAAGCGTGAGGCATCGCAAAAAAGAATTCTCGATGCCTGCAAGATTGGCGAGCTGCTTGGCGTCAAAATCGTTTTGTTTCACCCTGGTTTTCGTGGAACGCTCTCGAGCAAAGAGTGCCTTGAACTAATTGTCGAGTCCTGCAACGAGATGGCCAAGCACACTAAAGTAGCAATTGGGCTTGAAACTGCGGGCAAAAAGTCGGGCTGGGGAACGCTCGAAGAAATTCTTGAAGCCTGCAGCCAAGCGCCCCAGTGCAGGCCTGTTGTTGACTGGGCGCACGTGTACGCAGTTGCCGGCGGGAAGATAGATTACCCTCCAATGCTCGACATGCTTGTTGACGCAAAAGTGCGCGACTTGCACTGCCATTTCGAGGGAGTCGAAGTTGGAGCCACTGGCGAGCGCCGCCACCTGCCAATCTCAACCCAGCAGCCCCCCTTCGCGCCGCTTGCAAAAGCCCTCGCGGAAAGAAAGAAAGATTTCGAGACGGTCACGTTAATCTCGGAAAGCCCGCTGCTTGAGCAAGACTCGCTGGAAATGAAAAGAATGCTCGAGCAGGAAGGCGTTAAAGTCGGTTAGCTTTTTATTTGCTTGTGCGCCTAAGCTTTGCGTGCCTCGAAATTTGAAACCCACTTTTTTTGTTCCATTGACCCACGACCGCTTGGGTGGTGAACTCCAGATTTCAAAGGCGCTTAATTCGCAAAGGTTTTCTCTTCACGAGATTGTTGGCAACGGCGTGCGGCTTGATAAGGCAAATAAGCGGATAATAGTAGATTTTGACGCTTCTCCAGCGTCGCCAGGGCTGGGGTATCTTGCTAACGTGTGCTTGGTAATGCGCGAACCCAGCCATTATGCGCGCATGAACGATGAACGAATTGCAATTATTCAGCAATTGGCGGGTTTGGGCCACGCGGTGGTAGTGCCGCACTATCGTGAATTCCAGTCTGATGCGTTGATTAGCCGGGTCGCGCCAACTGCAAGAATCGTAAGGGGCAAGGCGCCCCCCCAAAGATTTGAACAAAGCAGAAATAGCATGCAGACTCTTTCAGGTACGGTTCAGTCCAGTCATATTACTCGAATTCCAGAATCTTCGATGTTTTGGGGCAGGGACTTGTGGGTAAATGCGGGCCGCAGAGTAATGCGTTTTCGAGCTGGCTCGGTGGACGAAGAAAAGTTCGGGGAAGGCGGGCTTTCGCGATTTCTTCCAAACAAAGTAATAATCGCCAACAAGAGTTTGAAGGGCAATCCTTCGGTCGATCGCGCCATAGCTGATGGTTTCAAGGTTTTCTTCGTAGGAAGGGGGAACTATTTCCGGCCACAATTAACGAAACTGCTCAAGCAAGATGTTTTTGAAAGGCACGATCACGTTGACTTCTTTGCTGGGTCTGTTGGGCGTGTTTTGTTGGTTGACCCGAGTTTCTTCGATTCAAAGGAGAACAAGCAGCCGATTATTGATGCTGCAAAGGCGGCAAAATTAATGATTTTGCGAGTTCCTAAGAGCGACGTGCGGTTATATCCTGCCAATTTGCTTCCCCTTAGTCCTGGCCGATGTTTGGTCGACTGCCGTGCAAAAGAAACAATAGCTTTACTAAAACAACACGCGATTGATGCCATTCCCACGGTTGTTCCTTTGGTGGCGCATCAAATCGAGGGCGGCGGGCCCAATTGCATTGCAAACGAGCTTTAAGCAATGCGGGCGTAGTGGTTGCCGTTCTACTGCGCCTTGATTTGGCACTCTTTTTCTGTCTTGAGCCAGTAGCCCTTGCCGGGTTCGAGTGCATATGCCTGGTAGTAGCTAGTGCCGTTGAATGCGAAAGGCCCGAAGAAACTACAGTTTGCCGCAAGTGCGCTTGCCAAGATTGTCTTGCCGGGCGCGCCGACGAGGTTCCATCCTTTCGCAAGATTGAGCGAGAAGCTTTCGCTCGCAATTTCCAGTGCGCCTTGAAGCTCGACGGAACAGTTTTCTCTTGCCTTGAGCCAGTAGCCTCGAGATGTTTTTAGCCCTTGCGAGATTGGAGTGGCGTTATAAGTATAATTCAGGTATGTTGCAGTTGTTTGTGCTACGCACGACGTGAGTGGAAACGATAGTCTTGGCGTGCCGTCGGCGTAGTCCGAGTAGACGGGCGTGCTTACTAGATTCCATCCTTTTGTAAGGTTGAGCGTGAAATAGTGGGTTGAGGGCGGCTTGTTTTCAACGGGTGCTGCAGGGTATGGGCGTATTGTAAATTGTGCTGCCGCATTGCGGAAGGAAACCGTGTAGTTGCCTGCAGTTGCTGCTTGAAGAGAGCCCGAGTAGTAGTCTTGTTGTTTCCACTCGAATTGCGCGGTGTTGCTAGGCTGGAGGAAGGTTTGAGAAACGCATCCTGCAATCTTCGGCAAGTATTGCGTCTTGCCAGCTGGGCCGTAAAGTTCGAACGGCTCGCACTCGGAATAGTTTGCAGCAACGTTGCCCGTGTTGGCAATTGATATTTTTACGACTTCGTCTTGGCCGTACGCGCGCTTGCCGATTGTAATCAAGTATGATTCCGGCTTTGGTTTGGGCGGAAGTATGTCAAAGTAGGTTGTTGAGCCGGCGAAAGTAGCCGAGTATCTTCCAGCGTCTGCGAATGCGCGCTGCCCGCGAATGTTGTAGTATTGCTGGTTCCAAGTTCCTATTGTTGGCGACTGTTGCGGCTGGATTGGTGTTAGCGAATCACAGTAGGTCTGCGAGTCGGTTGCCTGGCGCAACTCGATGCCAATGGTGTCTTTTATTACGAAGGAGGGCGAGCACGGCGAGTAGTTGACTGCGTAAGCGCCGTTGTTCGTCGCAATTACGTTTATTTTGTCGCCCTGCTCATAGATTTTCTTGTCTGTTGAAAGAGTTATTGCGCTGCTTCCTTCGCCATAAAGCGTGAATTGCGTGCTTGCGTCGTAAAGCTTGAGCGTGTAAGTTCCGGCAGTTGCGTTGTTTGGGTTGTTAGAGCTGCCAAAGTACGCCTTTTGGTCCCAGTAGAACTTTGCCGAGTTTGCGGTGTCGAGCATTTGCGTTGCAGTGCACGCGCTGGTCCCCAAACGCCAGTATTGCACTTGCGTCCCGTCGTTGGCGTACATTTCGAAAGGCTTGCACAAGTTGATTGCAGCCGAGGTTGTGCCAATGTTGGTAATCTTGATTTCAAGTTGTTCTCCAACTGCGTAGGACGACTTGTCGGTAGTGATATTTACGTAGTTGAATCCCGCGCTGTAGCTAAAGTGAGCTACTGTGGTGAATCGTTCTGGCTGGGCGTGTGAATAAAATGCGGCAAGCACCAGGAGTGTTCCTGCAATTAGAATGAGGAGGCGGCGTTTCATTTCAACTACTTTTTCCGCCTTGTTTGTCTCGAAGGTTTTACTTGTTCTGGGTTTCCCGGACTTCCACTACTTCGGTTGGCACGTTGGTCTGGACAGTTACCAGCGTCTGCGCATTGTTTTGCGTAGTGGTAGTCTTGACTGTCCTTGTCTTTGAAGAGCGTTTCGCGCTAGAGCCCGAAGTGTTTGTCTTAGCTTGCTTGTGCTTCACGGCTGCTTTTCTTGCCTTGGGTTTTGTTGGCTTGCGTTTTGAAATCTTTTTGGCTAGCGTTTTGGTTACGGTTGTCGTTTTGACCGTCCGGGTTGCCGGAGTTTTGCTTTTGATTGAGGCTTTGGCGGTCGTCGTCTTTTTGGAGCCTGCCTTCTTGACAACCGTATTCGTGGTCTTTGCGACTTGCTTGCGGGCTTCGAGCCTGGCTTGCACTTTCGCTGTCTTTGCGGCCTGAATTTTTGCAGTAGTCACGGCTTTTCGCGCCTGCGTCTTTGCCGTGTTCACGGCTTTGCGCGTCTTTTTAGCCTCTATGTTTACTTTGGTGATTATGCTCTTGCTTTCTACAAGTGCAGTTGCCGCGCTCTTGTCGGCCTTTTCGCTTACAGTTGCGATTTTCTCGTCAACTGCGCGGTTGGTTACGTCAACTTCGCCCTTGTGCATTGCAAGTTCTTTTTCAACTGCAAGCAGCCTGTCGTGAAGGTCGCGAAGCGCTTTTCTTTCCTTATCGAGCTTTTCTTTTGTCGATATTCTTTCTTTTTCCATCGTCGCAACGATTTCCTTTTCAATTATTGTTTCCTTTTCTTTTGAAACGGTCTTGCCGCCAGTTGATTGGGGCAGGGGTGACTCGTCGAACATGAACTCGACCTTGTCTTCTATCTCGTCGAGTCTCTCGTCAAGCAGTTTTTGCAGCTTGATTGCGTCCTCAACGTGAGTAGAGAGGTGGGCGTTAGCCTTCTTTGCCTCTTCAAGTGCCTGCTTGCCATCGTCGGATTCGATAGGCATCTTTCCGAGCTTTTCCTTGAGTTGTTCGACTTGGGTGGTCGTGTCGTCAAGTTTTGAAGACAAAGCAGTAATCTCGTCAACGCGCTTTTCCAAGCTTGAGATGGCCTGGACTTTTTGTTCCATGAACGAGAGTTTTTCGACTTTGCGGTCCACTTCGGCAAAGCGGTCTTCCGCCAGCTCTTCGATTGTCGAGAGCTTGTCGAGCATTTCTTGTTGTGCCCTTGGTGAATCCTCGTGTTTCTTCATTTCCTTGGAGAGTTCCGAAAGAGACTTGTCGAGCCGCTTGGACTCGCTAGAAACTTCCTCTAGGCCGGTTTCAACGCGGGTAACGCGCTGCTCGTTTGAAGCTTTTTCCTTTTCGAGGCCTTGTTCAAAGGCGCTCCAGCGTTCGTCAACAGAAGTTGTCACTTCGTCGAGCTTTTTCTCAACGCCGGTAACTCTTGCTTCCGTGGCTTTTCTTGCATGTTCGCCCTGGTCGAGCCTTTCGAGTATTGCAGTAGTATCGGACTTGACTTCGCTCAAGCCGGTTTCAATAAAACTCATGCGTTTGTCAGTAGCGCCGCGCGATTGGGTTAGTTCTTTAGCCATCTGCTCAATTGCTTCGTCGTGCCTTTCGCCTTGCGACGCGTTTGCTTGCAACTGGCCCGTATTCTTTTCGACAAGCGACAGGCGGTGCTCGTGGTCCTGATGTTGTGAAATTGCCTTGCTTTCAACTTCAGCCAGGCGTTGTGCTTGGCCTTCGTCGTCTTGCGCTTCCTGTACCGTGTCAGTTACGGTGCTAGCGTCTACAAAAATAGAGTGGGATTGTGCTTCCTGGCCGGCGTGGTGGAAACGCTTGTCGTGGACTACGGTCTGCAGGGCGAACCTGCTTTCGCGATATTTCTGGTAAGCGTAAAGATCTAGAACAAGTAATACTGCAAGTACAAGCAATTCAATTATTCCCACTGCCATTCAATCCACCCAATAGACTTCCTGTCGCTAGACTTATTTAAAGCTTGGCTTTGTAGCTACTGGGGAATAGATACAATATTCTGCCGGGCGGTGCGCGCTTTGTGGCGCGCCTGCCAACTTCCGGATTTAGCCTGTTCAGTAGCCCTTGTTTTTCATGAACTTTTCTATCCTGTCGAAGGCTTCGCCAAGGATTTGCTCGTTTGGCAGAAAGACTATGCGGAAGTGTTTTGTCCCCGGCTTTTCTGAAAATCCGCACCCGTACACCGTAAGCACGCGTTGTTCTTCCAATAGTTGGAGCACCCATTCCTTGTCGGTCTTCCACGTGTTGTGTGTGTCGTGGATTTGGGGAAAAGCGTAGAATGCGCCTTGCGGCTTGGCGCACGAAATTCCGCTTATTTCGTTGAGCCTCTTGAACGCCATGTCCCTTCGCGGGCGAAGTTTTGCAAGCGTAAGCCTTACTGATTCATCGTATTGCTTCCTGTCGGATAGTGCTGCTGCAGTCGCCACTTGCGCGGGGTACGGCGCGCTTAAGCGCAGCCTGCAGAGCTGTTCGACTGCACTGCGCAGCGTCGAGTCTGCAAAGTTGGAGAAGGTTGCCCAGCCGACTCTCCAGCCGGGGGCGAGGCAGTTCTTGCTTAGGCCGTTGAACGTGATTATTTGGGCTTCTTTTGTCAGGGATGCAGTTGAAACGTGCTTGCCGTCGAGCATCATCGAGTCGTAAATTTCGTCGGAAATCAGTACTAGCTTGTGCTTGGCCGCAAAGTCGATGAACTTGTGCAACGTGGCCTTGTCGTGCACCGCGCCAGTAGGGTTGTTCGGGTTTATGACTACGACTGCCTTGGTGCGCGGGCCGACTGCCTTTTCGAGCGAGTCGAAGTCTGGTTGGAAGCCTTTCTCTTCAGACATTTCGTAAGTCTTGGGCGTCGCGCCGTAGTAATACGCGAGGTTTTCGTACTGCGGGTAGCTGGGGCTGGGCACGAGTATCTCGTCGCCTGGGTTTAGCATTGCGCCGTAAAGCATGTTTGTTGCTTCGCTGGTTCCGGTTGTAACAAGCACGTCTTCAACGCCCGTCTTTATGCCTTTTAACGCATTTGACTCGACAATTTGCTGTCGGAGAGGCAGGTAGCCAGACGAGTCGGCATAGCCACCGAACTTTCCGTGTTCGACTGCATTGTATAATGCTTGCTTTATGTACTGGGGCGTGTCGAAGTCGTAAGCGTTGGGGTCTCCAATGTTTAGCTTTAGCATTTGTGGCCCGGGCTTGCCGTCAAACTTTTGCGCGGCCACAACCACGTCGCGAATCGCGTATGCAACTTTGGACATTCTTGAGGCAATCTCCAATCAATTCAACTCCGGCAAGGCCTGAATTCGTCTTTAATTCCAACAAATAAGGGGGAAGCTGTTTTATTTGTTGGCTCGAACGCTCAAGCCAACGGCTTTTGACGAAAACTAGTTTGAAGGCTTGCGTTTCTTCTTTGCAGCCGGCTTGACGTCGGAAACCGGTTTTGTCGTCCTGCCGATTTCATTTATTTTGGAGGTAATTACTCTTTGCGCGACTCGAGTCTCGCCCTCGTGTATTGCGATGTCGCGTTCTATGCCTGACACTCTTTCGGAGAGCTTGCGAAGCCCTGGCTGGTTCGGCTTTATCGCTGGCTTGCTTGAAGATTCCGTCTTGACAAAAATTACTTGGGGCCTTGGCTCTACGGTGACTGGTTCGTGAGTTATCTCTACATACTGTTGGCTAGCGTGTTCGATTGGCTCAGTTGCCTGGCTTGGCGCGCCTGGCGAGGGTGGTTGTGTGTTTTCCTTGCGTGCCGCAGGGCTGCCCATCCACCCGTCAATTTCGTCCCTTCCCAACGCAACAAGAATTGCGAGTAGCAACAGCAGGATGAGTGCGGCCTTCCAAACGAGGCCAGAAGCAACTTCTGCGTCTTGTTGGGTTGTTGAAAGCGCGGGAATTCGTACTGCCTGCGTCATTTCTGCGCCTTCAGCGCTCGAAAAGCGCAGTAGCACGTCCTTGCTTGAAGTTGAGGCTGTTGGGCTGAGCGAAACGGTTACGTACGTCTGCGCGCCGGGCCCCAAGTCGAGTTCCAAGTCTTGTGAAACCGTGTATTCAGTAGAGTATGGCAGGCTTGGGCGGATGTTGGTAAGCGGAATGTTGCCCTTGTTGTACACTGCAACTTTCACAAGCGCGCGGTCTCCTTGTTGGACGACCTCTTGGCTGACCGAGTCAACCGCAAGCCCTAGCTGCCTTACTGGCGTCGTGATTTCCACAAATGCCGGCGCGCTTGCGCTTTCAAGCCCTGCAACAGCGTGAATTGCAAATGCGCCAAGCTGTGAGGGCGCGCCGCGGTTGGTTCCTTGCGGTATGTTGAAAGTGACTAGAAAGTCTTTTTCGCGCGAGCGGGCGATTCCCTGTAGCTGCGTGTTGACTGACACCCAGCCTGGGGGAAGGCCTTCTATTGCAAGTTGGACTGCCTCAAAATCGGTAAACCCGTTGTTGCGTACAGTAACCGCGAACTGTGAAGGCATTCCTTCAAAGACTTTAAAGCGCGGTGCGGTTATTTGCAGGGGTGATTGGCCCGAGTTGTTCGACGAAATCAGGTCTAGGACAAGATAAACTGTCTTTGACTGGCCGGTAGTGCGCAAAGTAAGCGGGAGGTAGTGAGTTCCAAGCGGTGCAGTCAAGTTTGCAATAATAGTCATCGCAAAGTCGCGCGTTTCGTTTGGCCGGAGGTAGAAACTGGACGGATTTACGAGCATAGACGTTCCGCGCAGGGGAACGGGGTCGTATTCGATCGAGTAATTTGCCGAGACCGAGCCGTTGTTGCGAACACTCAAATAGACGGTTTGCGCAGCTCCCCTCACCGCCTCGAACTGCGCTTGAGCCAGCGCGTCAATTCCTTTTACGCCCATTATCGTTACGCAAGAGTCGAAGCGAAGCACGACGGCTCCGCGGTATTTTATCTTCACATTATAAGGAAAAGTTCCGGCCGCAACGCTGGTAGGCATGTCTGCCTCAACTGCGAGCACGGTCGCTTCGCGCTGGGCCAGCTCAAACGTAGTGGCGCTGAGCTTCAAGTAAGGCTTTAGCCCGGGAATAACTTCAAGTTCCGCATCAAAAGGCCCGGTTATTTCCCCAAGGTTGCGTACTGCCAAAAGGTGTTCCGAGTTCTTGGTGTGGAAAGCGCTAAGGCAAGCAGCCGGAGTGGATGCCCATTGCATCGACAAGGTTGGGGAAAACACGAATACTTTTATTGGAAGCATTGCGGTTGTGGCAACGGCGGAAGGAGTAGTGCCGCGCACCAGCAGGGGAAATGCGTACGAGCCGCCGGGAGTGCCGGGTGGAATCGCCACTAAGAGCGTTATCGTTTTGGCGTCGCCGGCCTGCAGCTGGAATTCATCGCCGTTTGAATAAGTGGAGTCGACAAAAGGATTGCCCTGCTCGGTTCCGTACTTTAGCTGTACGAACTGCAGTTCAGGCTTATTGTTCTGGACGACTATAGTATACTCTATGGTGTTTCCGGGTTGTTCGCCGACCGGGCCTGCGGGAGAAACTGTTACGCCAAGCCCGAAGGGCTCTGTGGGTTGCCCAATTGTTGTGTTTACAACTCCGAGCATCAATGTGCGCTGCTCTATGCACGAGTCTCCGCCAGTGCCTCCCGACACTTGAAGCACGAATTGGAAGTTGCCGTAATTGTTCTTGGCTGACGCAGTCGCGTGAAAAGTTGTAGTCTGGCCGCTTGCGATGCTTAAAGGAAAGGCCGAGTCAAAGCCGCAGTCCAAGGCTGTAGAGTCGCACAGCGTGCTTGCAGAGAAAGCCTGGCTGGACGGGCCGGTGTTTGTAACTATTATAGTATACGCCGCGCTCTGGCCTTGGTTTACCACCTTGCTCTGCTCGGCAACTACTGAAAGGAAGGGAGCACAAGACGCGCTTACAGCAGGGGCAAGCAAGACCGCCGCAATAACCAGGAAACAAAGCGAAGTGAATCTCATGGCATCCACAAAAGTAAGGTCGGGCGGCGTATTTAAAAGTAATCAAAGCGAAAAAAAGAGTTATGGGCCAAGTTTTTACTTTGGACGAAATCAGGCAGTCGCGGTGGCTTAAATTTTATTCCAGCCACTGGAGTGTTTTAACGCTTTCATATTGGGGCGGGCACTATACTAGCTTGTGGCGCGAGCTTTTCGGCGACGGCCTGACAAAAGCAATCTTGTTGTGCAAGCACGCACACGCTACTTCTTTCTTCGAACAGACCGATTTTGAGAGGTACGGTCGGCACCATGCGGCGAAAGCTGCTGTTGACGAGAAGTATGTGCAAGAGTTTTGCGCCACACTTCACAAGAAGGTTGACGGCATGGTTGCGCTCATACGGTCTTTTGACGGAAAGCCAATTGGTGAAAAAGAATTCAACGAGTTCATGGCGGTTTTCCGGATGTACGGGCCGTGGCATTCTGGCATAAAATTCCTTGCAGAATACTTGCCGCCCAATTTGATGGACGGGTATGGCGAGGAAATAGTTGTAACCAGAGTTTATTCGGAGAAGACGCTGGTGGAAACGGAAAAGTTTTTGGAACGGTTTGCAACCCAAGTTTCAGAAAAAAATGGCGTGCCTCCAGAACTAGTTCTCTGTTGTCTCAAACCCGAGTTGGAGGATTACTTCCGAACTGGGCGCCTTCCGCCAGAAGGAGTGTTGAAGTCTAGGCATGACGGGTGTGCACTGTTGTTCAAGCCAGGTCGCATGCAGGTCGAAATAGGCGCGCGGGCCATTGAAATCGAGTCAGCGGTTTATGGTGCGGCCCAGTCGGGGGTTGTTACCGGAAAGCCGGCTTTCGAAGGAAAAGCGGTCGGAATGGCGCGCATAGTGTTAGACCCTTCCAAAGTAACGGATTTCAAGCAAGGCGACATTCTTGTTACCGGCATGACCAGGCCGGACTTTGTTCCCCTGCTTAAGAAAGCCGGTGGCGTTGTTACTGATGGGGGAGGCGTGCTTTGCCACGCGGCAATAACCGCGCGCGAATTCAAAATACCGGCAGTAATAGGCACCGGGAACGCGACAAAAATATTCAAGGATGGCGACAAGATAGAAGTTGACGGTTTTACTGGATCTGTAAAGAAAATAGATTAACGTTCTTTTTCTTAAGCCTGATTGTTTATCGCCGACGCTTAAGCCCACCTTCATACCGCTGACGCTTGCTTGTAGTTTGGGCTGACTTTCTGTTGCTTTGTTTTTGAACAATTACCGCCGGTTTTGCCTGCCTCTTGTTTTGTTGCGCAATGCCAGCCTGCTGGGCAATCGGGGAATACTTCTGGCGCAGCCTTTCGTAGTTGTGCTCGCTTATTCTTCCTTCTGCAAGCAAGTCGTCCAGGTTGTCGAGCCTTCTTTTCGCTTCGTGCGGGGTTGCGCCTGCTCCGTAAGGCTTGTTGCGGCCCACGATGAATATTACTGCGCCAATTGCGAGCAGTAATACGGCTATTGCCGCGAAAACGTAGAATCTTGAATCGGCTTGGTTTTGTTTGGGCTCTATTTGTACTACTGCAACGTCAAGCCGGCCGCCGTTTTGTTGTTCAGTAGGCGTGCCGATGCCTTGACTTGGATTGACTTGCGGAGTAGTCCCGGGCGCAGTTTCTCCGTACAGCTTTCGCGGTATTTCGACTTGCAAAAGCTTTTCCAATTCTACAGAGAGTTCCTGGAGCTTTAGCGCGTTGAGCAATGCGGTCGAGTCGGAGCTTTGGCGCCACTGCCCGCGGCTGTAAAGGGCGTGCGCGAAATACAATTGCGCCCAAACGCTATTGAAATCGGAGTAGTTGCTTGCATCTGCAATGAGTGTTTGCGCTTCTTCGGAAGTCAAGTCGCCATTGTCGGAAAGCGCTTTTGCAAACGACCTTGCGAAAGTCGCGTCCACTAGCGCTGCAAGGTATGCGCCTTCGGCGAACGCTTTTTTAGCAGTTGACAAGTGGAATTCCGCTTCGCCTTCCGGTGAAACCGCGCTCAAGTTGCCTGCCTCGGAAATCCTGCTGGCTGCAATCTGGCGTAACATTGCCTCGTCTATCGGCAGTTCGTCAGAGTTTTGGGAAACCCTGGTTGCAGCGATTGCAGAAAAAGTGTTTACCGAGTCAAGCCATTGTTCTGCGGCCGCAATCGCCTGAGCTAAAGATGCGCTTGCCGCCCCGTTTCCAGCTTCGCCTTTTGCTTCGGCCAGCCTTTGCAAAGCCCAGTACTTGCGCAGTTGTGCTGCAAACGACCATTCCATGTTTGAGCGCGTTGCTGGAGTAATATTCGTGTTTTTCGCCTTTGTTTCCAAATTCGAGGCCATGATTAGCAGTTCGGCTTTCGTCTTGTTTGCCAGTTCTTGCGTGCGCATCGAAACCAGCACGAGGAACGCCGCGTTTGCCGCAGAATAGTAATAGCCTTGGTCAAAGCTGTATTGCGATTCGTTTAGCATGGTTTGTGAAGACTTTATCGTGACGTTCGAGCCTTGCGTCGCCTTGATAACCGAAAGCTTTTGCATTGCTTCGTCAATCTTCTGCCTTGCCAGCTGCTTTAGCGGAATTACTCCCGGCGTGCCGTTAAGGCGGTCTAGGTATAGCGGCGACTTGTTTATAGCTGGTGCGCTGACCAAGCTTCCTTCAGGAGTGAACGCTACTTTGATTACGTCTTCAAGCCTGTTGGCTTCAACAACCTGCAAGCCCCACTTTGACGGCGCGAAAGTGGTTAGGTCTACCCCGTCTTGGACTGCCTGGTCTGCTGGCACTACAAACAGCCTTACGCCTAGCTTTGCAGCAGCCTCGGCCTTCTTGAAAACACCGCCGACCTTGCCCACCAGTCCGTCGGGGCTAATCGAGCCGGTAACCGAAATGTCTGGGCGCATTTTCTTTCCGGTTAGTTCCGAGTAAGTTAGCAGGGCGAGTGCTGCGCCTCCGCTCGGCCCGTCAACCATCTCGGCGTTTGCGACAATCTTTATGAAATAGTCGTACTTCTTCCGGTCAACGTGCGCCAGAGAAGTGGCAGCCGCGATTGCAGACTTGCTTGACTGCTGCGTTTCAACGCTGAAAAACGGGACTATGCTTACGTATTCCTCTCCAGAACCCATCTGGACATTTACCGTGACGTTCGTGAGTATTCCTTCTCCGTTGGCGTCAACGGCCGGAACTTTCATGGTTGTTTTCGCCAGCGTTGCGCAAGCGAAAAAGGCAAGCAAGACAAAAGAAAAGACTGCAAACTTCCTCAAACTAGCGTTAGACATGGAAACACCCCTTCGGAAAAGGCATGTACCAAGCACGCAAGCAACCATTTTAACCGTTGCGTTTTGCGCAGTTGTCCTTTTGACAATAAGTTGTTTGCGAGGCCTAGAGTGACACTACGATTATTCCAACAAGCGTCGCGGCTATTCCTGCTTTTTGTCTTAGTGTTGGCTTTTCGTGCAGAAGCATTGTGCCTAAGACAAAGGTGAGCGCGGGGAATGCGGCGGTTATTGGCGCAACTGCCGACACTGGTTCTACTGTTGCGGCCAAACAGTATGCAACTGTTCCCAGCCCGTCAAGCAGGCCGACTGCCGCAAACAAGGCAAGCGTGCCTGTGGGCGTGCCAAGCAAGTCGTGCTTCTTGTGCAATGCAAACGGCAGCGCGGCTGTCCCGCTGATTGCTTTCATTGCAGTTGCGGTGAAAACCGCGCCGAAAGCCAGGCTTGGCGCCTTAACCAGGAAAAAGAGGAGGCCTAACGCGAGGAGAGCGGCTATTGACGAGGCAAAGCTCTCATCGAACCGTAGCTTTTCGCCTTTGTGCAAGAAATTGGAAGAAATTGATGCCACTCCAAGCATGCTTGCTGCAATGCCCGCCCCCCGTAGAAGGCCTATTTGTTCGCCGTACAACGCCAGTCCAAGTATTACTGTTACTATTGGCCACGCGTTTGCAACCGTGCTTGCCAGAATCACGCCTTTTGTTTCGATTGCTTTGTAGAAAAAGCCCATGCCTATACAGTTGAGTATGCCGGTTGCGATGAGAACTGCAATTGCAAACAGCGTTATTTCGCCCACTGGAAGTTGGCCTTGCCAAATTGTCAGCGCGAGTAGTATTGCCGCGCCGAAAAGTTGTCCCCACACTAATAGCTTCCATTTGGACGCCGTGCCAAGCGAGATTTTTGTCACTAGGTCGGATATTCCAAAGCAGGCCAACGCCGCAAGGGCGAACGCAATCCCGAAATAACCCGTCATTCGTGTTTAGCTCCAAAAAGCCGTTATTCCTTCAGGTTTTAAATCGGTCTGCGAAATCAAGGGCGGACTTTGGCCAGTACCAGACTTTGTAAGACAGGTACGAGACTGGCGCTAGCAGGGCCAGGGTTGCGAAGGTCTGCACTGCGAAGATAATGCCCAAAAACAAGTTGTCGAGCCACAACGACAGGGACAACACTGAAAAGAACAATGCGGCAGTGGCAACGCTGAAGAGAATAAGGTACCGCGCAAGCGTAATCCATTCTGGTTCAAACTTGTTGCCGTTTCTTATCGACCCGCGCCCTTGAAGCAGTCGGATGTCCAGCCAAAACAAGAAATTCATCGCAGCGAGCCAAGCCATTACTGACAACGCGGGGGCATAAGGGCTTCTAATGAATTCAATAATCATTTATTCGTCTCTCTTGGTTACTATTTCCTCAAGTCTTGCTTGAGCGCGAGAAAGTCGTTGGCGTTGAGCACGAATTGCGAGTGCTCGAGATTGCCGAACATGTCGTAATAGGCTAATTCGGCCTTGACTTTGCTGAACGGCTCGTCCGACAGCTTGGAGAGTTCGTGCACGTAGTTGGCGCGTACCACTGTGTTGCGGCCTGACGCTTGTATGACTATGCCTTCGTCAAAAACAGTAACCAAGCCCCTGCTTCCGCCAAACATTGCGGAGTACTTGTGCAGAGGTTTCTTGCTTGCATAATCGAACAAGCTATCCCACCCACTCATCCTTTTTAGCCATCCGGGTATAAAAACAAGGCGGATTGGCGTTTGCGAGACGAGATTAGGTTCTCAACAGGCCGCCTAGACCGTCGGGGTTGTCATCCAAAGGCGCCTGCCTTGCGGCAATAAATATTGCGGGTGGCTTGAGTGAATGCCGTTCTTTAAACGTCGAGAATTACTTGGGCTTTGAAGCTTTTTGGGGTTTGTATAAGCGAAAAGTAGTGCCAGGTGACCGCTTTCACGTCAACCAGTAGTTCGTGCTTTTTCGGGTCAAGCTTTTCGCCCTTGAGTACTGCGGCAAGCTTGAAGGCGGGCGTCGCGTCATTGACGGGCTTCGCCTCCTGTTTTGTAACGTTTGTTTTCTTTTTTTCTTTCGGTTGGAATATCTTGACTTCGTACTTGCTGAAAAGAAGTAATTCCGCGTCTTTAAGAAAGACGAGATGCTGCAAGAATTCGAACAAGAGTTTTTCGAGAGTCTCGGCAGAACACGAGAATTTTTTTGTCTTTACGGGCTTTACGCTGGAAACCTTGCGCACCATTGTTGCGGTGACCGCTTCGGCGCATTCGCAAAACAGTTTTTCGGCCGTCTTGCCTTGCGCCTGGAACGCCACGTCGGCAACAGTAAGCCCTTCAACAAACTTCCACGCCATTTCCTTTCTCCCTCGCGCAATTAGTTTTTGCAAGCTTAATAGGCCTTGCGTTTGGTTGGTCTTACAATCGCCTTGCGCAGCAAGCCGAGTACTTTCTTCTTCGCCTTGAGCGCGCAGTCGCCGATGAAGACCATTCGCGTGGGCTGTGGTTGTGGCCACTGCTCGAAGTTTGAGCGGCCTGCAACGTAGTTGAAAAGAAGCGTCTTGGCAGTGCCTTGGTCTTCTACGTTGACGAAGCCCTTGGCGCGATAAATCTTGTGGGAAAGTTTTGCAATCGCTGCTTGCAGTTTGTTCAAATCGAATTTTTTTTCGCTTCTAAAGACAAAGAATTCGTTCTTTGGTTCCTCGTGGCCTGCTTGAAGCGCGAAAACCTTGCCTCTGGTTTGAATGCCCAAAACCATGCCCGCGTCAACCTCGCAAAACTTGGTCTTCACTATTTTGGCGCGCGGGTTGAGCTTGCCTAGCCCGGCTTCAATCTCGCTCAATTGATTTTGTTTGACCAAGTCGGTCTTGTTTAGAAGAATCAAGTCGGCAATTTCCAGTTGGACTCTTCCAGTCTGGCCGAGGGTTGGAAAGCGCGCAAGCGAGTCTGCGTCGGCAATAGTTACTACTGCGTCAAGCCTGGCAAACGGAAGGTTTTCCTCAACGTCTAGCGCTATTGCGTCGGGCTCGGCAACGCCCGTTGTTTCGACAACTACGTGCTGTGGCTTGATTTTCTCGGCGATTTCCTTCATTGCGGCCTCAAACTCGCCGGTAAGCGAACAGCAAACGCACCCTCCGGAAAGTTCTATGACGTTGACGTTGGCGCCCTTGATCACTTCTCCGTCGATTCCAACCTCGCCAAACTCGTTCATCAGTACTGCAAGTTTGAGCTTGCGTTGCTGGGCGAATTGCAGCAAGCGGCGCAGCAGGGTTGTCTTTCCTGCCCCCAAGTAGCCCGTAATTATTGTTACTGGGAGTTTGCCGGCGAATTTTTTCCGGTTTGCCGCTTTCGCGGTTTTTGTGGGTTGAACGTTGTCGCGTGGTTTGCGCATAGTGCCAATACCTCGAAGTTGAATAAAGGCTTCCGGCCAGAAACAGCCGTTACTATTGTTTTACGGCCTTGCTTGGCCGGCTTTTTGGAAACGCCGTCGGAAAAAACTGTTGGTCGGGCTGCCTTGATTGCTGCCATCCCATCTTGGTTTGCGCGGGTAAGCGGACGGGCTTGCCAGCACGTCGAATAATTTGTGGGACGGAATGCCGGCCGCCTTGAGCGTGGTTCTGGCGTCGGCCAGTAGTTCTTGCATTCTCCATGCTTCGGTTCCTAAACGTGTTGCTATGCTTTTGAGCCTTACGCCTAAAACGTGGTGCCAGAATAGCGCATCACTATTTTTGTGTCGGCTTAGCGCTTTCCTGCATTTTTCAAGCAATTCGTTCGGAAGCGGTTCTTCCAAGTCTTCGGGGTAGTGTTCGGTTTTTGAAAGCATTGCGAGCGCCGCGTCCGTCTCGCCGTCAAGCGCTTTTGCAACTTCTTTTTTCGCCTTTTCCTGCAACCGTTTTGCCGCCTTCATAGTGGTTGGCCGGCGCGTGCCGCCTTGTTTTGCAAGGATTTGGGCGGTTTCCCTAGCCGAAAATAGCCTTGCGAAATGCCAGTAGGCCGCGCGTTGTTGGCGCGCTGGCAGTTCGGCAACGAGCTTCTGCGCTAGTGAAGAAAACGCAGAGCCTTCGGCATAATCGTGTCCGCCTGCCAGCGTTGTTTCAATGTCTTTAGTTGTGCCTCCAACTTTTTCCAAGAGCACGGTTTTTGCCCTCTTGACGCGCCTGTACAATTGGGCCATAGGAATGCCCGTGGTCGCGCTTGCCTGCAGTGGCGTTTTGCCTTCAACGTGAATCTCCCACAATAGCGCCGCGTCAATCGGCTCAAGCCGCTGCAAGTGTGGCGCAAGTTTTCTTGCGTAATCTTCCGGTAAAGATAGTGGTGAGCGCTGCTGTCTTCTTTCTTTATACATTTCTCTTTTTCATCCCTTTACGTTTGCTATTGGGAGTAGCTTGACTACTTTTCTAGATATTCCGGCGTTGTGCGCCGCGTCAATCACTTCGTCGATGTCCTTGTACGCCGCGCCTGCCTCTTCGGCAAGGCCGGCGTAAGACACGGTGCGCACGAGTATTCCCTTGGCTTCCATGTCTTTCTGGAGTTGGTCGCCCCGGAACAATTGTTTGGCTTTCGTGCGCGACATTGTCCTTCCGCTTCCGTGTGCCGTCGAGCCCCACGTTTCTTTCATTGCGGTTTCAGTTCCTGCAAGCAAGTAGCTTCCCGTTTCCATGCTGCCGCCGATTATGACTGGCTGGCCTATTGAAGCGAATTCTGGGGGAATTCCGTGCGAGTGCGGGCCGAAGCTTCTCGTCGCGCCCTTTCGGTGCACGAGCAGTTTTTTCTTCGTTCCGTCGACCACGTATTCCTCTTCTTTCGCAGTGTTGTGCGCAACGTCGTAAACTTGTCGCATTTCGAGAGCGTCGGCCTTCTTTTTGAATACTTCCTCGAAGCACTGCCTAATCTGGTGGAGGATTACTTGCCTGTTTGCGAAGCTCATGTTCAGGGCGCATTTCATTGCCGCAAAATAGTCTTGTCCTTCTTGCGAGGCGAATGGGGCGCAGGAAAGCTCGCGGTCGAGAATCTTGATTCCATACTTGGGCTCCATCACGCTTAGGAACTTTTGCAAATAGTCGGTTGCAACTTGGTGGCCGAAGCCGCGCGAGCCGCAGTGGAACATGACTACCACCTGGTTGGGGAAGATTCCGTATGCTTTTGCGGCTTTCTCGTCGAAAATGTTTTCCGGTTTTACGTACTGTACTTCCAGGTAGTGGTTGCCGCTTCCAAGCGTTCCAATCTGGTTTTTCCCGCGCTTTACTGCCATGTCGCTTACTTTAGTTTCATCAGCGCCTTTCACGTTGCCTTCCTCTTCAGTCCTGCGCAAGTCTTCCTCCCAGCCGTAGCCTTTCTCCACGCACCAGTCGCCGCCTTGCATGATTACCTTGCGGAACTCTTGCGGCGTTAGCTTTACGAATCCCTCGCTTCCCACTCCTGCAGGCACGCGCTTGAACAGTAAATCCACTAGTTCCTTGAGCTTGGGCCTCACCTGGTCGATTGTAAGGTTAGTAGTGACTAAGCGCATTCCGCAGTTGTGCGTGACAATCCCGTTGGCGGCAAAATTGTGAGCTTCGTTGAGCGTTGTGAAGTCGTACACGAAGTCGTTCCAAGGCACTTCGGTTATGCCTTCAATCTCGTCCCACGTCTGGCCAGACTTTGGCAGGCCGGCAGTAGCGGCTTGCAGGAACTCCTTGAAGCACGGCATTGCGCTTGTAGCACGGGGTGGCGTCTTTCGTTTTTCCCAAATGCTTCTTGCAATGAAGCGCTCGTTGATGCCGAGGCTGGAAAGCTCGCTTGCAACTTGTTTGAGCGTACGGCCTTGGTTGTGAAGCTCTATTGCGAGCCTCGCGCCTTGTGCCCGCCTGTTTACAACGGCTTGTTTGAGCTTCAGGTAGTGCGCCGCGGCTATTGCAAGAAACTGTTTCTCGCGGTTGTACTCAAAGCCAATCGTACTCCAAAGCGTTTTGAGGTTTTGTGGTGTTGATGAGAGTTGCAGCCGCTGGCGTACGGAAACGATTCCTTGCTTGTTGGTAAATTCTTCGCGTTCGCCGATAATCCTGCTTTCAACACCGAACTGTGAAAGCATTTGCTTGACTGAGCCTAGAAAAGCCTCGCCGTTCTCGCGCAGCTCTTTTTGCTTGTTGAGCGAGAGCATCGGGCCGTAAAAGTTGCGCCCGTGGCCTGTCACGGTCTTGGGGCTTGATAGTTCCGCGCCAAAAAGGGCTGCCAAGTACAGCCGCCTTATCCACAATGGCGCCTTGCCGAGCCATTGAGGCACTGCCATGGGCTGGCGCGTCTTGTTCCCTGCAACTGCACCAAGTGCGCAAAGCATGGTTGCAAGCGCTTGCGACCCGCTCTTGAGGCTTGCCTCTTCGAAGTCAAATTCGACCAGGCCGTAGCTAGTCTTTATAGCGTGGTGGCGGGCGCGCTTGAATATTTTCCCGCAAGGAAAGCCGAGCGCCAGTATGTCGTCCCTGACTTGCAGCAAGTCTTCTTCCTTGCCGTAAAACGTAACTGTTGCTTTGCCGTCTTTAAGAAAAGTGATGTTGCCGTCTCCAGTGACGAAGCCGACGAGCTTTGCAAGGTAAGGCAGCGCGGGGTTGTCGAACGCCAGCGGCAGCAAGCTTTTTTGCTTGAGTTTGAAGGCAGCGCTGCGGGTGCGCTTGTTGGCCGCGCCAATAGCCTCAATTTGTTTTTCGCTAATTACGGTTTCGCCTGAAGGCTGTTCGAACGGCGTCCCGTCAAACCCGTAAATGCAAGCGTTGCCTCCCTCCTTCAGCTTTCCAGCCTCCACCATTCCGGCCTTGGTGAGGATAGGGTGGTCTTTCGAAGCGAGGATTTCCCTGCCGCTTTTCGTGGTTATTCTAAGTATTGTTTGTTCTTTCTTTTTTTGGAACGCTGCAAGCCGCGTCTCGCGCACTCCTTGTTCGGTAAAGCAGGTAACGCCACAGCGCTCGAATTCCTCTTCAAGCGAGGCAATCGTCCGGGTGTACCCGTGCCCTAGAAGTATCTTAGTGCTTCCAGCAAGGCAGTTGATGTCAAAGCCAACTCCTCCCGGGGAAATCACGCCTTCCTTCGCGTCGAATGCCGCAACTCCTCCAATTGGAAAGCCGTAGCCGCTGTGGCCGTCAGGCATGCACAACGCGTGGCCAACTATTCCAGGCAGCGTGGCAACGTTGGTAAGCTGGTCGTACACCTGCAAGTCCATCTCGTCAAGCAGCTTCCTGCTTGCGAAAACGCGTGCTGGCACGCGCATTCCTTTCTTGAAGTCTTGCGGGACTTCCCAGACGAAATCGCTGATTTTCTTGAAGTTTGGCTTGCTTATGTTTACAGGACCGAACGGCATTTGTAAAACCCCCTAGAAGAAAAGTTGAGACAAAACTGGAATCGTTTTTCGGCACGAATGCAAGCAATTTTTGCAACTACCCGCGTTGTGCCTATTATTTCTTACTCCTGCAACCTATTTATTTTCCTGCGTGCAGTGACGTTATAGTCAAAAAGGCGAGAAAGGCGTAAAGAATCGTGATTGCATGGGCTGGCTTGTGAAGACGGGTGCTGCGGGGCTGTGGTCAAGCGCGCTTTTGCTATTCTTTTGGGGCACTGAAGCGCTCTTGCTTTACTTTGCTTGGCAAACCCGCAATTCAACAGACTCGACTTTTCTTGCCGCAGCCCTCGTGCTGTGCTTCTGGTCGGTAGTGTGCGTGTTAATGTCGTTTAGGATGTACAAGCGGGCTTTGACTCTGTTTGACGAGGCGAGCTGAACTGAAACGCGATGCTTCGAGATTGTCTGTCGGAGTTTTCAGAGCGCTAGGCGTGACGTCCAAGTGGGAAGTTAGGAGAGGAAAACGGCCCGAAAAAAGGCTTTCGCAAGGCAAGCCACCCTTGGCGGAGCCATTGGAAATAGTTTCTTTGCAAGAACGCCGCGAAGCTTTAAAGCGCGGAGAAATGGCATTTCGGCACGGAGAAACTACCATCACATTGCCGTTGGTACTGCCATCGTCTGCGGGTGATTCCTGCCCACGCGCCTTGCAAGGAGTCTGGCGCGTTCCTGGAGTTGGATATGTTTGTGCGAGAAACCGGCCGGCAACTGAGAACGAACCTGAAAAGCTGGAGTTATATTCTGTAGAGCCGCCCTCTTCTTCCACAACTGGGCTATGGGCCGAGCAGGGAATAAGGTATCTGCCGTATGCCACTCCTTTTGTATATAGGGACCCCAGCCTTGCGCACGTGTTCATTTCTCCGGTTGGCGGCAAGGCGCGCGATTCGGCCACCGCGCCCTATAACGGCAGGGGGCTTGCAAAGACGCTGGTTTCGCGTACTTCACGCGAACAATTTTCTAGGCATCCGCCAAGAGTGCCTTTTTCTTTCGTAGGCGGTGAGCGATTCAAGCCCCTTTTTGAAGCACTGCACTTTTCCGCAACAAAAACGCAAGAACAAGATCCTTGGAGCCCAAGCATAATGGCCCGCAAGAAAAAATATCGTTTTACACGTCTTGCCGGCTTTTCGGCAAGCAGTCCCTTCTACGACCTGTCGAAATACCACGCTTTTGAGGCAATAGACCATCAAACCGGCAAGGCACGATTGTTCTTCTTCACGGTAGGTGATGCGCCCCGCGAAGTGAGGCCAAACCGAGAATTAGCAAAGCTCTTGCGGGAACAGCGTACTAAACAAGCCAAGCCATAACCTGCGCCGTAAGCGCGCGCTGACGCTTTTTGAAGATGGCGATTAAGTAAACCGCGCTATTTACTGCTTATCGCTCCATTCTTTGCAGTTCGTTGACGTAGACCTTGCGGTAAACCGCTACTGCGCGCGAGATGGCTGGTTGCCACGCCAGTGGCCCTCCTTGAAGGTACTTGATTTGCTGTTCGTGGTGTGATTGTGGCAGCACTCCAGAAGTGGCTGACGAGGCGCGAGGCAATCTAGTAACAAGCTTTCCAGAAGAGTGGGCCAGTGCGAAGGCAATTGGTTCTAGGTTGGTTGCAGGGTCAACGCACGAGGATTTAGCGACGCCAAGGGCAAGCCGCGTAATTCCCGGTTCGTGGGCAGCCGCTGTTTCCAACAATGCTGCCCGTGCTTCGGTTGGAACGGCCGTGAGCAAGGTCTTGAGTTCTGCGGAACTACCGATGCGGGAAAGCGCTTGCGGCAGCTTATGCCTGGCTCCCTGTGGCACCAACTTTTCAAGCACGCGAATTGTTTCTTCGTCAAACTTGGCTGGCTTTTTTGCATCGGGCTTTCGTACGGGCACGCCTGGCTCGAATAGAGGGTTTGCAGCAAGAGCTGATACTAGCTCTCGGTCTGCAGGCAAGATGGCCTCCTTGCGGTAGTAAGGCTGCATTTTCTCTGCAGTGCTCGCGTGCGCGTCTTGACTGCGCTGCTCGTCCAATGCGCGCAGTGCTTCGTCCTGCTCTCCAGTAACGAAAGACATTCCTTGGGTTAGGCCGTCGTAAAAGCGCATTCCTGCGAGAATACCGAACTTGTTTTCCCTAAATGCAGTTTCAACGAATTTTCGCGTGCTTGGCTGGCGGTAGTAACGAAGCGCAAGCCTCAAGTCTTGTTCGCGCAATTCTTGAACGCCGTGCTTTTTGGCTAATCCCAGCAGCGTGCTTATTTCTCTAGGCGTTCCCTGCCTTTCTTGCAGCGCCTTTTCAACTGGGCCTACGAAGCCGGATGGTTTTAAGCCTGCTTTTCGTGCAAGTTTCACGCTTGTTTCTGCCCTTCTTGCATCGGCTTGCGGGTTTTCGCGCGTTGTTCCGCAATTGGCGACAAAACCGATGATTTGTGAATTATGCAGCCGCGCTTTGCGGAGATTTGAAACTAACGTTGTAAGCCTTTCCAGGCCGAGCTTTCCGCAGGCTAATGCGAAATAATACCTCGAACTTTGGTTCGCCCCCCGGACAAGCTCTTGAATTCGTTTTTTTGTGACACTCGCGCTAAATTTTCTATTTGGCGGGGATACGGCACGCTTGGAAGCTCTTGGCGCGAGTCTCATTGCAGTTTTGAGGTCATTATCGTTGCTGGCTTCAACTGCTTCTACAAGGAAAGGAAAACCCCCGCGTTTTGCTTCTAATCTGTGCTGCCTTAACAGTTTGAGCGCCCTTCTTAGATAGTCGCCGTGTCCTTTTGCAAACCTTGCCCCGATTTCACTGGAAAGAAAGTCGTTCGTAATCTGGAACCCATTTTTGTGGAAGAACTCGATTGTTTGCGCCAGAATTCGCAGCCCGTGTTTCGCGCGGATTGCGTCAAGATTGCTCTGGGCCTTGTTGGCGTAGTAATCCGGTTCGTCTTGGTCCACTGGAAGCGCTTTGAACATTTTCTTCAACTGTTTTTCCGCTTCGGGATGGGATTCTTTGACTAGCGCTGCTGTGCTTTTCACGTACTCCTTGAGCCGTGGTGGAAAGGATTTTGGCATTGTTTTTCCTTCTGCTTACTTTGTCTTTGAGATACAATAACCTTTTGCCTGCCGCTTTCATCGCTGCAGGGCGTTTGCGGCAAACCAATAAAAGCATTGGCGCGAACAAATCGTTGTAAGTATGTTTTCGTTCAGTATTGGTGTAAAGAATGGATTCGCGTCCGTCGAAAGACGAGTGGTTTACTGAAATTGCATTGGTTGTAAGCAAGCGCAGCAGCTGCCAGCACACTTCCAACGGCGCAGTTCTAGTTGATGCCAACGGTTTTGTCGTAGCACTAGGCTATAACGGCGCGCCGCGAGGATTGCATTACTGTGAACTTGACGAAGTGAACGGCAAGAGCAAGACGATGTGCGACAAGCACAACCAGTGCATGTGCATCCACGCGGAACTAAACGCGATTATCAGCGCGGCAAGGCACGCCACGCTTCCTCCCGACATGACGCTCTATTCAACCGGCTTTCCGTGCTGTCCTTGCATGAAGGCAGTGATTCAGGCAGGCGTCAAGAAAATAGTGTTTGTAGAGGAGTACCACGACGAGTTTTCGCACGCGCTTGCAAAAGAAGCCGGAATCGAACTAGTTCACATGTCGCAGCACCCCAAGCGGCTTGAAGGAAGACGCACTTACGAGCCGCGCGAAAAAACGTTGTGACCAAGACGATGAGCAACAATCCGCGTGCTGCCAACGGCAATCCTTTTCTTTCTTTTGGCCGAAAAGGGTTGGAACAGTGGGAAGTGCAAGACCGACGGCAAGTGTTAGCCGCTCCGCACGATTTTGCCAAACACTTGGCAGGCTGGCTTGTACAAGGATTTCACGCATCCACCGGAAGAGTCGAGGGCCACGTTATTGAGAGCGCGCCTCTTGCCGGAGCATTGTGCGATTGGATTTACGCTGGAATCGTAAGGAGCCAGGCTATAGCCTCTGAAGAATTGCCTGCCGTGCATTTGCCGCCCTTGTTTGTCGCACACGGAAAGGCAATTGACGCCTTGATGACTGTTGAGCCCAAGAGCCCAGCGCTTTTGGGTGTTCTGGCTCAAACCGAGAAAAATGCCGAGCCGTGGAATTTGCATTTCAAACATGATATGCCCGGCCTTGCCGAATTTATTGCTCGCGAGCGCCCCGCAATTGGAGCTGGCTCGAGTATAGAATACTTAACGCACTTGAGAGACGGCGTGTTCGCGCAAAACTTGCTGCGCTTGGGCGCAACTGAACGCGAATTAGGGCAGCTGCACCATGCAATGGCTCAAATCGGCAGTGCAATTCCGGCGCGCTCAAGAAGGCGTGAGGAAACGCGTCCCAAAAGCTCGGGCAGGCCGAGGAACCAACAGAGACGACGTTAATTTCGCTTAGAAGTAAGCCTTGCCGGCGTCAACTTCGTGCGTGCTCATTGACTTTTGGTGTTCGGGCGAGTAAATCTTCGTTATTGCGAACTTGCCTGAAGTGCTTTTTGATTCCGAGTGGATGGTCTGCTCTACTACTTGGCAGTGCCCCCAGTAAAGCCACTTGCCGTCAATATTGTGCACCAAAAACACCCTGCACGGCGCCGGGTGGAACAATCGAATTCCGGGCTTGTTGAAAGAAAATAGTTTTTCCTTGAAGTCTTCCGCCTTGAAAGGCTTTTTCAAGTGTTTTTCGAGGGTGAGTTCTTTTGGGAAGCCTTGCTCGGTTGTGAGCTGCAGCGTGTCGTTCAATTCAACGTAGCTTCCCATTGTAACCCTCGCTTGTTGTGTTATGCTTCTTTCCAGTTTTCTGCGATTCCATCCAAGTATTTGAGCAATTCGCGGTGCTTTTCGTAAAGTCTAATCCGTTCGGCAATATTTCTTATTCTTGAGCTAGCCTTGTCGCCAACCAGAATTACCTCACGATTTTCTGAAACTTGGGCGATGTCTGCGGCGTGTTGAACGCCAGTTAAAGTCAGGTCGGCATTTTTTTCGAGCATCTTTATTGAACGGTGCATTATCATTGCTTCGGCAAGGTCTGTTACCGTTTGTTTATCAAGAGTAATCTTTTTGGCCAGAGCTTCCATTATTGCCACGTGCTGTCTCACCATTGGATCGGTAGACTGCCGATTTTGTTGAAGATATAGCGGAATTCTAGCAGAATCGTATCCGTTTAGTTGGCTAATCTTAAGAAGTATCTCGTGAGTATATCGCATTGCCCTTGCGGGTTCGCCTTTTTCCAGGTTTACTACTTCTAAACCTGCGGTCTTGGCTTGCTGCGCTGCTTGCTTAAAGAATGAATGCATTGCCGCGTATTCTGGGTTTGCTGCAGTCTTAGGCTCGTCTTCATGAAAAAATTCGAGTCCAGCTGTTTTCAAGCCTGCCGTTTTTGCACCTCTGAATATTTTATCAAATACCGAAGGGTGCACGACTCCTTGCGTGTGCCATATGCCTATGTTAACTTTGGGGCCTCGAAGTAGTTTTTCCGGCAATTGTTTCACCGTTTCATGCGGCATGCGGGAATCGAACCCGCGCCTTAGGCTGTTTCCGGGGAACGCCCTTCGACCTTTCAAGGGGTCGAGGGGCACGAGCTGTTTTCGACGACGGCCGCAAAGCCGGAGGAGAAAACGGCGAAGTCCCTCGTGGGAAGCCCACATCCTGCCACTGGACCAATACCGCGCGCAATTATTTCCGCGTGAAAGCTTTTTATGGAGTGCGGCGAGTCAGTTTCCTGTGGGCGTTGGCGTGATGATAATGTGGTTGTCTTTTGTCGTGACGAAGACTTTTTCTTTCGGCTTCAAGTCGAGCAGTCTTGCTATGCTTGCCGGTATTGGGACTGCGATTGAAGAGCCTATTCGCACAATGCTGCGCTTTTGAGTCGTAGTGCCAAGCAGCGCTTCTACCTTTGCGGCGACTTCGCGCGAGTAGCTAACGTGCCCGCCGTTATCGCACTTGTATGCCTCAACGTAGATGCCATCCGAAACCTCGTCCCGAAAGGAGTGCAGCTTTCCCTTGTCGCAAATTCCGCACGTTTTTCCTTCGAAGTTCATTTTATCCCTCGGTTGTTCCAGTACGCCGTTATAATGAAGTAATATTCGGCGTATTCGCGGTAAACCACTCGTAATTCGCCGCGCCGGTATTTCTTTGTCGACTTAAACTTGTTCGGCTCTTCGTCGAGCACCTTCTTGCCGGTGTGCACGCAGTCAACTGCAAGCTCGATGTCAATGTCCTTGTCTTCCCTATAATGTTTTGAGAAGAGGAATTCTTTCGCGTATTTCTTCACCCAACCATTACCCCACGGCGCTGCAAGGCATTTTGTCATTATGCGTATATACTAATAAGTATTTATTCTTTTGCCGGAGTAGTTTGCTGCGCGCAGCGCAGGCTTTAAATCGGCAGCAGGGGTATAGCTTCGTGTAAGGAGTTGTTTTGTCGCGCGTTGGAGCGCGGAGTTGTCTTGCATTGAAAATCGTTCTCGTTACTGGCACTCGGCCGGACATCATCAAGATGGCGCCCATCTACTGGGAGGCCAAGGCGCGCGGCCACGAGGCAATTTTAGTCCACTCGGGCCAGCATTACCCTTTCCACTTGTTTGAAGGTTCTTACCGCGACATGGGCTTGCCTTTTCCCCCGCACTATTTGGTGCACGCTTCCCTAGTGAAGCGGGCGGCAATCAAGGCGAGCAAGGCCGCACACTTTTTCGACCGCAAGTTTCAAGGCGCCGACAGTTACGGCAAGATGGAGTCGGTTGCTGGAAAGTTTTCCAACACGCGCCCCAGCCCGGCGTCCACTTTGGCGGCAATAATAAGCGGGCTTAACCCGCTTTTTTCCGGTCCGCTCAAAGACGCAGACATTGTTTTAGCGCACGGCGACACGCTTACTTGTGCTGGTGCGGCGCTTAGCGCGCACTTGAACTTGCTGCCGGTTGGCCACGTGGAAGCGGGGTTGCGCACTTTCTCGCGCGAGCCTTTTCCAGAGCAGACTTGCACGCGCACTGCCGATGCCTGCAGTGACTTGCATTTTGCGGCAACTCCCCTTAATGCTAGCAACCTGCTAAGCGAGGGCTTTCCAAAAGACCGCGTATTTACCGTTGGCAACACTGTGGTTGATGCGGCGCAGTGGGCTGCCAAGAAGGGCGAGAAAAGCAAGGCGTTCTTTGAAGGCCTCGGGATTGATTTTTCCAAGCCATTCATTTATTTCTCGTGCCACCGGCGCGAAACGCTTATGCACGAGGCGCGTTTTACTGCTGCTGCCAAAAGCGCAATAGAAATGGGCAAGCGTGGCTACCAAATTCTCTGGTCTGCGCGGCCGGGAACGATGGTTGCGCTCAAAGCGTACGGATTGCTGCAAGACGTCCTTTCAGCGCAAAACGTTGTGCTGGTAAGCGACATTCCTAATTATACCGATATAATGTTTTTCGCAAGCAAGTGTGCTTTTGTAGTAACTGATTCCGGCTCGATGCAGGAGGAGTGCGCCTCGCTTCACGTGCCTTGCGTGACGCTTCGCTACGTAACCGACCGGCCGGAAAGCGTTGATGCCGGTTCTAACATTCTAGCTCCGCCTTCTTCAGTGCAGTCAATAATGCGTTCTTTCGACTTTGTAGTTAAGAACAATTCTTCGATGCGCAAGAAACCCAATCCTTACGGCACTGGCGATTCGAGCAAGAAGATTGTCGACAAGGTTGAGCAATTCGAGGGAAAGCTCATTTCTTGGGAGCACTCGCCCAAATAACTTTGCTTGCGCTGAGATTGGTGAAATAATTTTGGAGCTTAAAAACGCGCTCGTCGCACTGCTGCCCCTAGTAATCGTGGCTATTTCCGCACTGGCGTTCTATTCTTTTTCAACTGACGAGTACGCCTACATGAACGCTGCTCGCAGCTTTGCGTCGGGCAATT
>Ga0208566_1000273_pt1 | contig 37142 bp, 29 predicted proteins | sample PL_2010_150m_FD_184159 | JGI IMG/M metagenome (GOLD analysis project Ga0208566, IMG submission 184159) | Freshwater microbial communities from Powell Lake, British Columbia, Canada to study Microbial Dark Matter (Phase II) - PL_2010_150m... | ecosystem: Environmental > Aquatic > Freshwater >...
CGCGATTGCGGAACATGACGCAGCGCACCTGCGCTGCATCGTCCTTGAGCGAGAAATAAATATGCCCGGATTTGGCGCGCACGAAATTGGATATTTCGCCCGCCACCCAAAGGAGCGGATAGCGGTGTTCGAGCAGATCGCGCACACTGCGCACGAGTGCAGAGACGCTGAGAATCTCCACTGGGAGAGGGCTGGAAACCCGCGTCAAATCTGGCTCTGGAGGCATGTGTCGATATTACACTATCCACAGCAAGGGTTTGCGCGCGGCCTGCTCGTTATTTAGGCAAACTGGCCCTCTCGTAGACATCTGTAAGTTACTGTTCCAAAATAAGAAAAAACCGCGTTCAAAATATGGGCAGTGGAAAAAAAGCCTTTTGTGCAACTCACTTAACGGGCTTTTCTGCAAACTGTGCACAACTTTATCCACACAAATTGTGGATAAAATTCCGGCCTGATTCCAAACAGCCGGGACCACTCGTGTCGTGAGGCGGCAGCACGCTGCGGGCGTGTCAACACAGGCGAGCAGCAATGCGATGCAAACGCGCTTCGATCAGCACCACGCGGCTGCGCAAACCGAGGTGCAGAACGTCGTTCGGAGTTGCCGAAACGGAGCCTTATGCTACGGTACAGGAGCACGGGCATCCTCGCATGTCGCAATCAGGCCGAAGCCTTGCTCAAAACTGCCGCAGAAGCTAAAGTGACGGCGAGAAAAAATTCTGGAGAATCAATTTTGTTTGCGCTCATTGCCGCCGCAGGCTGGCCTATCTACCCGCTGCTGATCGCCTCGATCATCGCGGTAGCTCTGATCATCGAGCGCACCATGATGTTGCGTAAAGACAAGATCGTGCCCGCCAATTTGTTCGGCAAGGTGGTCAGTGCCTACCGGCAACAAGGCGTGAATCCGAAGATGCTGGACCAGTTGGCCAAGGATTCGCCGTTGGGCCAGGTGCTGGCTGCCGGCCTGAGAAATCACAACAGCTCGCGCTACGTGATGAAGGAAGCGATCGAGGAGGCGGGGCATGCGGTCTCGCACGAGCTGGGTCGTTTCCTTACCAGCCTGGGCACCCTGGCTACCATCGCTCCGCTGATGGGCTTGTTCGGTACTGTAGTCGGCATGATCGAGATCTTCGGTTCGCAGTCACCCTCGGGCACCAATCCCCAGGTGCTGGCGCACGGCATTTCGGTGGCACTGTACAACACCGCGCTTGGACTGGTGGTGGCGATCCCGGCGATGATTTTCTACCGCCATTTCCGCGCCAAAGTGGAGAGTTTTCTGGTGGACATGGAGCAGCAGGCGAGCAAGCTGGTCGACCTGGTGCACGGCGAACGTCTCGACTTCGATAGCGCGAAGTCGCCGCAGCCCCCGGGCAAAACGTGAATTTCCAGCGATTCCAGGCGCGGGAGGACCTGGAGATTAATCTGATCCCGCTGATCGACGTGCTGCTGGTGATCCTTATTTTCCTGATGATCACCACCACCTACTCCAAGTATGCCGAACTGCAGATCAATTTGCCTACCGCCGATGCGCAAAAACAGTTGGAGCGGCCCAACGAAGTCAACATCACGGTAAATGCCAGCGGGCAGTACACGATAAATCGCAGGCCACTGGTTTTTAGCGATGTCGCCGCACTGTCAGATGAGATGCGCCGTGCCGCGGGCGAACTCAAGGACCCGGTAGTGGTGATCAACGCCGATGCCAATGCAACGCACCAGTCGGTGATTCACATCATGGAAGCATCAAGGATGGCCGGCTACGGCCATATTACCTTCGCCACACAGACGAAAACCAAGTAAGCCGCCGCGCTTGGAAGCAAGCTTTCCGGAAAAACACTGGTATCGCCTTAGCCCGCTGTCGCTTGCGCTGTGGCCGGCGAGCCTGCTGTTTCGCCTTGTCCTGGCGCTGCGCCGCCTCGCCTACCGCATCGGCGTCCTGCCCTCGGTAACCCTGCCGGTGCCGGTGATCGTTGTCGGCAACCTCGTGGTGGGCGGCACCGGCAAGACGCCGCTGGTTCTATGCCTGGCTGCGATGCTGAAAAAGCGCGGCCGCAAACCGGGCATCGTCAGCCGCGGTTACCGCAGCGACGCCGTGAAACCGATGGCAGTCGCCGCCGGGAGCCCGGTGGATCTGGTCGGCGACGAACCGCTGCTGCTGGCGCGCGCGAGCGGATGTCCGGTCTGGATCGGGCGCGATCGCGCCGCAGCCGCCCTGGGTCTGCTCGCCGCCCATCCCGAATGCGACGTGCTGATACTGGACGACGGGATGCAGCACTACCGTCTTGCGCGCGACATTGAAATCGCGGTGGAAGATGAACGCGGTATCGGCAACGGTTTCTTGATTCCAGCAGGGCCGTTGCGCGAACCGGTCTCGCGCCAGGTCGATATCTGGGTCGCCAATACGACGCCCTGCACAAGGCGTGACCCGTGTTTTCGCATGGATCTTCGCGGCGACCATTTCCGCTGCGTGGCGGCACCGCGGGAGCTTGTCGCGCTCGAAGCGTTCGCACGCAAAAAGCTGCACGCCGTGGCCGGCATCGGCAATCCAAAACGATTCTTCGACCAGCTGGCAGGCCTGGGCCTGGCCAGCGTGAATCACGTGTTTCCGGATCACCACGCGTATTCGGCAAGCGATCTTGAATTCGGTGATTGCGAAGCGCTGCTTATGACCGAGAAGGATGCGGTAAAATGCGAAGCATTCGCGCGCGGGCACTGGTACGCGCTGCAGGTCGAGGCCGAACTGGCCTCGGCGTTTTTCGATTTGATCCTGGCGAAGCTGAATGGACTCAAGACTGCTTGACATCCTGGTGTGCCCGATCTGCAAGGGGCCGTTGCTCTACCGCAAAGCCGAACAGGAACTTATCTGCAAGGCCGATCGGCTCGCCTTCCACATTCGCGACGGTATTCCGGTGATGCTCGAAGACGAGGCGCGCAAGCTCGATCCGGCCGAAGAAGTCCAGTAGTGCCGGCCGGCGGGAATGGGCGCGGCAACGGCTGACCGTTGCCAACGCCTGAGCATTGACCGCAGCGAGGCGGCGGACAACCCGGCGGTTTCCTTGCCCGGTTTTCTCCGCGCCGTCTGCGGCAGGGACCCCAACATCAAATGATCACTCTTCGCCAACTCACGCTCGCGCGCGGCAGCAAGCTGTTGCTCGAAGGCATCGACCTGACACTGCATGCCGGCCAGAAGATCGGCGTGGTCGGGCCGAATGGCTGCGGCAAGTCGAGCCTGTTCGCGCTGTTGCTGGGAGAACTGCACCAGGAAGCGGGCGATCTGGAACTGCCCGGACGGCTCGCCGTCGCCCATGTGGCGCAGAACATACCGGCGAGCGAGCAGGCGGCGATCGAATTCGTCATCGATGGCGACGCACCATTGCGCGCGCTTGAGCAGGCGCTGGCGGGCGCGCATGCGCAGGATGACGGCGAGCGACTGGCAGCATTGTACGAAGCGCTCGATCACGCCGGCGGCTATAGCGCGCGCAGCCGCGCCGCCAGCCTGATGCACGGACTCGGATTCGCCGCGAGTGAACTGGAGCAGGCGGTGGACGCATTCTCCGGTGGCTGGCGCATGCGCCTGAAGCTCGCGCGGGCGCTGATGTGCCGCTCCGACCTGCTGTTGCTCGACGAGCCCACCAACCACCTGGATCTGGACGCGGTGATCTGGCTGGAACAATGGCTGCGCGACTATCCCGGTACCTTGCTTGCGATATCGCACGACCGGGATTTTCTTGACGGGACAGTCGGGCACATTCTGGCGATAGAACAGTGCAAGGCGAAGCTGTATACGGGAAACTATTCGGCATTCGAGGTGCAGCGCGCGATGCAGCTCGCACAGCAGCAGTCGGCCTATCTGAAACAGCAGCGCGAAATTGCGCATTTGCACTCATACGTCGAGCGCTTTCGCGCCAAGGCCACCAAGGCGCGGCAGGCGCAGAGCCGGTTGAAGGCGCTGGCGCGGATGGAGGTGATTTCACCGGCGCACGTGGACACACCGTTCGACTTCCGTATGCGCGAACCGCTGGCGGGACCCGATCCTCTGCTCACGCTGGAGGACGCCGCGGCCGGCTATGACGGCCGCGCCGTGCTGGCGGGAATCAAGCTGAGTATCGCGGCGGGCGGACGCATCGGACTTCTCGGACGCAACGGCGCCGGCAAGTCGACGCTGATCAAACTTTTGTCCGGCACGCTTGCACCGTTGCAAGGCACGCGTCAGGAAGGAAAAGGGCTGGCCATCGGCTACTTTGCGCAGCACCAGATCGAGGTGCTGCGGCCGGACGAGTCGCCGCTGCGCCATCTGATGCGGCTCGACCCGCGCACGCGGGAGCAGGAATTACGCGACTTCCTCGGCGGATTCGATTTCCGCGGCGATATGGCGCTGGAGCCGATTGCGCCTTTCTCCGGCGGTGAGAAAGCCAGACTGGCGCTCGCGCTGCTGGTGTGGCAGCGGCCCAACCTGCTGCTGCTCGACGAGCCGACCAATCATCTGGATCTGGAAATGCGCCACGCGCTTACCCTGGCACTGCAGGAATACGAGGGCGCGATCGTGCTGGTATCGCACGACCGCCACCTGCTGCGCACCACCGCCGACAACCTGTGGCTGGTCGCCAACGGTGCCGTGCAACCGTTCGACGGCGATCTGGACGACTATCGAGACTGGCTGCGCCAGCGCGAAGCGGGTGCGGGCACGCCGGAGCCGGCGGGGGCGACACGCAAGCAGCAAAAACGCGACGAAGCCCTGGCGCGCAACCAGCGCTATGCGCAAAGAAAACCGCTGGCGCAGCGCCTGGCGAAGATCGAGCGGCGCATGGCCGAACTGGAGCGCGAGCGCAAGCCGCTCGGACTATGGTTGGCCGATCCCGAGAGCTACGCCGACAAGGAAAAGCTGCAGTCGGCGCTGTTGCGCGAAGCCGCGTTGCGCCTGGAACTCGAGCGCGCGGAGGCGGAATGGCTGGCGCTGCAAGCAGAAATGGAATTACTGGACCTCTAGTTTACCGTCTTCGGCGCCGCCGCGTCGTCGATCTCCGACTGGCGCAGCAGGGACGGCAGCTCCAGCGCGATATCCCACTCGGACTGGGACACCACGTTCTGCAGCAACCGGCACAGCGAATGCAGCAGGGTGTTGTCCAGCGTCAGGTGTATACCCTGGCCCTGCTGCGGCAACAGTCCCAGCACCGGACTGCCGCTGTCGTCCTTGTTGATTTGAATGCGCGCCACCAGTATCGGCTCGGCGCCCAGAGGCATTTCGCGCGGCGCTTCGTTGAAGGCGTCGGCGAAATTGGCCTGGCGCAGCGCCTGCTCGTGCTGCATGCCGAGCAGGGCGTCGCGCGCCTGCGGATTGCTCTGCAGCGCGACTTCGGGCGAGGAGCGCGCGATCTGCAGCAATTGCGGCCATAGCAGCCGCAACGCGCGTCGCGTCAGCCACAGGCGCACCTCAAGCTGGTTGTCGGTACTGACGCGCAGCAGCAGACGATCCTGTTCGGGGATGAAATCGAGCTTGAGCTGGTGCAGGCGCATGATGGAAAGTTGATCTTATCAAATGCCGTGCCGCTGCATCGCCCAGGCGACATGCTCGCGCACCAGCGGCGACGGATCATCGGCGCGCGACCGCAACGCGCCGACCACGGCCGCGCTGCCGGTAGCATTGCCCAAACCCACGGCAAGATTGCGCGACCAGCGCTCGAAACCGATGCGCAGGATCGCACTTCCGGCCATGCGCTCGCGAAACAGACCCTTGTTCCAGTAGAACAGTTCCACCAGTGCCACATCGTCCAGGCCGTGGCGCACACGGAAATCCGGCTCGGTGCTGACGCTGGCGTAGCGATTCCAGGGGCAGACCAGCTGACAGTCGTCGCAGCCGTAAACCCGATTGCCGATCAACGGCCGTAACTCCAGTGGAATCGAACCTTTCAGTTCGATCGTGAGATAGGAGATGCAGCGCCTGGCGTCAACCCGGTATGGTGCGACGATGGCGCCCGTCGGGCAGATATCCAGGCACTTGCTGCAACTGCCGCAATGATCCGTTACCGGGGCGTCGGCCGGCAGCGGCAGGTCGGTGTAGATTTCGCCCAAGAAGAAATACGACCCGGCGTCGCGGGACAACAGCAGCGTGTGCTTGCCGCGCCAGCCCAGGCCGCTCCTGGCCGCAAGCTCCGCTTCCAATACCGGTGCCGTGTCGGTATACACGCGATGGCCTTGCGTACCGGTTTCAGCCTCGACGCGCTGCGCGAGTTTCACCAGCCGGCTGCGCAACACCTTGTGATAGTCGCGGCCGGTGGCGTAGCGCGCGATATAGGCTTTGTCCGGCGCGCCGATCACCGGCCAGCCTGCGGCCGCCTGCGGCAGGTAATTCATGCGCGCGCTGATCACCCGCAACGTGCCAGGCCTGAGTTCTGCCGGGCGCGCGCGTTTCAGACCGTGCCTTGCCATATAATCCATCTCGCCGTGGAAACCGGCGGCGAGCCACTCTCTGAGACCGACTTCGGCGGCGGCGTGATCGATGCCGGCGATGCCCACGGCCTGGAAGCCGAGTTCGCGTCCCCAGGCCTTGATTGCATCGGCGAGCCGGGCGTAATCATGATTCGCAGCAACTTCTGACATGTCCAATCATAACCACAGCAAGCTCGAATTGCATTTGACCGATGAAACGGCGACTCGCGCAATGGGTGCGCGCCTGGCGCGCGTGCTCGTGCGCGGCCTGCGCATTTATCTGCACGGCGATCTCGGCAGCGGCAAGACCACCCTGGTGCGCGGCCTGTTGCGCGGTCTGGGCTATGCCGGGCGCGTAAAGAGCCCGACCTACGCCCTGGTTGAACTTTATCCCATTTCTAGGTTAAACTTGTACCACTTTGATTTTTATCGTTTCCGCGATCCTAAAGAATGGCGTGATGCAGGCTTTGGCGAATACTTCAACAGTGACTCGGTATGCCTGGTCGAGTGGCCGGAAAAGGCGGGCGGATTACTGCCTGTCGCGGACCTCGATATCGCGCTCGAGTTCGCCGGCGACGGACGTGACCTGAGCGTTTGCGCTGGAACCGAAAATGGCAGAGCGTGTTTAAACCAACTCCTGCAACTGCCGACCTGAGAATTGCCGTAACCGGTGTCGAAACCGCTTTCGCACATTTTTTCAGCCAACTCCTGCTGATCGCGTTTGCTTCCATCGGCGGCAACGCCGTTGCCGCCGACCGCGTCAGCGCAGTGCGGGTCTGGCCGGCGCAGGATTACACCCGCATAACCATAGAGGCGGATCGGCCGCTGCGGCATGAATTGCTGCTGGTGAAAAATCCGGATCGCCTGGTGCTCGACCTGGACGATGTGGACTTCGCCAGCGTGCAGCAGCAGATCGCCGAAAAAGTCCTGCCCGATGATCCCTATATCGGACAAATGCGCGCCGGCCGCTACAAACCCGGGGTGGTGCGCCTGGTGCTCGATCTCAAGACCGAGGTTCAGCCACAGATTTTCATGCTCAAGCCGGTGGGTGAATACGGCCACCGCCTGGTGCTGGATGTCTATCCGCTGGTGCCGGTAGATCCGCTGATGGCCTTACTGCAAAAATCCCAGACGAAGACCGGCGCGGGCGCGCAGGGCGCCGAACCTGCGTCATCTGCCACACTGCAGCCAGCCGGGATCGAAGCGAAGCCTGGAACTGCGCCCAAGTCAGAGCAGGAGAAGAGGGACAAGCCGGTGGTGACGCGCCTGGTGACCATTGTCGTCGACGCAGGGCACGGCGGCGAGGATCCGGGCGCGAGGGGCCGGGGCGGAAGCCGCGAGAAGAATGTGACCCTTACCATCGCGAAAAAACTCAAGGCGATTATCGACGCCGAGCCCAATATGCGCGCTGTGCTTACTCGCGACGGCGATTATTTCATTCCGCTTCAGGTGCGCGTGCAAAAAGCGCGCAGGGTGCAGGCCGACCTGTTCGTATCGGTGCACGCCGACGCCTTCGTCAAGCCGCATGCGCGCGGCTCTTCGGTGTTCGCGCTGTCCGAGCGCGGCGCCACCAGTACCGCGGCAAAATGGCTGGCCAAGCGAGAGAACGACGCCGACCTGATAGGCGGGGTCAACCTTGACGTGAAAGACCGTTATCTGGCAATGACGCTCGCCGACCTGAGCCTGACGGCGCAGATCAATGACAGTCTGAAGTTGGCGAAGGCGGTATTGTCAGAACTGGGCGGAATCAACGCGCTGCACAAGAGCGGTGTCGAGCAGGCCGGCTTCGCCGTGCTGAAGGCGCCGGACATTCCGTCGATCCTGGTCGAAACTGCTTTCATCAGCAACCCGGAGGAGGAACGCCGGCTGAACGACGACGACTACCAGGAGAAAATGGCGCAGGCCATTTTCAACGGCATCAGACGCTACTTCACCAAGAATCCGCCGCTGGCGAAATCCACTCTCGCCGCCAACCAGATTACAGACTGACCCCCACCGGTTTGTTACCCCGCTAGTGCCTTTGAGCCAGCCGGGCGCGGCGCTGCTCGAACCAGGTGCGCACCGCCACCACCAATGCTGGCAGGCCGGGAATGATGATCAACGCGAAAATGATCAAGGTGAGGTTGTTCTTCACCCACGCGATGTTGCCGAACAGGTAACCGGCGATGGTCAGCGAAACAACCCAGAACACGCCGCCGGCTATGTTGTAAGTCTGGAACTTCCCATGCGTCATCTGGGCCACGCCGGCGACGAAGGGCGCGAACGTGCGCAATATCGGCAGGAAGCGGGTGATGACAATGGTCTTGCCGCCATGGCGCTCGTAGAACGCATGTGCCTTGTCGAAAGCGGCGCGGTTGAAGAAACGCGAATCCTCCCAGCCGAATACCCTGGGTCCGAAGTAGCGGCCGATCCAGTAGTTGGTGGTGTTGCCCAGCACCGCCGCTGCGATCAGGAGGAGGTTCAGCAGCATCAGGTCAAGCCGGCCGGCGCCGCTACCGGCGGCGGTCAGCGCGCCGGCGATGAACAGCAGAGAATCGCCGGGCAGGAAGGGTGTCACCACCAGGCCGGTCTCGCAAAACACGATCAGAAACAGAACCAGATATACCCAGGCGCCGTACTGCGCGAGCAGGCTGGCGAGGTGTTTGTCCAGATTTACCATCAAATCCCAGAAAAACAGCAGCAGTTCCATCAAGTCCTTTTTAGCGGAGTTTCTGCAGCGCGAAAGCAGGCGGTATCTTACCGCAAGCGCGCCGCGTTCCCGGTATACTTGGCTGTAGAAAAACGCAAATGTATGCCCTCCATCCGCCTACTTCCCGACACCCTGATCAGCCAGATCGCCGCCGGCGAAGTGGTGGAGCGGCCGGCATCGGTGCTGAAGGAGCTGCTGGAGAACAGTCTCGATGCCGGCGCCACCGAAATCAGCGTCGGACTGATGCAGGGAGGCATCAAGCAGGTCAAGGTCACCGACACCGGCGGCGGCATGGACGCCGGGGATCTGCCCCTGGCATTCGCGCGTCACGCTACCAGCAAGATTGCCAGCCTGGATGAACTGGAACAGGTGCGCTCGCTCGGCTTTCGCGGCGAGGCGCTGGCGTCAATCGCATCGGTGGCGCGAGTTCTGCTCACCACGCGAACCGGGCAGGCGCCGCACGCATGGAGTATCGGCGCCGAGGGCGGAGCGCTGGGCACGGCGCAGCCCGCTGCGCATCCGGGTGGTACCAGCATTGAAGTCAGCGACGTGTATTTCAATACGCCGGCGCGGCGTAAATTCCTGCGCACCGAAGCGACCGAGTTCGGTCACTGTGAGGACGTGTATAAGCGCATCGCGCTGTCTCGGCCCGACGTCGCGTTCAGCCTCAAGCACAACGGCCGGGTGATTTCGCATCTGCAGGCGGGCGATGCTGCGCGGCGCATCGCCGCAGTGGCAGGCGCGGAGTTTTCCGGCGCCGCGCGCGCGCTCGACGAACATTCCTCCGGATTGCGGCTGTCGGGCTTCGCCGGATCGCCAGCGTTTTCGCGCAGTTCGCGCGACGCCCAGTTCGCCTTTGTCAACGGCCGCTTCGTGCGCGACAAGCTGCTCGCGCATGCGCTGCGCCAGGCCTACCAGGACATGCTGCACGGCGACCGCCACGCGGCGTACGTGCTGTTTCTCGAACTCGATCCAGGCGGCGTCGACGTCAATGTACATCCGGCCAAGACCGAGGTGCGATTTCGCGATGCGCGCGCCATCCATCAGTTCGTGTTCCACGCGGTGAGCAAAGCACTCTCGGGCAGCGCGACGCAGGCCGACGCGCCGGCGATACAGCCCCTGCCCGCAGCCGGCGGCATGGAATTCCGGCGCATGCCCTGGCAATCCAGTCTGGGCGTGGCGCAGCCGGCAGCTGCCTATCAAGCCATGTTCGCGGCACCACCCGGACCGGCCGCCATGCCCGGGGGGGGCGCGGCGCGAACCGCGTTCGAGAGCATACGCGCCGCAGCGCCCGCCGAGACTGATTCGGACGCGCCCCTGGGATTTGCGGTGGCGCAACTGCACGGCATTTACATCCTGGCGCAAAACCGACAGGGACTGGTGCTGGTAGATATGCACGCGGCGCATGAACGCATCCTGTACGAGAAGCTGAAAGGCGCGCTGGAGGCCCAGGGCATGAGCATGCAGACGTTGCTGATACCGGTTACTTTCAATGCCGACCGGCTTGAAGTGGCGGCGGTGGAAGAGCACGCCGGTGTACTGCAACAGCTCGGATTCGATATCGCGCCACTGTCGCCGACAGCGCTGGCGGTGCGCTCGGTGCCTGCCATGCTCGTTTCGGCCGATATCGCCGGCCTGGCGCACGCGCTGCTGCGCGACGTGCGCGAGTTCGGCGGCAGCCGCGTGCTCACCGAGCACCAGCACGAGCTGCTCTCGACCATGGCCTGCCACGGCGCGGTGCGCGCGCATCGGCCGCTGACGGTGACTGAAATGAATGCGCTGCTGCGCCAGATGGAAGTTACGGAACGCTCGGGGCAGTGCAACCATGGCCGGCCGACCTGGTATCAGATGAGCATGGCGGATCTGGATAAACTTTTCCTTCGCGGACGATGAGCGCAGTTATTGGAGGGTGGGAATGAAAATATTGATACTCGGCGCCGGCGCGGTCGGCGGTTATTTCGGCGGCCGGCTGGTGCAGGGCGGCGCCGACGTGACATTTCTGGTTCGGCCAACACGCGCGAAAAAGCTGGCGCAGGCTGGCCTGGTGATCAGGAGTCCGCTGGGCGATGCGCAGCTTCAGGTACGCACGGTGTTGCAGGAGGCGGTGCGGCCCGATTACGACCTGGTGATGCTGTCGTGCAAGGCCTACGACCTGGACGCGTCCATATCTGCCATCGACGGCGCCATGGGGCCGGATACCCTGGTTCTGCCGCTGCTCAACGGCATGGCGCAACTGGCGCGGCTGGAGCAGGCTTACGGCAAGGTGCGCGTGCTCGGCGGCACCTGCTACATCGCCTCGACCCTGGATGCGGACGGCGTAATCCGACATCTGAGCCAGTTTCAAGGTACCAGTTGCGGTCCGCGCGCAGGCAACCACGCGCACGCCGGGGGATTACTGCAGGAACTGGCGCAGGCCTATGCGCGCGCTTCGGTGGAGTGCAAGATAAGCGAGGACATCGAGCAGGACATGTGGGAGAAGTTCGTGTTGCTGGCGAGCCTCGCGTCGATGACCTGCCTGATGCGCGCCAGCGTGGGCGAAATACTCGCCGCCGCGGACGGGGAAGCGCTGATGCGCGAAGCACTGTCGATCTGCGTTGCGGTGGCGGTTGCGGCCGGTCATGCGCCGAGTGCTGAATCGCTCAAGCGCACGCAAAGCATGCTGTTCGCGCGTGGCTCCGCTTTCACCGCGTCGATGCTGCGCGACATCGAAGCCGGCGGGCGCGTCGAAGCCGATCACATCGTTGGCGACATGCTGCGGCGTGCGCGCGCCGCCGGTGTGGATGCACGCCTGCTGGCTACGGCGTACGGGCATCTACAGGCCTACGAGGCGCGGCGCCTGCGCGGCGCGGCAGCCTGATATTGCTGCATCGCTCATTGCACGCATGAGCGCCAATTCAGCGGCGGGGTTGCCGCCGGCCATATTGCTGATGGGGCCGACTGCGAGCGGCAAGACTGTGCTCGCGCTCGAAATCGCGCGGCGATTTCCAGTGGAAATCATCAGTGTCGACTCGGCCCAGGTATACCGCGGCATGGACCTGGGCACGGCCAAACCGTCGTTGGCCGAGCGCGCCGCAGTGCCGCATCATCTGATCGACGTCATTGATCCTGACCAAAGCTATTCGGCCGCGCAATTTCGCTCCGACGCGACGCGCCTGATGCAGGAAATTGCCAGCCGTGGCCGCGTACCGCTGCTGACCGGCGGCACCATGCTCTATTTCAAGGCGCTGCGTGAAGGACTGTCGAATCTGCCGCAGGCCGACGCCGCAGTGCGGGCCGTGATCGAACGCGAGGCAGGCGAACGAGGCTGGCCCGCATTGCATGCCGAACTGGCGTGTATCGACCCGCCCACGGCTGCGCGGCTTAGACCCGGCGATGCGCAACGCATCCAGCGCGCGCTTGAGGTGTTTCGCATTTCCGGGACGCCGCTGTCCGCACTGCAGGGCGCGCGCGTGGTGGCGAAAGCGCAATACCGCTTCGTGTCTCTGGCGCTGGTTCCGGCAGAGCGTGCATTGTTGCACCGGCGCATCGAGCTGCGATTCGAAACCATGCTCGCAGCGGGCCTGGTGGCGGAACTCTCTGCCCTGCGCGCAAAGTATGCGCTCTCCCCCGGCCTGCCGGCAATGCGTTGTGTCGGCTATCGCCATGCGTGGGAACATCTTGAAGGCGCCTACGATCGGGCAATGCTGCGCGACCGCGGCATCTATGCCACGCGCCAACTGGCCAAGCGCCAGCTTACCTGGCTGCGCGCGTTGTCCGAGCCGAAAGTATTCGATTGTTTCGCGCCGGAGTTAAGCGCGCAGGTGCTGCGTTTCCTCGAAGCGTCGGGTTCGCTTGACGGTTAGAGCGCCCAGCCAGGAGCATTCATTGCGGCTGCATCTGGAATCGGCCGCGCGGTGGTCGAGGCGCCTGATCGCGGCGGCGGGCGCGATGGACTTTTATCGAGCACGTCCATTACACTGCACGGTCTTGTACTTGGGGATGGGGGTTCGATGAAACGGTTCTTGGCAATATCTGTATTTGCGGCTGCACTTTGTCCGGCTGCGGAAGTTGCGGGTGCTGACACGCCGGTTGCGCCGGTCAAACCGGTCACCGACACCTACTTTGGAACCGCAATAACGGACAATTATCGCTATATGGAGAACAGCGCGGCGCCGGAGGTCATGAACTGGGCCCGGGCGCAGAATGACCATACCCGCCAGGTTCTCGATGCGATACCGGCCCGCGCCAAACTTCTTTCGCGCATCGCCGAACTCGAGGCCTCGGTTCAGGCTCGCGTGGTAAAAGTCAAGCGCACACCCGGCGGGCTGTTCTTTTACGAACGACGCGGCGCCAGCGAAAACCAGTTCAAGCTGTATGTTCGCGATGGTCTGCATGGGACGGAAAGCTTGCTGCTCGACCCCGAACCGTTGACCAAGGCGAAAGGGGTCCCCCACGCGATCTCGTTTTTCCAGCCGTCCGACAGCGGCAGGTACGTCGCCTACGGCATGTCCGCCGGCGGATCCGAGGAGGCGTCGATCCATGTGATCGACGTTTCGACCAAGAAACAAGTGATCAAGCCGATCGACCGCGCACACTACAGCGACGCGGCGTGGATGCCGGACGACAGCGGCTTCTTCTATTTCCGCCAGCGAAAACCGGCAAAGGGCGCGCCGCCAACCGAGAAGTATCGCTTTCAGACCGCATACTTCCACGCAATGAAAGGCAGCGGGAGCGATCGTGCAATCATAGCCGCCGGCGTCACCCGCTCCATCGACATCAAACCGGAGGATTTTCCAATCGTTGCGCCGGTGGCCGAGACCCCGTATGTCGTCGCCATCCCGGCGAACGGCGTGCAAAACGAAATTGCGGTGTATTTAGCCAACCGCGCCGACGTGCTCAAGTCCGATGTGCGCTGGCGCAAGCTGTTCGGGCGCGAGGACGACATCACCAGTTTCGCAATTCACGGCGACGATCTTTATCTGCTCACGCACAAAGATGCGTCGCGGTTCAAGGTGCTGCGCACCAGCGTGAAAAATCCCGACATTGCACATGCGGATGTGATCATTGCCCCCGGCCGTGAAATCGTGGTCAAGATAGCGGCGGCGAGCGACGGCCTGTACGTTGTGTCGCGCGACGGAACCGCCGGCAAGTTGTACCGTGTGCCCTTCGGCGCAACGGCAACACCCGTCGCGGTTCCGATGCCACGCGAGGGTTCACTCGATATCGAGTCGAGCGATCCCCGCGCGCCAGGAGTGATACTGTCGATGGGTTCGTGGACGCGCGACTTCGGCTACTACGCGCTCGACACGGCGTCCGGCCAGTTCGCCGACACCGGCCTGCAGGCGCTCGGCCCCTTCGGCGCACCGGACGACCTCGCGGCGAAGGAGGTTCTGGTCAAGAGCTACGACGGCACCGAAGTACCTTTGTCTATCGTCTATCCAAAGAACATCAAACTTGACGGCAGCAATCCGACGCATCTTTACGGCTATGGCGCCTACGGCATCACCGACGATCCGGTCTATATACCGCGTTTTCTCGCCTGGTATGAGCTTGGCGGCATCCGCGCAACCTGTCATGTGCGCGGCGGCGGTGCCTATGGCGAGGACTGGCACCTGGCCGGAAAGCTTGCGACCAAGCCGAATACCTGGAAGGACTTCATAGCCTGCGCCGAGTATTTGATCAAGGAAGGCTATACGTCGACGGCCAGGCTCGGCATCCACGGCGGCAGCGCCGGCGGCATCCTCATTGGGCGGGCGATGACCGAGCGCCCCGATCTATTCGCCGTCGCGGTGCCTGAAGTGGGCGTGCTCAATGCATTGCGCAGTGAAAACTCCGCCAACGGCGTACCCAACATTCCCGAATTCGGCACGGTAAAGAATGAAAAGCAGTTTGCCGCCCTGCTGGAAATGGACGCGCTGCATCACGTCAAGGACGGTGTGCGCTATCCGGCGACATTACTCATACATGGCTATAACGATTCGCGGGTCCCGGTCGCAGAGTCGTTGAAAATGGCGGCACGCCTGCAGGCAGCGACGGCGTCGGGCCGTCCGGTGCTGCTGCGGCTGGATTTCGCCAGCGGGCATGGCATGGGAAGCACCAAAACACAGCGCCAGGAACAGTACGCCGACATGTGGAGCTTCATGCTGTGGCAGTTCGGCGACGCGCGATTTCAGTCGGGGAAGTGACTTGACGAGCGTCTCAAGTAACGCGCGTTAATCGAACTGTGAGGGGCTGCTGACATCACCAGCGTTCATTTCGATCGAACACAACGGGAGACAGAACATGATTGATCTATATATGTGGGGCACTTCCAACGGGCAGCGTGCTTCGCTCGCACTGGCCGAGTCCGGCCTTGAGCACCGCATCCACAAGGTGGATCTCACCAAGGGCGAACAAAAGAAGCCCGAGTTCCTCGCGTTGAATCCGGCGGGACAAATCCCGGTGATGGTGGATTCGGATGGCCCTAACGGCACGCGCCTGGTGCTGGCGCAGTCGGCCGCGATCCTGATATACGCCGCGGAGAAGAGCGGCAAATTCATGCCCAAGGACGGAGCACGCCGCGCCGCTGCGTGGCAATGGTTCATGATGGGCGCGAGCGATCTCGCCGGCTCCAGTTCGACGCTGTTCCTGCTGGAAAATCTGGTTCCGGAGAAATCGCCGAAGAACGCGGATTTCTTCAAAGACCGGGTGGTCAAGTTTTTTACGCTCCTCGACCAACGGCTGCAGGGTCGTGAATATATTGCAGATGAAGTGTCCATCGCCGACCTGATGCTCTATCCCATTTACGCGGCACGCAAACCATTGCTGGACGCGGCCGGCGGTCTGGCCAACCTGCAGCGCTGGGGCGCCATGATGGCGTCGCGTCCAGGCGTGCAGAAGGGGATGAATCCGTAGGACGACGCTCCGGGTAGAAATCGAAAATCCGCTCGTTCTGCAGTACGCCGCGAGGACTGCGCCTCTAGTCCCCTTTCGCCACGCCCTCGCGCCGCGGGTCGGCGCCGCCGACCCAGCCGTCGCGCGTGCGCTGGATGCCGTGCACGCCGCTGGTCATGTCGATCAGGCGCACTTCATGCCCGAGCGCGCGCAGCGGCTCCGCCCAATTCGCGGCCGCGGTGCCGCGTTCGAGTTCGGTCGGGCCGTTGCGGCTGCCGAAGTTGGGCAGGTCGATTGCCTGCTGTATGTCCAGCCTGCGGTCGAGCGCGCCGACCAGGGTCTTGAGCACGTGATTGATAATGGCGCTGCCCCCGGCCGAGCCCAGGACCAATACCAGCCTGCCTTCGCGGTCGAACACCATGGTCGGCGCCATGCTGCTGCGCGGCCGCTTGCCGGGTTCGATGCGGTTGGCCACCGATTTGCCGTCCTGTTCGGCGAGGAAGGAAAAATCGGTGAGCTGGTTGTTGAGCAGGAAGCCGTGCACCATCTGCTGGCTGCCGAAGGCGAACTCGATCGAGCTGGTCATGGCCACGGCATTGCCCGCGGCGTCGACGATGGCGAGATGGCTGGTGGAAGGCAGTTCCGGTGAGGCGTCGTCGGCGAGTTCCGCGAGGGGCGCACCGGGCGGAGAGCCAGGCTGGGCGCGGCCCAGCGACCGATCCGCCTTGACCTGAGCGGCGCGCGCGGCGAGGTACTCCGGCGCCAGCAGACCTGCCACCGGCACCGGCACGAAATCGGCATCGGCGAGATAGCGTTCGCGGTCGGCGTAGGCGAGCCGCTCGGCCTCCACGATAAGGTGCGTGGCGCGGATTGGATCCGCCGGGAGCGCCTGCGGCGCGAGCTGCTGCAGCAGGCCCAGCACCTGCAGCACGGCGATGCCGCCGGAGCTGGGTGGCGGCATGCCGCAGACTTTCCATACGCGATAGGGTGAACACACCGGTTCGCGCTCCAGCGCGCGGTAATGCGCCAGATCATCGGTAGTCAAATCGCCGGGATTGGGCGCGTGTTTGACCGCGTTCGCAATGTCGCGCGCGATTTCGCCTTCATAGAAAGCGTTTGCGCCCTGGGCGGCGATTTTTCGCAGCGTGTCGGCAAGGGCAGGGTTCTTGAGCAGCGTACCGACGGGCTTGGGCGTGTCGTCCTCGCGGTAGTACAGGTGGCGCATCGCCTGGTTGCGTCCCGGCAGGCGCACCAACTCGAGCAGGCGGTGCAGGCGCGGCGACAGCGCAAAGCCTTCGGCCGCGAGCCGGATCGCCGGCTGGAACAATTCCGCCCAGGGCAGCTTGCCGTATTTGGCATGGGCGAGTTCCAGCGCGCGCAGCACGCCCGGCGTGCCCACCGATTTGCCGCCGACCACCGCATCCAGAAACTTGAGCGGCTGGCCATCGGCGCCGGTGAATCGATGCGAGCGCGCCGCCGCGGGCGCGGTCTCGCGTCCGTCATAGCTGCTGAGTTTGGCTTCGGCGGCCGCGTAATGCAGGATGAAAGCGCCGCCGCCCAGCCCTGAGGATTGCGGCTCGACCAGGTTGAGCACCATTTGCACCGCTATGGCGGCGTCGACGGCCGTGCCGCCGCGCCGCAATACCCCATAGCCCGCCTCGACCGCCAGCGGATGCGCGGCCGCGACCAGGAAGTGCGCCGCGTGAACCGCCTGTTTCGGGTTGAAGCTGGAAGCCGGCTCAGGCGCAGGCTGGGCCAGCGCCTGCGTTGCGGCCAGAAGCGCGGGGACCAAAAATAAAAAAGGCAGCCGAGCGGCTGCCCTTTTGGAAATGATCATGCTGCGGACTACAGCAGCGGCACCACCAGCAGGGCCACGATGTTGATGATCTTGATCAACGGGTTCACCGCCGGGCCGGCCGTATCCTTGTAGGGATCGCCCACGGTGTCGCCGGTCACCGCCGCTTTGTGCGCTTCCGAGCCCTTGCCGCCGAAGTTGCCGTCTTCGATATATTTCTTGGCGTTGTCCCAGGCGCCGCCGCCGGTAGTCATGGAGATCGCCACGAACAGGCCGGTTACGATCGAGCCCATGAGCACGCCACCCAGCGCCTGCGGTCCGAGCACGACGCCGACAATAATCGGCACTAGCACCGGCAGCAGCGAGGGCACCATCATTTCCTTGATCGCGGCCGTGGTGAGCATGCCCACTGCCTTGGAGTAGTCCGGCTTGCCCGTGCCTTCCATAATGCCCGGGATTTCCTTGAACTGGCGCCGCACTTCGATCACCACCGAACCGGCGGCGCGGCCGACCGCTTCCATCGCCATGGCGGCGAAGAGATACGGAATCAAACCGCCGACGAACAGGCCGATGATCACCATGTGATTGGACAGATCGAAGGTCACGACCTTGCCGGAATGCTCCAGCGCGTGGGTGTAGTCTGCGAACAGCACCAGCGCGGCGAGGCCGGCCGAACCGATGGCGTAGCCTTTGGTTACCGCCTTGGTGGTGTTGCCCACCGCATCCAGAGGATCGGTGATGGCACGCACCGAGTCCGGCAGATTGCTCATTTCGGCAATGCCGCCGGCGTTGTCGGTGATCGGGCCGTAGGCGTCCAGCGCGACGATGATGCCGGTCATGGACAGCATAGAGGTAGCGGCAATGGCGATGCCATACAGGCCGGCCCAGTGGTAGGCGAGATAGATCGAGGCACATACCGCCAACACTGGCAGTGCGCAGGCGCGCATCGACACGCCCAGGCCGGCAATGATGTTGGTGCCGTGGCCGGTGGTGGAGGCTTCGGCGATATGCCGTACGGGTGAGAACTCGGTGGCGGTGTAGTACTCGGTGATAATCACCATCAGGGCTGTCAGCACCAGACCGATCACCGCGGTACCGTAGAGGTGCAGCACGGTGATGCTCTTTGCCACGCCGCCGATGTCGAAAGTCACGTTCTTGAGGATATCGCCCATCATCCAGTCGGTGAGCGGGTAGAAGGCGATAAGCGCCAGCACGCCGGCGACCAGCAGGCCCTTGTACAGGGCGGTCATGATTTTCTTGCCTGGTGTGATTTTCACGAACATGCAGCCGATGACCGACGCGATGATGGAAAAACCACCGAGCACCAGCGGATAAATCACCGCGTTGGGGGACATGGTCTTGATCGTCAGCGCGCCCAGCAGCATGGTCGCGATGATGGTCACGGCGTAGGTTTCGAACAGGTCGGCCGCCATACCGGCGCAGTCGCCGACGTTGTCGCCGACGTTGTCCGCGATTACCGCCGGATTACGCGGGTCGTCCTCTGGGATGCCGGCTTCGACCTTGCCCACCAGATCGGCGCCGACGTCGGCGCCCTTGGTGAATATGCCGCCGCCAAGACGCGCGAAGATGGAGATCAGCGAACCGCCGAAGCCGAAGCCGATCAGCGGCTTGATTACCTCACTCAGGGCCTGTCCGTTGCCGGCGGCGTTGGTGGTAAGCAGGGCATAGAAGGCGGTCACTCCGAGCAGGCCCAGGCCAACCACCAGGAGGCCGGTGATGGCGCCGCCGCGAAATGCCACGGTGAGTGCCTCGTTCAGGCCGACACGCGCCGCTTCAGCAGTGCGCACGTTGGCGCGCACCGAAATGTTCATGCCGATATAACCGGTGGCGCCGGACAACACTGCGCCGAGGATGAATCCGGTTGCGGTGGTTGCGCCCAGAAATATCCAGATCAACGCGGCGAGGATGACGCCGACGATGGCGATGGCGGTGTATTGCTTGTTCAGGTAAGCGGAAGCACCTTCCTGAATCGCCGCGGCGATTTCGCGCATGCGCTCGTTGCCCGTGGGCTGCGCCAGTATCCATTTGATCGACCAACCGCCGTAGAGCAGCGCGAACACACCGCACGCGAGTGCAAACCAGAGTCCTGCATTCATGAATCTCTCCCGAGAAAAGCCGGCCGCGACAGCCAGACGGTCAGTTTTTTGAAAACGCCGAATTATAGCAGGCCGCACCGGCCCAGGGACAGCGCGGATCGGGGCCAGAGCCCGGAATTTGCGCACGGAAACGGCGTCGCCCGCCGCTGTCGGCACCGATTGCGGGCGCGCCGCCGTATATAATGCAAACCGATTTCAGAGGGCTGGGATTTAGTCTAAAAAGGAGGAGCCGCAAGATGATGCCGTTCGGAAAGGTTTTGGTCGCGCAAGGGGGCGGGCCGACTGCCGTCATCAATCAGTCGATGGCAGGTGTCGTCCTGGAAGCGCGCAAGTTTCGCAACGTCGAACTGGTATACGGCGCCTATCACGGGGTATCCGGAATCGTCCAGGAGGAGTTCCTCGATCTCACCCAGGAAACCAGCCACAACATCGAAATGGTCGCCGACACCCCCTCGTCCGCGCTCGGTTCGACGCGCGACAAACCCGATTTGCGTTACTGCCAGGAAATATTCAAGGTGCTGAAGGCGCACGGCATCGGTTATTTCTTTTACATCGGCGGCAACGACTCCTCCGACACGGTGCGCATCGTCAACGAGGAGGCGAAACGCGCCGACTATCCGCTGCGCTGCATTCACATACCGAAGACCATAGACAACGACCTGGTCGGCAACGATCACACGCCTGGATTCCCTTCGGCTGCGCGTTTCGTGGTTCAGGCATTCATGGGCGCCAACCTTGACAACGCCGCGCTGCCCGGCGTCTATCTGGCCGTGGTGATGGGCAGGCACGCCGGCTTTCTCACTGCGGCGGCGGCGCTGGGAAAGAAATTTCCAGACGACGGCCCGCACCTGATCTACCTTCCGGAGCGCACCTTCAGCATCGACAAATTTCTGGCAGACGTCAAGGCCACCTACGACAAGCACGGGCGCTGCGTGATTGCCGCCTCCGAAGGTATCCACGACAGCAAGGGCGAACCCATCATCACGCAACTGAACAGCAAGGTGGAGCGTGACGCTCACGGCAATGTGCAGCTCTCCGGTACCGGCGCGCTGGCGGACCTGCTTTGCAACGAAATCAAACACAAACTCGGCATCAAACGCGTGCGCGGCGACACCTTCGGCTATGTCCAGCGTTCGTTCATGGGTTGCGTCTCGGATGTGGATCAGCGCGAGGCGCGCGAGGTCGGCGAAAAGGCAGTGCAGTACGCCATGTGGGGCGATTGCGACGGCTCGGTTGCGATCAAGCGCACCGGCTTTTACTCCGTCGATTACCAGCTGGTGCCGCTGGAGTCGGTGGCGGGAAAAACGCGGGTGATGGAAGATGAATTCATCGCTGCCAGCGGAACCGATGTCACCGATGCGTATCGTTATTATCTGCGCCCGCTGCTGGGCTCAGGCATGCCGGATGCCTACCGACTGCGGCTGAACCGCGTAGGCAAGATTCTCAACCCGGGAAAATAGGACTTCGCGGTTCGGCTGGCGGAGAGGAGAAGCCGGCTGTAGCGATTGAGCTTGCGCGGACGGCGTCCCGTCCGCGCGGATCGTTGATTATGGACGGATGAAAAGCACATCCGTCCACAATCAACGATCTTGTGGAATAACAGGCGCGAGGCATGTGGTTGTACTAATAACCGTGTTTCTGTGCGGATATGCTTTTCATCCGTACAGAAACACGGTTGGCGCGCAGAGCGCGCAATGGCGGCTACGCTGCATTCTATGGATAAGCCGGGGCAGTTCAAGCTGCGGCGGCTCAGCTTGCGCGGACGGCGTCCCGTCCGCGCGGATCCTCGATTGCGCACGGATGATGAATCCATCCGTGCGCAATCGAGGATCTTGTGTAGAAACCCTGCACCGTGTCTGGGGTTAACCGGAACCGTGTTTTCCATACGGATGTGTTTTTCATCCGTACAGAAACACGGTTGGCGCGCAGAGCGCGCAATGGCGGCACTTGGCAGGCGACCGCAAATGAGGTGCCGTCGAAATACCGGCTTAAGCAACGCCAGTCCCGCGCCAGTCGCTCAATCGCCGAAACAGATTCCCATATCCCGGCCGGTTTGAAGGATATCGGAGTCCAGCGGAACGCCCTTCATCCGTCCCGCCACCTCCGCCAGGGCGACGTAATTTACGTTGGGGAAGGCGAGGGCCACCATGACGCCTGAACGACCCTCTGCCAGTCCGCGCACCGCTGCGGTGCCGAAGCGCATGGCTGCCACGCGATCGAAGGAGGTGGGGCTGCCACCGCGCAGCAAATGGCCCAGCACCACCACGCGCGTGTCTTTGTCCGTGCGCTGCTGCAGCGCCTGCGCGATGCGTTCGCCGATCCCGCCAAGGCGCTCGGCGTGGCCCACCTCGGCCGGCGCCAGCACTGCGCGATGGCCGCCGGCGGGTTCGGCGCCTTCGGCCACGAGGACGATGGAATACATGCGGCCGAGGCTGTCGCGGCGAAGAATTTTCGTGACCACTTTGTCCAGGTCGAAAGGTATCTCCGGTATCAATATGGCATGGGCGCCGCCGGCGAGGCCCGCGTGCAGCGCGATCCAGCCGGCATAGCGCCCCATCACCTCAACCACCATCACGCGTTGATGGCTTTCGGCGGTGCTGTGCAAACGGTCGAGGCATTCGGTGGCGAAGCCCACCGCGGTGTCAAAACCGAAAGTGGTGAAGGTCTTGTCCAGGTCGTTGTCTATGGTCTTGGGCACGCCGACGACGCGCAGTCCTTTCTGATGCAAGGCGTTGGCGATGGTGAGGGAGCCGTCCCCTCCGACTGACACCAGTGCATCGAGTTCCTGTCTGGCAAAGTACTCCAGTATCTCGTCGGTGCGATCGACCTCGTGGATGCTGCCATCCGGCATTTTCATCGGAAACTGCAGCGGGTTCCCTTTGTTGGTCGTGCCGAGGATGGTGCCCCCCAGGTGACCGATGCCCCGGACCTTGTCCGGTGTCAGGCGAAACACGCCGCCGTCGGGATAGCGTTCGTGGAACAGAATGCCGTTGAATCCCTCGCGGATGCCGTAGCATTCCCAACCCTGTTTGGCGGCGCTGATTACCACCGAGCGGATGACGGCGTTGAGGCCCGGCGCGTCGCCACCGCCGGTGCAGATTGCAATGCGTCGGATGTGGTCTGCCATGAGAAATCTACGTCCGCGTCATTTCAGCGCCGAGAACACGCGATCGCGGATCTGTTCCACCGTGCCGGTGCCGGAAACCCTGCAATATCGCGGCGCCATCGGATCGAGCGTCGCCTGCCATTTTGAATAGTATTCGATCAACGGTTGCGTCTGTGCGTGATACACATGCAGGCGTTCTGTCACTGTTTCCGGCTGGTCGTCCTGCCGCAGAATCAGCGGGTCGCCGGTCAGGTCGTCCCTGTCGGCGATTTTGGGAGGGTTGAATTTAACATGATAGGTCCGGCCCGAAGCGGGATGCACGCGGCGGCCGCTCATGCGCTGTATGATCTCCTCGTCAGGCACTGCAAGCTCGACCACGTAATCGATATGCAGTCCCGCTTGTTTCATCGATTCGGCCTGCGCCAGCGTGCGCGGAAATCCGTCGAACAGAAACCCCCCGGCACAGTCGGGCTCGTCGATCCTGTGTTTCACCAGGTCGAGAATGACCTCGTCCGAGACCAATTGACCTGCATTCATCAGTTGCTTCGCCTTAAGCCCAAGCTCGCTGCCGGCCTTGATTGCGGCGCGCAGCATGTCGCCGGTGGAAATCTGCGGGATGCCGTATTTCTTGGTGACGAAACTCGCCTGCGTTCCCTTGCCCGCGCCAGGCGGTCCGAGGAGTATGAATCGCATTCTTGGCTCCTTGTATTCGTCGCAATCCGTCGAAACACCGCATCCGCCTCAGGCCGGATGAGTCTCGGTGCTGAACTTCCGGCGGATACGTTCCAGATCTTCTGCGGTATCCACGCCCGCTTGCACCGCGTGCGCGGTAATCGCAACGGCGATGCGATGCCCGTGCCAAAGCGCGCGCAACTGTTCCAGCGCCTCGAATCGCTCCATCGCAGCCGGTTCCAGCCGGTGGTATAGCCGCAGATAGCGTGTCCTGTAGGCGTAAATGCCGATGTGGCGATAGCTTGGCAGGCCCGGCGGAAACCCGCCTTGATCCTGCGCAAAACTTTCTCTCGCATAGGGAATCGGCGCGCGGCTGAAATAAAGCGCGTGGCCGGCCAGATCGAGCACTACCTTGACTACATTGGGGTTGCGCAGCGACGCTGCGTCGGTGATCGGATGGCAGGCGGTGGCGATGCTGGCGTCGCCGTGTTCGGCCAGTGTCCGCGCAACTTCGCCGATCAGTTCCGGCGCAATGAGGGGTTCGTCGCCTTGCACGTTGACCACGATTTCGTCCTCGGGCAATCCCAGTTGCTCAGCCGCCTCGGCAATGCGGTCAGTGCCCGTGGCGTGATCATCCCGGGTCATCAGGGCGCGATGGCCATGGTCCTGGACCGCGGCATATACCTCTTGATGATCGGTCGCGACCCATACCGCTTTGGCACCGCTTTCCCGGGCGCGGTCGGCTACATGCACTACCATGGGTTTGCCGGCGATGTCGGCCAGCGGCTTGGCGTGCAGGCGCGTCGAAGCGTAGCGCGCGGGAATTATCACCAGGAAGTCGCCGGATCGGCTCATGATTCGGAGGGGGAGAAACGGGGAAAATAAAGCGATCATTTTAGCTGATTGGGCGATTAGCAGGCGGAAATCCAGGGTCGATAGGCAAGCGCGCCGAGCGCTACAGGCCTATAATCGGGCCTTCGTTCCATCATGGCGGCCCCACTCCGAAGGCCGCTCAAACTGGTACTACGTGGACACATCAACCAACCGATCCAGCGTCAATGCCGCATTGCCCTCGCGCCGCGCTCAGCAGGGCTTATGACCGTCACCTCATTTTCCGATCTTGGCCTACTGCCGGAGTTGCTGCAGGCGGTCATCGACAAAGGCTACACCGAGCCTTCCCCGATACAGGCGCAGGCTATTCCTGTGATCCTCCAGGGACGCGATGTCATGGGCGGCGCCCAGACCGGCACCGGCAAGACCGCGGGCTTTACCCTGCCGCTGCTGCAGCGGCTGGCGCCGCATGCCAATAGCAGTGCATCGCCTGCGCGCCATCCGGTGCGCGCGCTGATTCTTACGCCGACGCGTGAGCTCGCCGCCCAGGTCGCGGACAGCGTGCGTGACTACGGCAAGCATCTCGGGCTGCGTCCCGGGGTGGTGTTCGGCGGCGTCGATATCGTGCCGCAGATCCAGCTGCTGCGCTCTGGCGTGGAGGTGCTGGTAGCGACCCCGGGCCGCTTGCTCGATCATGTGCAGCAGAAAACCGTGATGCTGGGGCAGGTCGAAATTCTGGTGCTCGACGAAGCCGACCGCATGCTCGACATGGGCTTCCTGCCCGACATCCGGCGCATTATCGCCTTGCTGCCGGCGAAGCGGCAGAATCTGTTGTTCTCGGCCACGTTCTCCGATGAAATCAAGCGGCTCTCAGACAATTTGCTGGACCAGCCGGTGTTGATTGAAGTCGCCCGACCCAACGCCATGACCGAGCTGGTGAGCCACGAAGTGCACCCGGTCCGGCGCGAACGCAAGCGCGAACTGCTCGCCCATATTCTGCGCACGCAGAACCTGTCGCAGGTGCTGGTGTTCGGCGGCACGCGCCTCGGTGTCAACCGACTCGCCTATCAATTGCAGAAGGACGGCATCCATGCGGCGGCCATCCACGGCGACAAGTCGCAGGCAGAACGCATATTGGCGCTGGCCGATTTCAAATCGGGCAAGACCCCGGTGCTGGTGGCCACCGACGTCGCCGCGCGCGGCCTGGACATCCTGGAGCTGCCTGCGGTAATCAACTTCGAGCTGCCCGGCGCGCCCGAAGATTATGTGCATCGAATCGGCCGCACCGGCCGCGCGGGCTCCACCGGCCGTGCCATTTCGCTGGTGTGTTCGGACGAACACGAAAAACTGGCGGCGATCGAGAAATTCATCAAGCAGCGCATTGCGCAGACCATCATCCCCGGTTTCGAGCCTGACGCGTCTGGCGTGTCGGCCCTGATGCACACCGAGCGCGAGCGGCCCGAGCGCCGTCCTGATCGCGGCAGCAGTCTTACGCGCAGCGCAAGGTCGCACGCGCCGAAGGCCCCGGCGAAGCCGGTGGACAATATTTTTTCCGCCCCCTACGTTCCGAGCAGTGCAGCTCCCGCGCCGGCCGAGCCGGTGCGAAGCGCTGTGCAAAAACCAGGGCGCCAGGTCGCAGCGCTACTGGGCGGACTGCGCAAGTCCGGCTAGAAGCTGTGCTCGGGTCCGGGAAAGGACCCGTCCTTCACCGCCCGCACGTAGTTCCCCACCGCCTGCTGGATGCTCGCCGCGCCGTCCATGAAATTGCGCACGAATTTCGCTTTCTTTCCGGGGAACACACCCAGCAGGTCGTAGAGCACCAGCACCTGGCCGGAGCAGTCGCGTCCGGCGCCGATGCCTATGGTCGGAATCGACAGACTGGCGGTCACCTCCGCGGCGAGCGCAGCCGGGATCGCTTCGAGTACTAACATGCCGGCGCCTGAGCGCTCCAGAGCCAGCGCGTCATCCCTCAGTTGCTGCGCGGCGTCGGCGCTTTTGCCCTGCACGCGGAATCCTCCCAGTTGATGCACCGATTGCGGCGTGAGTCCGAGATGGCCACAGACCGGGATGCCGCGTTTGACCAGGAATTCGGTGGTTTGCGCAAACGTGGCCCCGCCTTCCAGTTTGACCATATGCGCGCCGGCCGCCATCAGCAGGGCAGCGTTACGAAACGCCTGTTCTGCGCTTTCCTGGTAGCTGCCGAACGGCATGTCGCCGATCAGGAACGCGCGTTTCGCGCCGCGCGCGACGCAGGCCACATGATAGGTCATGTCGGCGAGCGTGACGGGCAGGGTAGTGCCGTGCCCCTGCAGCACGTTGCCGAGCGAGTCGCCCACCAGGATGCTTTCGACGCCGGCAGTCTCCAGCAGCGTGGCAAAGCTCGCGTCGTAGCCGGTGAGCATGGCGATTTTGCTGCCGTCGCGGTGTAGTTTGTGAATGTCGGTGAGGGTGATGCGGCCGTCGCTCATGGGGATCGTCCAGTTGGATGAATGTCGATAGCCGGGCTATTTTACCGACTTCCCGGCAACGCGCTGCGCGCGTGTATTGCGCGCGTCTGCCGCGTCGTGTTCCTGTGGTTCGGGCGAAGTCATGGCTCTTCGCCGACGCTCTTGAACGGGCTGTGCTCGTTGAGTTCGTCCACATAGCGCGCGATGCCCTGGTGCTCGCGTTCGAGAAAGCGCTCGACCGCGTCGGAAAACTCGGGGTGCGCCAGCCAGTGCGCCGATTGCGTTGTCACCGGAAGGAAGCCGCGCGCGAGCTTGTGCTCGCCCTGTGCGCCGCCCTCGAATACCTTGATCTTCTGCTCGATGCAAAACTCAATCGCCTGGTAGTAGCAGGTCTCGAAATGCAGGCAGGGCAGGTATTCAAGTGCGCCCCAGTAGCGCCCGTACAGGGTTTGCTCCGAGTACAGATTGAACGCGCTCGCGATCGGCCTGCCGTCGATTTCTGCCACGATCAGCAACAGGTGCTGCGGCATGGTGCGCCCAATGCGCTGAAAGAATTCCAGGTTGAGATAGGGGGTGGAGCGGTGCGCGTGGTAGGTGCGGTTGTAGCAGTGCGCAAACAAAGCCCAGTCGCTGTCCTTGATTTCGTCGCCGCGCAGCCGCCTGAAGCGCACCCCCGCATCGCGCACCTTGCGTCGTTCCTGGCGGATTTTCTTGCGCTTCGCGTGCGACATCTGCGCCAGGAATTCGTCGAACGAAGCGTAGCCCGGATTGTTCCAGTGAAATTGCACGCTGGAGCGCAGCATCATGCCGGCGGCCTGCATCAGCGCGGCTTCCTGCGGCTGCGGGAACAGCACGTGCAGCGACGACGTATTCTGCGCCAGATCAAGCGCCGCACGCACCAGTGCCGTACGCTCCGCGCCGGTGCTTGCCAGCAGGCGCGGCCCGGAAACCGGCGAGAACGGAATCGCGGCGAGCAGCTTGGGGTAATAGGCAAGGCCGTGGCGCTGGTAGGCGTCGGCCCAGGCCCAGTCGAACACATACTCGCCATAGGAGTGTGACTTGAGATAGAGCGGCATCGCTGCCCTGAGTCGGGTGCGGGCCTTGTCCCATAGCGTCACGAATTGCGGCAGCCAGCCGCTCGCGGAAGCGGCGCAACCGCTGCGGTGCAAGGCGTCGAAAAATTCATGTGACAGCATCGGATTGCCGAGCGCAAGCCGGTTCCAGTCCGAAGCAATGACGTCGGACAGATCATCGAGCACGCGCAGTTCGAGTTCGGGCAAAAAGCTAAGTCCTGACGGTAGTGCCGATCGGGTGGCGCGCACCGCGAGCGCAAGCGAAAAGGCGCACCCGCGGTGACGGAACACGCCGATTATTGGCGATGGGAGGGTGCGCTGCAAGCGTTATAATCCGCCGATGAGCAACACGGTAAAAATCGCTGTCGCGCAGATCAATTGCGTGCTCGGCGACCTTGCTGGCAATGCCGCCAAAATTCTGGATTGCGCCGCACGCGCCAAGGCTGCCGGCGCCGCGCTATTGCTGACTCCGGAGCTGTCGCTGTGCGGCTATCCTCCCGAGGACTTGCTGCTGCGTGACGGATTCTTCCGCGACTGCGCGGCGAGGCTGGAGGAACTTGCCGCCGCGGCCCAGGGAATCAGGATCGTGGTCGGACATCCGCAGCTCGCCGGCGGCCGGCGCTACAACGCGGCGTCGCTGCTGCACGAAGGCAGGATTGCCGCGACCTATCGCAAGCACAATCTGCCCAATTACACGGTGTTCGACGAAGATCGTTATTTCGAGCCCGGCAGTGAACCGGTGGTGTTCGAACTGAACGGCACGCGTTTTGCACTCAATATCTGCGAAGATCTTTGGGGCGAGCAGGGACCGGTGGAAGCCGGCGCCAGCGCCGTGCGGCCGGGCGCCGACGCGGACAGGCAGGGCAGGGTGTGGCAGGCCGAGGCGCCGCGCCTGGCGCGCGCCGCCGGCGCGCAGGTGCTGCTGGTGCTGAACGCTTCGCCCTATCACACCCGCCAGCATGCGTCGCGCCTGGCGGTGGCGCGCAACCGCGCCGCGGAAACCGGCCTCGCGATCGTTTATGCAAACCTGATCGGCGGCCAGGACGAACTTGTATTCGACGGCGCGTCCTTTGCGCTGGATGCGCGCGGCGACACGACGCATCAGTTTTCGTTCTTCCAGGAGGCGCTGGGCTACATCGACATTGTCGACGGCGTGCCGCAGCGCGGCGAGTGCGCGCCGACCCTGTCGTTCGAGGCGTCCGTCTACGGAGCGCTGTGTCTCGGCGTGCGCGATTACCTCGGAAAGAACGGCTTTCCCGGCGCGATTCTGGGGATGTCGGGCGGCATCGACTCGGCGCTGACGCTGGCGATTGCCTGCGACGCGCTCGGCGCGGACAAGGTGCGCGCGTTGATGATGCCGTCGCAGTACACCGCCGACATCAGCTGGCTCGATTCGCGCGACATGGTCAAGCGCCTGGGCGTGCGCTATGACGAAATAGCGATCAAGCCGATGTTCGATTGCTTTCTTGCCGCGCTCGCCGGCGAATTTCAGGGGCGGGCGGAGGATGCCACCGAAGAAAATCTGCAGGCACGCATCCGCGGCACGCTGCTGATGGCGTTATCCAACAAGTTCGGCTCCATCGTGCTCACCACGGGAAACAAATCGGAGATGGCGGTGGGCTACTCCACTCTGTACGGCGACATGGCCGGCGGTTTTGCCGCGATCAAGGATGTGGCCAAGACCCTGGTCTATCGCCTCGCCGAATACCGCAATTCGCTCGGAGAGGTGATTCCGCGGCGCATCATCGAACGCGCGCCTTCGGCCGAGCTGCGCCCGGATCAGACCGACCAGGACAGCCTGCCGCCATATGCGGTGCTCGACGCCATCATGTGCGCCTACATGGAGCAGAATCTGAGTCCTGCGGAGATAGTCGCCAGTGGCCAGCGCGAGGAGGACGTGGCGCGCGTGGTCGGGCTGATCACGCGAAACGAATACAAGCGCCGCCAGGCGCCGGTCGGAATCCGCATCACCCAGCGCGGCTTTGGCAAGGACTGGCGCTATCCGATTACGTCGAAATACCGGGAAGCATTCAAGCGCTGAGAAAGAGCGCCGGCGCCGGCGCGGTTGTTGCCGCGGTTTGTTGATATACTTGCCGCAACCGCGACACCGGAGAGTCCGCAATGAAAAAGATCGACGCTGTGGTAAAACCGTTCAAGCTCGACGAGGTGCGCGAAGCGCTGTCGGAAATCGGCGTAAGCGGACTCACCGTAACCGAGGTCAAGGGATTCGGCCGGCAGAAAGGCCACACCGAGCTCTATCGCGGCGCCGAATACGTGGTGGATTTCCTGCCCAAGGTGAAGATCGAGATTGTCGTCGCCGACGATATCCTGGAGCAGGCGATCGAAGCGATCATCAAGGCCGCGCGCACCGGAAAGATCGGCGACGGCAAGATCTTCGTCACCTCGGTCGAGCAGGTGGTGCGCATCCGCACCGGTGAGACCAACGAGTCGGCGATTTAATTCGCGCCTCTGTTGTTACGGGGTTGTCGTATGAAACCCCAGTCCGTCAATGCTGTCACCCCTAACCGTGTTTTCTATGCGGATGTGCTTTTCATCCGTATAGAAAACACGGTTGGCGCGCGTGAGCGCGCAATGCTTGCGCGCCGACATCGGTTGAGTTTGGAGTTTACATCGAGCTGCGGTGAAAGAGCTTGCGCGGACGGCGGCCCGTCCGCGCGGATCGTCGATTGCGCACGGATGAAAAGCACATCCGTACGCAATCGGCGATCTTGGGTAAAAGCTATTCTAAACCGACTTTGCTTTTATCCGTTGGCGGCTCATCCTTTCAGCAGCACTACCAACGCGCCGCTACCCCCGTCAGTCGGCCGCGCCTGGCAAAAAGCCAGGACCTCCTCGCGCTGCGCCAGCCAGTGTTTCACCTTGGCCCGCAGCACCGGCTCGCGGTTTTTCGAGCCCAGACCTTTTCCGTGGATGATGCGCACGCAGCGCACGCCGCGTCTGCGACAGTGCGCGAGAAAAGCCGCCAGCGCGTCGCGCGCCTGATGCCGATCGAGGCCGTGCAGATCGAGTTGGTCCTGGATCACCCAGGTTCCGCTGCGCAGTTTGCGCAGCACCTGGCGTGACAAGCCGGTGCGCAGAAAATTCGGCTCGTCACCGCAATCCAGCCAGTCTTGCGCGGTCCAGTCGGCGGACAGGCTTTCCATCAGCGCAGCATGCTCATCGAGGTGTGATTGCACCGGGTAAGGAGGCGGCGCATCCTGCCGGCGCTGTACCTTGCCATGGTGCGGCAACGGTCGCGCGTCGGCGACCGCTTGCCTGAACAGGTCCAGGTCCGAATCCTCAAGCGCAGGTTTGGCGACCTTCTTCATGGCTCGTCCCGTGCTAAAGATGGCGACCTGAATCGTACCGCACGTCGCAATGGGCTCGCGGTGTTGCGCGGACGAGAAACCGTCCGCGCGGATCGTTGATTGCGCACGGATAAAAACGCATCCGTGCGCAATCAACGATCCTGGGTAAAAGCCCGCGCAGTGCGCAAGTCCGCTCGCAGCCTGCGATAGCACCTCTGGCCGACTGCTTTCATCCCAGATCGTCGAGGTATTTTTCCGCGTCCAGCGCCGCCATGCAGCCCGTGCCGGCGCTGGTCACCGCCTGGCGGTACACGTGATCCTGCACGTCGCCTGCGGCGAATACGCCGGGGATGCTGGTGGCGGTGGCGTTGCCGTCATTGCCGCCGCGGGTGCGGATGTAGCCGCCCTTCATATCGAGCTGACCATCGAAGATCTGCGTGTTGGGCGAGTGCCCGATGGCGATGAAAAGACCATGTAACTTGATTTCTTCGGTCGCGCCGCCCGCGACGGTCTTGATGCGAATGCCGGTCACGCCGGTCTGGTCTCCGAGCACTTCGTCGAGCACACTGTTCCATTTGATGGTGACGTTGCCGCTCGTGGCTTTGGCCATGAGTTTGTCGATCATGATCTTTTCGGCACGCAGTTTGTCGCGGCGGTGTACCAGGGTGACATGGCGCGCGATGTTGGCAAGGTACAAGGCTTCCTCGACAGCGGTGTTGCCGCCGCCGACAACGGCTACGTCCTGGTTCTTGTAGAAAAAGCCGTCGCAGGTGGCGCAGGCCGATACGCCCTTGCCCATGAATCTGGTTTCCGATTCCATGCCCAGATAGCGCGCCGAGGCGCCGGTGGCAATGATCAGGGCATCGCAGGTGTAACCGGCATTGTCGCCGGAAAGCGAAAACGGCCGTTGCCGCAGATCAACGGTGTGAATCTGGTCGAACACGATTTCAGTCTCGAAACGCTCGGCGTGCTTCTGGAATCGCTCCATCAGCGCGGGTCCCTGCACGCCGGCGAAATCGGCGGGCCAATTGTCGACGTCGGTGGTGGTCGTAAGCTGCCCGCCCGGTGCGAGGCCGGTGAGGAGCACCGGCCGCAAATTGGCGCGCGCGGCGTAAACGGCCGCCGTGTACCCGGCGGGGCCGGAGCCAAGGATAAGTAGTCGTGAGTGCCTGGTCATGTTGATCTTGTTGAAGTTGGATATAATAAAAATTCCGAAAAACCCATTCTGCGTTCGCGCTGACAAAGCAAATTATACCGTTCCGAGTGAGTCGAACCCGGAACGCGAGATCCGATTCGAAAATAGGCGGTTAGCGGACGGTCTGTTCCCTGCAATCGCGCAGCGCGGCGAAGGAAAGACGGCAGTGGTCCGTGGACTGCAAACCGAAGACAACAAAAGGGCGGCGGCAGTTTGATCAAACCCATAGTAACCGCGTTCACCATCGCGCCGTTCTTGTCACTGGGCGCACCGTTCGCGCAGGCGCAGGGTCTTTCACCCGCAGCGTCTGCGCCAACGCCGGCGGAGCCGGCAGCCTATCCAGGTCAGAACCGCCACCGATTCAGCGTTCACGGCGCCGCACTGGTTACGGACAGCGGGCTGCGGCTCATTCTGGCGCAGGCGCCGCCGTCTTCCGCCCCGACCCCCGCCCCCGCGACCGCGCCGGCGGGAGCGGCCGCTGCAGCAGCCGCTCCCGCTGCTGATCCGCGCTTCAACATCGACAAATTCACCGTTCGCGGCGCAACACTGATTACAGCCGAAGGCCTGCAACTCATCCTCGCGCCTTTCATCGGAAAAAGCAAAGATTTCGGCGATGTGCAGAAAGCACTTGAGGCGCTCGAAAAAACCTATACCAGCAAAGGCTATAGCGCGGTGCAGGTGGTCCTGCCGGAACAGCAGATCGACGACGGCGAAGTCGAGTTCGACGTCGTCGAGGCGAAAATCGGCAAGATTGTGGTGGAGGGCAACAAGTATTTCGATGAAGCCAACATTCGCGCCAGTCTGCCGAAGGTGCAGCCGGGGCAGCCGCCGAACATTTTTCATATTTCCGACAACCTGCGTGTGGCCAACGAAAATCCGGCCAAGCAGACAACGGTGTTGTTGCGCAGCGGCACCGAGGAAGGCCAGGTCGACGCCGTGGTGCGTGTCGCCGACGAGCGGCCCAACAAGCTCAGCATGACGCTGGACAATACCGGTACGCAGCAGACCGGCCTGTTCCGGGTCGGCTTCGGTTACCAGAACTCCAACATGTGGAACCGCGACCATGTGTTGAACGCACAATATGTAACGGCGCCCAACGACGACGACAAGACCAACCGGCTCGGGCTCTACCCGAGCAAGCACGTGTATATTCTTGGCGCGCAATATCGCATACCGCTGTACCGGCAGGGCGATTCGCTGGAGTTCTCGGCCGGGTATTCCAACGTCAATTCCGGCGTAGTGTTGAATTTGTTCAACATCAGCGGCAGCGGCAGCGTGTTCGGCGCGCGCTACAACCAAAACCTGCAAAAAATCGGCGAGCTGGAACACAAGCTGAGCTACGGTTTCGACTGGCGCGCCTACCAAAGCGTGGTCACCCAGATCGGCGTGGTCGGCGCCGGCCTGGTGCCGGACGTGACCGTGCATCCGGTCAGTCTGACTTATGCCGGCGCCTTCCGGAAAAGCGAAAGCGACAGCAATTTCTTCCTCTCGTTCCACCAGAACCTGCCCGGCGGCAACGATGCGGCTAGCGGGGCGTTCCGTGGCGATCCGTTCACCTTTCCGGTTCGGCCGGCCGCGCGCGCAGGGGCGAATCCGCGATATTTGGTTGCACGCTGGGGCTTCAACCACAACCGCGCGCTGCCGCGCGACTGGCAGTTCCGCTGGGGCATGAGCGGACAGCTGACGCGCGACATGCTGATTTCAGGCGAGCAATTCGGCATCGGCGGCGCCGACTCGGTGCGCGGCTTCCTCGAGCGCGAAATCATCAACGACAACGGCTATCGCGGCACGCTCGAAGTCTACAGCCCGGACTTCGGCAGCATTATGCCGGTCGTCGGCACCAGAGTGCGTGCACTGGCGTTCTACGACTGGGGCGCAGTCAGGCGCATACGCCCGGAGGTGCTCGAGGGGCACAGCCAGCATGTCAGCAGCGCCGGACTGGGCGTGCGCTTTTCGCGCGGCACCAATGTCAGTTTCAGGATGGATGCTGCAACTGTAACCGACAGCGGCGGTCTGCAAAAGATCGGCGACGTGCGCGTGCACGCGAGCTGGGCCTACATTTTCTAGCCGGCGATCTACGGCAGGTAATTCGCATCGGCAACGGACCCGAGAGCCCTGATTCCAGAGGCTAATTTCGATCGCGCCGGGTTGCATCCGGCCGTATTCACCGCGATTGCAAAAGAATGTGAAATAGTTCCTGTCCTATCCCGGCTGGAGCCCCTAGTCTGGGGACCAGAAAACGGCGTCGGATAGCGGCGGATACGCGCCTTCGGTCGCATCCAAAATTCACAATCCCGCCAAGTACATAGAGCGAACTGTGCTAACATGAAATGTGACTGCAAAATGCGCTCATGCTCGCCGTTTTTGACCGGCTTGCAATTGCTCCCGACCCGGCGCGGAATCCACGAAAAGCCTGGGGGGAAAGTACGGAAGGGTATTTGGTGAACGCGAAACGCGCGGCGACCTCGTTGTTCCGGCGTAAGGCTCTGGTTGTAGCAGTAGCCTCGTGTCTTGCCGGATATGCCCAGGCCAACCCGACCAATCCGACCGTGATCAGCGGCGCGGCGACCTTCGCCGCCAGCGGCAAGACCCTCAACGTCACCAACAGCCCCGGGACAATCATCAACTGGCAGGGGTTCTCGGTCAACGCCGACGAACTCACGCGCTTCATCCAGCAAAACGCACAAAGTGCGGTGCTGAATCGTGTCACCAGTCAGGAACACTCGGCCATCCTGGGACAGCTGCAGTCCAACGGCCGCGTCTATCTCGTCAATCCCAACGGCATCACCATCGGCGCCGGCGCGCGCATCGACACCGCAGGCTTCGCCGCCTCCAGTCTCAACCTCTCCGACAGCGACGCGCTCGCCGGCAAATTCAAGCTGCAGGACACGGGCAGCTCGGGCAAGGTGATCAACAACGGCACCATCACCACCGCCAGCGGCGGTTTCGTCTATCTCATCGCGCCCGACGTCGAGAACAACGGCGTCATCACCAGCCCCAAGGGCGAGATCATCCTCGCCGCGGGCAAGAGCGTGGAACTGGTCGACTCGCAACGGCCGGAATTGCGCGTGCAGTTGACCGCTCCCGAGAACACCGCCGTCAACGTCGGCAAGATGATCGCCGAGGCGGGAACGATAGGCATATTCGCCGGGGTGATTAAGCAGAGCGGGTTGATCTCCGCGAACAGCGTGGTGGCGGGAGAGAACGGGAAGATATTTCTCAGGGCGAAGAAGGATGTCACGCTGACTGCGGGGAGCAGGACCGAGGCTTCGGGGCCGCAGGGTGGGGTGATTACGATTCAGTCGGATGGTGGTACTACGATCGTTGCGGGCACGGTCGAAGCCAAGGCGACTTCAACGTCCACGATTTATCAGTTAAACGAACCGGCTCGGAGCGCAACGCTTGATGTAATTGTTGCCCCGCAGAATCCTCAGGTGGTAGCGAAGACCGTTACGGTCGATTTACCCAAGCCCGCACCCACCCCGAATGCGCCGCGTGAGCAGGGCGCTAACACTGCACCTGATCTAGGTGTCGGAGGACGCGTACACATCTTGGGCGAGAAAGTGGCGCTGACCGGAAACGCGGTTGTTGACGTGTCCGGGGAATACGGCGGTGGGACTATTCTGGTCGGTGGTGATTTTCAGGGCAGGAATCCGAAGATTCAGAATTCGCAGATTACGTTAATCGAAGCGACTGCGAAGATTTTCGCGGATGCGATTAAGCAGGGGGCTGGTGGAAAAGCCATCGTCTGGGCGGATGAGGCGACCTACTTCAGTGGAAGTTTATCGGCGCGAGGTGGAAGCGATGGAGGGAACGGCGGGTTCGCGGAGGTGTCCGGGAAGAATGTCCTTTATTTTCGTGGTCGCGTTAATGTCGAGGCTCCGTTGGGACGCGCCGGTAGCCTGCTCTTGGATCCGGACAGCATTACGATTGCAGGTGGGACGGGAGGGCCTGACGACGCCGCGGCAGCACCTAATCCTAACGCCAGCATTACTTACGGCCAACTAACGCCTACGCCGGTAAGCGGTAACAGCTATACGATTTCGGAGGCGGCCCTTGAAAGTCAGACCGCCGGGACGATTACGCTCCAGGCGCGGAACAGCATTAATACGTCAGGCAGTTTTAGCAATGCCTCGGGGAATCTGGGTGATGGAACAGGCGTTTTAGCTCTTGGCAGTGGGGTCAGCGTTGTTCTTCAAACACGTAACAACCTTACAACTAATGGGGATGTCAGCGGTAGCATTGACCTGTCGCCTATCCATCTTAAAACGGATGCCGGCAGCATTGCCATTAACGCGGGAACAGGTGCGGCTGGTGCTAAGGGCGATGTCGTAGTAGGTGCGCTGACTACTCAAGGCAGCGGCAATGTCGCTATTTCCGCAGCTGGAACGGGTGCCACGATCACTCTCCAAGGTGCGATTACCACGGCGTCTGGAACCGTTCAATTTACCGGTGACGCAGTGCTTAATGCCGGAAGTGTGGCGATCAATTCGACTGGGAGCGGTGTCGGTGCTGGCATCACCTTCAGCGGCACGACCAATGGCACGACGGACTTTGCTGAGAACCTGACGCTGACCGCGGGCACGGGCACGGTGACCTTTACGGGGATCGTTGGCGGGACGAAAAAGCTCGGGGAC
>Ga0208566_1000275_pt1 | contig 36823 bp, 36 predicted proteins | sample PL_2010_150m_FD_184159 | JGI IMG/M metagenome (GOLD analysis project Ga0208566, IMG submission 184159) | Freshwater microbial communities from Powell Lake, British Columbia, Canada to study Microbial Dark Matter (Phase II) - PL_2010_150m... | ecosystem: Environmental > Aquatic > Freshwater >...
AATGTTGTCCGAGTTCTTCCAGAAGTCCCCAGAAAATTCCCAAACCCTCGGGCCCATGCTTTGCTCCGAGTATTTGGAGCTTAGGATCGTGTCGTGCGGAGCAGTCGTGGTGGAACCATTTCATAGAGTTTGTTTCATGATGTGGGCGTGCGTGGCTCCGTTGGCTACCCCCCCGGCCCCCCTTTACGGATAAGGGGGGAGTTATTTTTTGAGTCGGTAGTAGAACTGCTCGACTTTGTCGATGACATAATGTTGTTCGAAGAGCTCGTATTGTTTGTTATAGAGATCGGCCACCAACGTAAGGGCTGCTTGGCGAAGACGGGGGCGTTTCATGAATGAAGCGCCTCCTGCAATGGCTTCTATGAGGTCCAGGACGTGGATTGCCGTGTTCTCGTTGAGCGAGTGGAGATCAAACTCGGGTATAAGGAGGCGGACCTTGCGTTCCGCGGCTGCGATAACCACCACGGATTTTTCACCGAAACTATCGAACACCTGCTGGCGAAAAGAACGAAAGAGGCGTTCGAGGAGCTTGGTGTACTCGGTTGGTTTTTCTTGCACCAGATCGCGTTTGGAATCTGAGGTGTCCTCCGCTACATGCCCCGCTGACAATTTCCTGGTTTGGCTTTTGACCCGCCTCTGAGGCCCTGTGACCCGTCTCTGAAGAGACGGGCTGTCCTGAGAGGCGTTGGGTGCCAAAGGAGGTTGTTCTGGCGCTCGACGCGTGATGACCAAGGTGCCGACTTGCGAACTATCATCGTGGATGCCTTGGGCTTGATGATCTATGGTCTGTGGCCCACCTGCGGCGGGCATAGGGGAATTGAGAATCTGATTGATGAATGACCTGAATTCCGCAGCCTCCTGCTCATCGTCTGGCGATAGAGTCTCATGAGCAGCGGAATCTTTCGAGGTAATCAACAATTGTGTGGAGGTTCCGCTCGCACTCGTTGATTTCCCGGCCAGTGTGTCAGGAAGACTCGTGGTGGACTTGACCGATCGAATGGATTGTGAAACATACCTTTCTTCGATGAGCTCTTTGTTCTTCTCGATGTCGTAGACCAGAATGCGGCCGCGTTTGAAAGCTGGCTGATAATGAATGATGTCATCGGGCGAGTTGATTTCCCTGAGATCAAGGGAGGGGATCGGATTGATGAATTCATTGCATTCGATGATCCCCTTGTGGCACTCGGTCCCTCTCAGGAGGGCCCCGATTTGCTTCTTTGAGAGCCCTTCAATCTGAACTTTCAAGCAAGGCTCATAGCGAAAGGTTGACCGGAAGCGGTCAAGGATCTGGCCTGGTGCGACATAGAGAGAGACTCGTGTTGGGTCTTCTCTGCCCAGAAGCGTGAACGTCTGAAATGCAGCCTCAGAGCGAATTTGAAATCGGAGATCTCGATTCATTCGTGCGCACTCGTAGATATCAGGTCCTCGGAAAAAGAGCAGATCGTAGTAGCGCGATGCCGGCGTGTTCGCAGTCGCAGGTTTGTCTTCGTATGAGATCATGATGAATCCCAATGAATCGCCGGCTTGAGAGCGGACGAGCAATTGGGGGTCGAGGTGTTTTCCTGGCACGTCGGCGATGATCTGTTCTGCGTCGTTGAGCATTGGTCATCCGCCTTCTGTCATCGGAGCAAGATGGCTTTCTTCGTCAAGACTCCCGAAGGAGTGGTAATTCGGACAAGGTAGACGCCGGCTGGCAAGTACGCGTCGAACAAATGGATTTGGTATATGCCAGGAGAAAAGTGCCTTCCAGGTTGAGCGTGGACCTCCTGACCTAAGATGTTGAAGAGCCTGAGAGACATATCCATTCCCTCGGGAAGGTTTAGCGTCAAGAGGCCACCTTCGACAGATGCACTGATGAGGTTCTGAGTAGCAGCACTTGGTGTCGGGACGATTGAGTTCATCGATTGATTCCTCAAAGCGGGCCGCCACTGCAAGTGGAACGTATCGGCTCCGATGGTGAAGAAGGAATCGAACACAGAGATTGTCACGGTTCCCAGGATTTTTGCTTTTGGTGCTGTTCCACCGTTTCCGCTTTCTGTTTGATAGATGTAGCGGACTGAGGTTGTGCTTTGCAGGCGATCGAGCGTCTCTTGTGCAGGATGATGATAGGTGTTGCGATCGCCTACAGAAATGACGGCTGCTTCGGGTCTCAGGCTATCGAGGAAGGTGCGATTCGATGAATAGCGACTTCCGTGATGGTTGATCTTCATTGCATCGATATCGCCGACGACACCGGCTAAGGGAGTTTCGAGGTCAGCGTAGGCTTCTGTCACACCTCCGCAATCTCCTCCTGTGAAGTACCTGAATGAGAAGTTCTTCCCACCTTCCGTGTGTTCAGAAGACAGCAGCCAAGCGATGCTGCGGTTGTTCTCGTCACCCTTACTGCCTTTGATTTCGCCGCGTCCAAGAACAGCTCCATCGACCGCGAGACATTGCAGAGACAATTCGTCAGTGAGTTTGATGCTTTGGCCAAGATAGACTGTCTGGTGCCCGCGGGTGGTTTGGGCAGCTGACGAGTATTGCCGGAAAGCTTTGGATGTTGGGAGTGGGGGTGTGCTTCCTCTGTCCAAGACCGCTCGAATGCTGTCCGGTGAAAGCCCTTCGACGATTTCATCCATTCCGCCAATGTGGTCGGAGTGGTAGTGTGACGCGATCAGGTAGTCGATGGAGGTAATGCCAAGGGATTGAAGGTACGGGAGGATGACATCCTCTCCCTTGCCTGTGTCGCCAGCGTCAATGAGGATGGCCTTGCCGTTTGAGGTTCGAATCAGTGTGGCGTCGCCCTGGGCGACGTCGATGTGATGGATGGTGAATCGTTGCGAGAACAAGTCTGCAGGGAAAAGCAGAAGTGAGAGGAGGATGTAGAGTTGGGGTTTCATGGTATTCTCCGTGGAAAAATGAGTTGACGCAAAAGGAAAAGGATGCCCCCCCCTTGAGTAGAAGAAAAAGGGGGGATTGGGTTGTTGCATTTTTTTTGAAGAGTACGTTGGGCGTCGAAATCGAAACCCGCGTGATAGTGCCTCCGCCCGCGTGCCGGAAATTTCGGCGAAGAAAGATTGAAGCAACCTTGAAGTGTGAAAGGAAACTCGCCGAAATTTGAACGCACGTGTTCGAGCAGCCAACACACACAGCCATCGATTTCGTAGCAAAGGGTAACAAAGATGTTGAACGACTCCGCCATCGAATTCCGAGGCCGGTTTGAAGATGCAATCGGGATTCGAGGAGAAGAGAAAAAGGGTGAACACCGAGGTTCCGTGTGCACTCGAGACCCCCCCCGGCCCCCCCTTTTGAGTGAGAAAAAGGGGGGGATGTGTGGTGCGTGGATTTTGGGGGCCATGTATGAGGTCTCGCATAACATTAGAGTGAAAGCTTCATTCGGATGAGAGTCTCCTCGTGACGGAGTTGGAGGAGCGTTCTTGTTGCTGATGAAAGCTCGAGCTTGGTGCGTGTCAGGGCGTCGAATTCGATCTTGCCTTGTTGGAAACGCAGTTCGTTGAAGTGGAGCAATTCCTGGATGAAGCTCATTTCATTTTCAAGGAAGGCGGCCTGATCCTGGAGCGCGGTGAGTTGTTCTTCAAGAGATTTGCGAGCATGCAGCTTTTGGATTGTTCGTTGCGACAGTTCGGTTCTGAGTCTCTGAAGATCGAGGATCGCTTGCGTGTGCCTGGGAGAGGTGAGGACCTCGTTCAGTGGCAAGTTGATGGTCAATCTGTAGGCATCCCGGGGAAGGATGTATGGCGTGTATGTGGTTGGATCGACAAACATCATGTCGTGCATACCGAAGCTCGCCGAGAAATGAATCTGTGGTATGATTCGACTCCAGAAACTGGTTGCATCCACTGTTTCTTCTGCCCGGGCGATCTCAATCTGCAGCAAAGCAAGATCAAGGCTGTCAAGAGGTAGATTCTGAGTCAAAGTGTCTTGAGCATCTAACCAAGGAGATATCCTGATGGGGACCGTTCCAGTCTCCCCCGTACCAGCTAGAACGGTCTCTGCATGCAGGATGCCCCACCAGGCTACTGTGAGAGCACAAACGAGGATGAAGGTTATGTGTCGTGATTGTTGAAGCATTGTTTACCTGCCAGTGACGTGAGCTTGTTGGTCGGAATCCCCCCGGCTCTCTCGATCCTATTTCTACGCCAAGGGAGGGGGAGGGGGTGGACGCATCGGCTGCGCTACGCCGGAGCAAAGCGATTGCGATCCTGACGCTGCCCCTTCTCCAGTAGTGAAACGTGGCCTAGCCTTAGGCGACTGAGATGGGAACAGGTCCATAATGGGGCGCGGGGGTTTCGGCCATCCCGTGGCGCCGGAAGCGAGCAAAGGACTCGAAAATGGCATTCCGTGAGTGAATGTAGATCGGACTTCGGTCCTCGAATGTCCCAGTGTTCTCAAGCTCATAACGGGACGAGGGACGTTGACAGGAGGAGGTTGACCTGAGGCAAGAGATAAGAGATTCCTTGCGACAATACGAGTGATTCGTGGAAGCGGAGGTTTGGGCTGGGTGCTGTTGCCCGAAGCGAAGATTGGGCGTGGAGGTTTCGGAGCAGGACCGATACCGGAAGCGAGCGATGGACGAACTGATGGCAATCCATGAATGATTGTGGAGTGGTCCTCGGACCTCGATGGTTCTGGTGTTCTCGCGCTCATCATAGGACGAGGCATAGTGCCTGGAAATGCTTGACCAGAGGCAACACGAAGGAAAATCGTTGCGATGTCACGCGTGATTCGTGGAAGCGGAGGTTTGGGTAGGGTGCTGTTGCCCGAAGCAAAAATTGGAAGCGGGGGTTTTGGAAAAGAAGCCGAGACGCCGGAACCGAGCAAGGTCAGGCGCGTTGAGGCCACGCATGTAATTGCGGGACGTGGAATGGTTGTGGGGGGACCGCCCAGACCGGAGGCAAGATGTCGGAGATTCATTCCGGTCTCGCGAGAACTGCCAGGACGCGGGGGCACAGGGCAAGGACCAATGCCCGAAGCAAAGATTGTGAAGCTCACCGTTGCTATATCCGTGGGGTGGATATAGCCCAGGGTTCCCATGGGTATCCACAGACTCATTACTGGTCGTGGGATATTTGTGGGGGAAGTGGAATAACCAGAGCCCAATGATGGGAGGCCTGAGGTTGTTTCTCGTGTAATGGTTCCATCAGCCTCCCCGTGTGTGCGGACTTGTCTCCACGAAGAATCGGGGAATTCAGTGCGGGTGACTGTGCTGCCATCGGACTGACCATAGTTCCTGCTGAGTTGGGTGAGATTGCCATTTGCGTCTTCAACCTTTGAGACGATTGCGCCGTTCGATGCGTATCGCTTCGTCACTCGGATTGAGCCATCCTGTGGATTGACAACCCTGGTTACGACGGGAAGGCGGAACGTATATGTCTCGAGCGTCCCGTTGCGCAAGACGTGTGCTACAATCGTGTCGGCCTGACGGCCGTACATCTCAGTGACGTTCGTCTGATCCGGGTTGCCGTTGTGATGATCGGTGTACGAGACGTATCGCTTCGTCTCGGTTACGATGTGCCCGTTCGCTTTGCCGTATGTCTTCCTGACCGTGATAAGCGGCAGGCCCTTGGGGCGTGCATATCGTTCAGTAACAACCGCACCGTAGCCCCCGGGGATGATCTGGCCATAGATGTAGACGGTGTCCGTGGCAGTCTTTGCGAGGGTCATTCTTGGTGTTTCTGAAGTGTTGTCCGAGAGGTTTGTGCTGGGTTCGTTTCTGTAGAATTGCGACCAGTCAGCGATGGCCTGAACTTCTTCGAGGGCCGAGATGAGGTAGTCTTCACCCGTGGCTTCGAATTCGTATTTGGGGAAATTCGGGACGTCAGTTGTGGATGGGATCTGAAGACGCAGCTCGCAGGCGGCAAGCACAAAGGCTGCAATGAACGTTGCGAGAACTGCCAGCGTGAGTTGGGTTCGATTGAGTGATGGGGACATGGGAACCTCCAAGTGTTGTGCGCGTGGTGCGAGGGAGTCTGACCCCCACCCCCCTATCCCCCCTTGAAAGAAGGGGGGAATGGTGCGCTGTTAGTAGTGAAAGATGAGAACCGTTGATTCGAAGCGTCGCTGTTGTATCTGGATGACGCCGATGTAGGTGCCGGTTGGGGCGAAGAGGCCGTCATCGGTGTCGCCGAGCCAGGTATGGGCGTGTGAACCCTTTGATTCGGCTGCGTTAAGCACGAGAGTTTTCACGAGGTACTCCTTTCCGGTTGAATCGACCTTGAGTATGTATGCATTCAATGTGGCCGGAGACTTGAGTGAGTAAAGGATTTGCGTGTTCGATTTGAAGGAATCGAATGCGCTGGGGGAAAAGCGAAGACTGCTTACCAGCTCCGGATCATCCAGTGCTGAGGGGAGCTTACAACTGCTTAGGAGTGACAAGATGATGAGCCAAAACAGTTCGTGATTATGCATTTGGCGCAGTGCCATAGTTATGTGTGATTCCGATGGACAGAATTTGTCTGATGAGCGGCTCTCGTATTTCTTGATGCTGCTGCAGATGCAAATAGGTGTTGTGCAACAATTTGGGTGTGCAATCGAGGTGAAGAGCATAGCTCAATTCGTTCAAGGCATGACGGATGCTCATCTTGTCTACAGGTTTCTCGCTGAAGGATTCGAGAAAAATCGTGTCTGAGCTCGAGTTTCTGACCTCCAGGTAAGTGCGGAGTTTCTTTAGAACTGACGCGTGGAGACGAAGGCTGAACAGGGTGCTGATAATGAGCGAGACAGGTTTACTGGTTGTGTCGATGGAGGAGAGTCGCAGCGTCCGCAGCTGGTATTTTCGGACTCCGTAAAATATCATCAGCAGCAGGATCAGCTCGTCCCTCCGATAGCGGGTAACGTCAGAGTCCTCTGAAGAAAGTTGACGCCGATTGAGATATTGGAAGAGTGAGACGATCTGATCTGAGGAGAGAATGCCTCCCCTGATGGGTGTGACGGCCAGCGCAGCTGCAGGATTGCCCTTGATCATGCCCTGGTTGAGAAGGAACAGGAAGAAGTTCTTGAGAGCGAAGGTGGCGCGTTTGACGGACCCGAATTTCAACCCGGAACGGGCAAGTTCGTGAAGGTAGTCTTCCAGATCCTTTGTTTGAATCGCGACTATGGAACTCAGGTCAGCGGAATCGGAATGGCGAGCAGAACGGTGGAAGAAACCATTGACATCTGAAGCATAGGCTTTAATGGTTCTGTCTGACATTTTCTTCTTCCTGAGATATCCTTTGAACTCTGTGAGGGTGACCTCTATGGGTTGTGGTGTGTCCTCAGGGCCCATGAGCAATTGGTCCAGAAAAAAATTCTTCTAGAGGGGATCCTATTCGGCGTTTTCAGTGAAATAACCCGCTCTGGACAGATGGCGGTTATTCGAATAACTACCAGTGAACAGATGACGGTTATTGCCCTGAATGGGTGAAGTCAGTAGGTGACATCACCTGGATCTCAAAGAACTGCGGGCCAATTAAGGGGAAGGAGGGGACAGAAAACAGTCGGCAGATTTGCCGACTGTTTTCTGGGAACTTTCAGGGGGAGCGGCGATTCGCGGGAATCTAGGTTGAGGGGAATGCAGCGAGGAACTCTGAGATCGAGCCTAACCAATCGAGACGGCGCAAAGGCAGAAAGGAAAGACGCGGCGAAAGTTGATCTTGATCGGAATGAACCGGGGATTTTGCTTCAATGATCTAGAGAAGTCAAGAGACCGCTCCGGCGGACTGAGCGTTCAGAGAGCCCAAGGAGAGCTGCGGCTTTTGTTTTGTTTCCGTCGCATTTCTTGAGAGCCAGATCAACAAGGTATTGTTCGATCAGTCCCAATGATTTCTGGAGCGAAGACTCGCGTCCTTCATCGATGAGCTGCTTCACTTTCGTCAACTCGATAGTATCCCTCTCTTCAAACAACTCCTTGTAGTTCCGGACTTTCAGGCTTCCGAGATATGCCTTGAGACCAAAGACGTTCTCCGGCCATGACTTGTTGAGCAAGAATCGCTTCAGGGCAGGTTGTAGTCGAGCGTTTCTCGAGAGGGTATGATTGCTGGGCTCATCGAAGTCTGCAATCAGGTGTTGACGCCGGAAAAAATGAGCGGCAATGAGCAGTATGTCTTCCCTTCGATCACGAAGCGGAGGAATCGAAAGCTGCTCAAATTTGCGGAGACAGCCGTACAGGGCTGCCACTATTTTCCCTTTGCGATGGAGTTCGCTGAGTGGAGAGCGTAGCGTGATGATAGGACGACACAGAACAAGCTGGAGGGACTTGGCGCCAGGACGGACCAGCTTCTTGGTCGCGATAGCTTGAGCCAGTTTTTCCTGGAGGTAAGGCGAGGCAAAGTTCGGGTGCTTGAGAACGGTTGTGGATGGGATCTCGAGGAGGCTGCGACGGGTGGTTGGGAGATCGGGGCTGCTGCCTCCCAATAGAGCGATGCGCTGATCCCGCTCAACGAGAACGCTGAAGTTCAGTGTTTGCAGTTCTGCGGAGCCGCGAGGGCTTTGGAGATGGATGAGGGTCGCAAGCAGAGACTTGCCGGTACCAGTTTCACCCACAATCACGAGAGGGGCAGAGCTGTCAGCAAGGGAAGGGATCCTCTGCTTGAGCTTGACAATGGAGGGGCTGCGGCCTATGATTTGGATGGGATCCAGAGTTCCGGTCCGGGATGGTAAGACCAATTGGGGATGACCGGTTCAAACCGTCTTGAGAAAAGGTTCTTCCCGGCTAATGGTCTCTGGACTCAGCAGGCCTCTGGACTCGTGGGGACTATTTAGGTGTGTCTACGATGATACGTAAAGAGGGTACAGATGGAATGGTGGATGAATGGAATGATGGGTTGTGGCGTTTTGCAGTAGTTGAATGAGCGTTCCAGCGAAAATGGAGATGTGCGCGGCAGATGCATAGCAAGAAGTACAACAATACGAAATATGGAGGAGGTTGGTTGGAATGCAATTGGAATCGATTGGCGAATTGGGTGAGTGGCAATTAGGATGGAAGAAATGGGAGGGGAGCCTTGTGCAAAAGAAAAGATGGGTTGTTCAGGTAGGTGTGACGCGACACGATAGTGCCTTGGAGCGTCAGTTACCTTTTTGCTTGTCCAAAAAGGTAACCGAAAAAGGACACGGAAATCGAAACCCGCTGGATTAGGCTGCCCGCGCACGAGCCGTAGATTTCGGCCGTAAGGAGTAGTGCAATCGGGTGCTGTCAAGTATTTGGCCGAAATCTGAACGCACGTGTTGATTCGGCCCGCCCACACCGCCATCGATTTCCGGGCGAGGGGCGAGTGATTAGCGACGGAGAAGATGAGGAAAGTGAAGCCCGAAACTGGACGCACATAGATGGTCGTCCGCCGCACCCGCCACGATTTCGGAAACCCGGCAAGAATCTTGTCGAAGGGCAAGTTCACTTTGAGGGGTGAAGCTGTGAGAATTTCGAGTAACAAAATGCCAATTGATTGATGTCGAAATGCAAATGGGAAAAGATTGCATAAAGAAGGGTGCCATTGTATCTTTGCACAAACGGAAGGGCGACGGATGAAAGAGAATATTACACCGCTGAGCTTCACAAGGATCGATAGTATGCCGGAAGCTCGATTTAGAATGATGATACCTGAACCAACACACGAAGAGATGGTTGGTGCAATGTACTATGAGGAAACTATCGTGTGGCCTCCGAAGGATCCCAAAAATGTTGATGCAGGAGGTGCGAACTTGAAGAGACGGGTTTGGGTGTCGTAGAGGAGCGTGAGTTGAGGGGGAAAGTTATTCTCGCCGGTATTGCACTTTATGTGTGGAAACCGCTCAATTTGCAGCGGGGCTGAGGCGCATCTCATCGCGGGGGAAAGACATCTACCAAGGTGGTGGGACACTGGGGGGTCATGCCTTTTCCCCCGCGGGAGACTGCAACAGTTGATGCTTTTCTTTCTACGAAGAAGAATCAGGATTCATTCTCTTCAAGGATGAATTCGATCGTCGGAGGAGATACCCTCGTATCGATGCGAAGCAGTTCCCTTTCGCCGCCCTTGAGTTTCTTCACTTGAACCTTTACAACCCCGCCGTCAAGAACCGCCCGAACATACCCAAAGTTGTCGACCAAGAGTTCCCTGGATTTCTTGGAAATTGGCACGCGTGTTTCAAAGGGGATTTTGGTGCGTTTGAAGTCCTTTGTTGAGTCCATGTTCAACCCGATGTGATTGAAATAAAAAGACCTAAACCGATAGCCTGATTGCAGGCCGTGGTGGCTTAGGTCTCTGGACTCAAACAAGGTCTCTGGACTCGGTCAGATTTTTAAGGTGTGGCGCGACGTGAATATAGCAAGTAGGACGTGGAAATACAACCAATGATTCCCATTTCAGCGCTCAAGGATACCTGAATGTACGGGTGTGGCGGAAGGTCCTTGTGTGAAGGGAGTGACACTTCCACGACCTTCGAACTCTATAAAAAGCTACTGACAGTTCGAGGGCGTGGAGGTGCCAGCGGGAGGATGCTCAACCCAACAGAGTGGCTGTGAGTGAGTGTGCGGCGACGGGCATTCGATAAAGACTATGATATTGCACGAAGCCGCTCACGAACGAACAGGCACGAGAGTGATACAAGTTGATGCGCGTTGGGATGGACAGGTGCCGCTGCGCGTCGTGTCTAATCTCATCAGTAACAGTCAATTTGGAAGGCGAATTACAGATGCCTTTCGACACTAGCAGGCTGCGGAAAAACTGAGTTCAAGATCAAGTTTTGGATTATCACATGAATTTTGAAGCAATGCAGAAGGTAGAGAGATATCCATATAGGACGTTGTCGACTTGTGAAGATCATCCTGCCGAGGCGTTGCGGGCGATGTCGACGGGTTTTCGGGTGCCATCAACATGGTTCGGCCTCGAGGTTCTTCATTCTTACCAAGTTGTAGACCGCCAAGCCAAAGGTGAACATCCATCCCACACGCCGAGTCCCTTTGTGGCGCGTCTTGCGCATGAGTCCAATGGTCTTGAGCCATCCAAAAATCTGTTCGACCAGCTTGCGCTTGCGTTGACTGACCTCATAGCCGGCATGACGGGTCGTGCGTGCGTCAATCGCACTCGAGCGACCATTCGTGCTTTGTGCAACGTGAGGAGTCACCGTGAGCTTGCGAAGCTTCTGGACAAAGTCTTTGGTATCGTAGGACTTGTCAGCTCCCATCGTCGGATGTTTGGACCGTCGGTCGGGAACTGCTTTGACCATCTCGTGAGCTGCTTCTCGTTCGGCTGTCCCTGTCGCCATCGTCAACCGGTCATCGACAGCCAAGGCGTAGCGATTGTCCATCAAGACGTGTCCCATAAACGACAGCCGTGCTTCTTTGCCCGGTCCTTTACGATACAACTGTGCCTCGGGATCCGTTGTGGATTGGTGCGTAGCGTTGCTGCGCTTCTCGCCGTGGAAATTTACAGTCGGATTGCTACCGCCATCGGATGGCGGCTGGGAAGAACCCTCTTTCTTTTGAAAGCTTTTCTGTCCCGCCCACGCTTCAATCAGTGTTCCATCAACAGTAAAGTGTTCGTCGCTCAACAGCGCACGCTTACGGGCTATGGCCATGACCTGGTCGAAGAACAGATCAGCAATATCCCCGTCCAACAACCGATCCCGATTCTTTGTGAACACGGTCGCATCCCAGACCTCGTCATCCATATTCAATCCAACGAACCAACGATACAACAAGTTGTAGTCCAATTGCTCCATCAACAGTCGTTCACTCCGGATGCTGTACAACACTTGCAACAACAACGCTCGCAACAAATGCTCAGGCGGAATCGACGGACGTCCCGTATCCGAATACAACCGATCAAACCGTTTCGTCATCGATTCAAGTACCTCATCGCTCATTCGCCGAATCGCACGCAACGGGTGATGCTGCGGAATGCGCTCTTCTTGAGAAACGTAACTAAACAACCGGGCTTGCTTCGTATCGATTCCGCGCATGATCTTTCTTCTCCTGTGTATGAATGTGCACCGAACAATCACTTAGACGTACCACAGAAGATTTTGTTTCGTACGAATCACCATAAATCGACTTTTTCCGCACCCTGCTAGACCAATCTAGATATCTTTCTCGAAAGGAATTCAACCAGTCGGAATTTGAATCAGCAAGTTCTGGTTCGATCAGTTGACATATGCGTTCGAGTGTGCAAGGGAGGAAGACCTCATTTATGTCTATTTCGGGATTCAATGCAGATACGTATTCGGGTAGCAACTGCGCACATTCTTGATCGCCCTCAGCGTGGAATACCGCGTACAAGATGTGAGGACATTCTTTGGTTCGCAGACTCTCAGCTAACAGATGGGTGCGGTAGAGTTGCTGTGTCGGCATTGCCCCCAGCTCTTTTCTTCCACGATCATGATAAAGCCGAGACCTCCGGAGAATTTCTTGTTGACGCTCATTCAACTGTGATCCGGGCGGACTGAATGAGTCTGTGTATTTTGTTTCGATTGCGATCTTGCCGTGTGATCCGTCAAGATTCGTATATTCCACGTATGCATCAAATGCAGAATGATCTCCAAGTCCATAGGCAGGGTCCCCACGGCCTGGAGAGTGCTCGATCTTCACGGCGGTAACGACTCTGACTTGCGATGGGAGCAACGCCTTCCAGATTTTCGTAGCCAATGCGTTGTCCCGCATCTGAGGGATGAAGAGATTGAAGCAAAGCGTTTGGCTTGTCAGCATGTTCCTAAAAAGGCGATCTTTGAGGATGACCTCTCTCGGCTCCCTCAAGCCCAAACGAGTATGAACTCCAGTTAGAATGTCACGATTAAGAAAGTTCTCTCCCTGGTCAGCGTACCTTGCAGCAAGGTAGTTGCCGATGGGGCGCCTATCGCTTCCACCGCGACCGCACTCCCAACCCATTTTCTCTCGAAAGACTGATTGCTTGAGGCGAAACCAGCTTCTGAACGGTGGATCCTGAGGAATAAGGACTTTGAAGCTTTTGAGTAAGGCTGTCGGTGGATGTGTGCTGAGATCTATCGGCATATCAGACTACTGTTCTATCGTTCTTAGCCACTACGGAATTGCCCAGTGGCTTGGATGTCTTCCTCATTGTACGTAAGAATTGGGGACCTCTGAGGATTTCTTACCGAGTTACTATCAGGCTGCGATGCGTAATTGAGCCCTCCCCGATACAGGCAACCAGCTGCTTGTCGCCGGCCATTGTGTCTATCATCAAGACGCGATAGTCAGCTTTGTCGGCGGCAATAAGGACAACCCCAGGGAGACCATATTGCTGCATCACATCCCCAATCCAGGAAAGAACATCGTAATCCAAATCACTCGGATCGGCTGTTGCTCCGCGCGGATGTGAATGCCATTCGCCGACGTACTCGAGCTGACCTTGAGTTGCGGCTCGAGATTGCTCCAGTGCTTCCATCAGGCCTTTCTTGCCCCTGATGTATGAAGTCACCCTCTCCTCGCTGTCCGGTGGAGATGGGATGGTGCCAGCGATGTAGATGATGCGCCGGAGCACATCAAACGAGCCTAGTAATACGCCTCCCGTCTCGTTGGGAAGTCGATCATTCCTTAGTGAAGAGATTCTTGAAAGCAGGCCGTTGTCAAGTCTAATCCCCCAGCCCCCTACAGTTGTTGAGTGCGTTTTTTCGACAGGAGCGTGCACATTGCTAACGGACCACGTGGTAGTATTAAGACGCCAAACATCGATCACCGCAGTGTCATTTACGATTGACTCGGCGATTGCACCCGCTAGGATGCCTGCGAATGTCGATACTTGACTCTCAGGGAGTACAAAACTGAAATCCCTGCAGGAGGTAGAATATCTCAGAGCACCCCGTGGCTTATCCAGATGTTTCTCCAGCAGGGGATCATTGAGAATCAATCCGTAATATTGCATCTCAAGCATGTCAAGCGTAACGGTCCTGTGAGCATCCTCTGCTAACAGAACGGCGTCGGTACCGGTTGGATTGAGAAATGCGGCAATCCGTCTCGCCGTAATTCGCTCGTCGGTCGACAGGAGACGTGAAGTGGCTACAGATGTCGAAGCATCAATAATGAGATCTGCCCATCGTAGTGCTTGGAGCACTTCTTCCGAAAGGACGCCGTCAACTTGAACTCGTCCGGGGACTGCAATGACCTCCCCTTCGGGTAGAAGGCCCTCAGTAATGACTGCCAGAGATTGCGCCTTGTTGACGCCCTCGGAGCCTGGAATCGATGCATGGCGGGCAAGATTGTGGGGTAACACGATGTCGTCATCAATAAGTCGCCAATCGCCAATTCCCATACGGGCCATGTTCATGAAGAGCTGGGAACCAAGGGCACCGCATCCCACCAGGGCAATCTTCTTCAGCGGAACTCGTTCGGTACCACTCGTTGATTGAGCAATGATCCTGTCGAACGCGAGACATGTATTGAGACTGAGGATTTCGATCTCATCTCCCGACTTCGTTTCATCGAGTTTGAGCAAAGCCCCAAGCTGACCGTCTTGCTTGTGCCAAATTCCCAGCTCGCAACCCAACTGTTCGACATCGGGCCGTAGCCAAAATGCCCAAATCTCCAAGTTCTCTGATGCCGCATCGTCGGTCCTTCGTCGTGGGAGTTGCAGCAGCAGGGCGAGAGAATTCGGCCGCTTGGATTTGTCCAAATCTCTGAAACCAGCAAGTGATCGACGTACAACGTCGAGCAAATCAATCCCCGCTGGCTTGAATAGATTCCTCAACGTAATGAAATTGTGTGGCTCGCGGCTCAATAGTCCGTGCGTCTGAGGTGGAACAACGACGTCCACAAGTCGGAAAATCGATTCACCGCGTTGTAGCGTGACCGCTGCCAGGCTTCTACAAACCAGCGCCTTGGGACCGGATTCGTCCTCGATTTTTCGTATGTTGACATCGATGTATCCGGTTGCTGAGGCTTGCTGAATGACGGTTCTGGGAATAATCAGGCGCGGATTGCTGGTAAGTGCAAATGGCTCCAACGGCTGGTCCTCCTGGTGCAATGCCCCGCTAGCCGTCCGGGAGAACCAGAGCCTCACGTCCTCGAGAAATCTTCCTGGCGCAAATCTGAGCTTTTCCTCGTCTTGATTCTCGTATACACAAAGGCTCTTTGGCGTGTCATATTCCTTAAGGTTGGTGTGTGGTACTTTGGGGAAATCACTCCGGAGGGCATACACTTCAGGCACGCGAATTTCATCCCGAACTACAACTGCTATATGCTCCTTGAATCGAATGTCATGAACGGTTTTTTGGGGGATTTGAGGCTCTACCTCAAGAATCAAGGTTTCCTCACAATCGTCAGATCCTTCGGCACGATCCTGATAGATTTCTCGGAGTGAGATGAAATCTAGATCGTTTGCCGCGATGGCCAGTGCTCGCGACCTCGAGAGGCGTAGCTCAGATGCCGATACCTGATTTCCCCAAGTTTGCCTCATGTTGGGCTTCATACTATGCTCGCCCAGCGCGAGGTGCAACTTGCTTTGAGGCCGCTATGAAAGGGGCCGTTATTGCCTTGACGATCTCGTATCCATTCTTTCCAATTGTAATAACTAAAGGCTCGGGCTTCTCAGTTGATGGATGCTGCATCGTCACATTGAATTGCCCCATCTTCTCATCGGCGATTTTCTGATAGTACTTTGCCGCCTGCTTATGTGGGGGCTGAGTCGTGTCCTTGGTAGGAATCGGGTCGCTGCAGGAAACCAGCAAGCATTTTTCATTTCCCTGACTCATCATCCAGGCCACGTCGGGATCCGGCTTCGTTTCATCCTCACCCTTTTCATCACTCAACGCCAAATAGCTACAATGGTGCGGAATGTCGTAGATATCGTATTGGATTCTGTCCATTCGCTTCTTGGACTTCGTAATCGCAACGATGTCTTTCAAAACTTCATATGTGGTGTCCCCAACAAGAAACATTCGCGTTTCCACACCGTCGACAAGAAAGGTGACGTGGAGAATAATGGCCGCCGCGTTCCGGTCCTCAACACCATCCTCGACATGCTTGGCGAAGGGGGAATGAACAAAGAACTCGACTCCGTCTTTGGACTTGTCGAAGCCCGGCACCAACGTGCCGGCATCAGAAATGAGTGACCTCCTTGGTTCAAGTGTAAGCTTCTGCGCTTTCAACCAGTCCTCGAGCAATTCCGGCCTCGAAAATACCCTGATGCCCTTGCCCTGCTTCAATCTATGCCTCGCTTCGGCTCTAAGGATCTTGGCTTCATCTTCAACTCCTTCTTCAATGATCATCGCAGCAGGGACCCATAGCTCCTTGATTTTGACACGGTCCTCTGATTGGTACTTTTCCGCGTGTTGGAGAAAAAAGAATTCGGATGAGCCGTGGATATGATCATCGTCTGCGTGAGTAAAAGCTACCACGTCGAATTCGGTCTTCTTCAAGGCTTTGAGGCGATCGCCCAGCACTTCTGGAAGATCAATCCTCTTGTCTTTCTTGTCATCGGAATCACGCATATTGGCGTAATCAAAGAGAAGAATTCTGCCATCGGCAAGCTCAAGCATGCAGGTGTCAGCATTTCCGAGTGGAAAAAACCTTACGGTATGCATATCCAAGACCTTTCAATGGTTTTCAATCAACCCCAAGTCCATTCCAGTGGGTAGGCGCATCTCGAAAATGTATTTCAATTCCCAAGTAAGCTCTTGGGCTTCAAATGAATTTGCCTAACCGCGGAGTCAACTTGGAATCTTGATGGAAGACAACAATTCCTTGAAATGTGTTCGAACTTGAAATCCACAAAGAGTAGCGCCGTGAAGCGACAATAAATCTATCTGTTCTTTCGAAAGCGAGAAGAGTCTCGTGCCAATCTTCGAGATTGTTCCCACGTCTTCTTCGCCTAAATACCTCCTAAATTCAGGATAATTGAGCGCGCTCTGAATCTTATCTTTAGCAACTGAGAATTCCTGATCAGTGATACCTCGATAATCTCTGCCTTTGAATGTACTAATGTAGGCCCAGATATCGAGACTTCGAGAGAGTTCTTCTTGCGCCACGAAAGATTTTAGCAGATTGTCGATCGACCAGTTGATTGAGAAGAAAGCAGAGGTGACAACGCCCCTAAGTTTCCCATAGATCAGGTCCTGGAATTGAAGATTCTTTATCCGAGCCATCATTATGTCATTTTGCCTTCGAAGAACATTGAATAGCCTTAAGGATATCTTGTGAGGTGTATCTTCAAATGGGAAAGAGGCGTCACTGCAAATGATGTATTCACATAATTCATTTCTATCATAATTTGAAGTCAACGCATGTATTCCTTGATTATCGTATAGCCCGCCGTCACAAAGACCGATCCGTTTGATAGGGAATCCCGGGTTGTCGAAATGGTCTTTTACCCTGACTCTGATCGGATGAAGCAGGCCAGGAACAGCTGTGGAGGCGGCAACAGCTCTTGAAAGAGCGAAGTTCTTCGGATTACCTCCATAGCCTATTTTCCAGTCCCCCATGTATTCTTGGGAGAATTTCCAATTCTTACCAGTGGCCAAGTTTGTTGCGTTGATGATTAGTTTTGGCGTGCTTGGAACGTCTGCGAGTTTTCGGCCACTGAAGTATAGCTTGTCGTATACGTCCGCTGTTATGTCGGATCGAGAATAATACGGGTTCACAAATGCGAAGCAAATCTTTGGATTGAGAATCACCCTCAGCTCGATTGATTTTTGCAAATTTGCTATCATCAAATCCTTAAACTTTTGGAAATTCTCTCGATGAGAACAGAAGAATGCACCAACAATTGACCCGCCCGAAACAGTCGAGATGACATCTATTCTATCTAACATCCCAAGCTCAAAAAGCTTTTCTAATACTCCTAAGTGAAAAGCAGCCGCTCGTACGCCACCTCCTGAGAGAGCAAGTCCAATCGATTTCTTGTCGTGCATAGAACTAGCAGATAGGAAATAGTGATGATGGGTATTGTTTATGTGATGGGCTTGGTAAGAGTTGTGAGTGTTCAGGTCGGTTCAACTATAGAAACTGATTCGTGCGATGGAATTGACCGCTGGATCCCCGCACGTGATGTTATGATGTGAATTCCAGATTGTTGAACGATATCTAGTGTTGCCTACAAACCGTTCATTTGTAGATCTTCGTAACAAAGTCGCTTGTGCCCAATTCTGTCACGAGAGTGACCCCACCCTTTACATGCGTGCCGAACACATGTTTTGCAAGAAGCTCGTAGACGCGAACAGCCCGAGAGTCTGGATGTCCGTACATGTTGTCGACACCCGCGCTGATTAGAATAGTGTTTGGTTCCACAAGTTTCAGAGTCTCAACGTTTACGCCGTTGCGAGATCCGTGATGAGGGGCAGCCATCACGTCAGAGCGCAATGAGCTCTTGAAGAATTTGTTGATGCTCGTCCACCTTTCCGCCTCAGTGTCTCCAGTAATCAGATAGGAAAAGCCACCGTGACCATTTCCAGTTAGTCGAAGAACAATGCTGGAGTTGTTGGAATTGTCCATATCTTCAATGTGAGGAGAAAACAGTTCGAATTGGAAATTGTCTGAAAGCCCGGTCAGAAATCGGGAGTCAAGCTTGTCGAGACGAACTGGCTTCTTGGCAAGCGGATTACTCGTACCTCTCCTAGAATCGACCTGTTCGTCAATCACTTTGAAAACATTCGTTGCTTGGTCGGTGTTCTTGTAGTATGTGGGGTACATCACCCACCGCGGTTGGTATTTCTTGAGAATTATCGCCACGCCCCTAGCATCCGAATGGTCCTCGTCAAAACCCGTGAGAATAAGCCCCCTTACATAGTGATCTTTCAGGTATGCGGAAAGCGTGCTCTTGACATGTACAACAGTTTCGTCGCCAGATGGCGGAATGCGAGAATCGATGACGATCGCCTCATTGTTGTGCCGAACCAAGGCAAGCGATCCTTGCCCGACATTCACAGTCACGATGTCCATTACAATTGTCCCTCCTGGCTCTGAATTCGATTACCTTTCAGGGATTGAAAAAGCTCACGATTTAGATCTCGCTCGAAAGAATAAGCAGCCTTCCAAGCAAAGGCGAAGGTGCGATGCAGATAAAATTCCCTGCATTGAAAACGTCTGGCATCGGGTCCGCCAAGCGTAATAGAGTATGATGGCTTGTCGCCTTGGAGACTTTCAAGAATCAGGATTTCCGCTAAGGATGCGTCGATGAGCGGGATATTTCCCTTCCAGTAGAGGCTCTTTGTTCCCTTCGAGCAAAACGGCTTTAGGGTAGGGAACATTTCCGACAAAACGATTTTGTCAGTGGCCCTGATTTCGTTCGCAACTGGGAGTGGCGGTAAGGGCCCGGCGCGTTCTTGGCGATCGTTTTCGATTGTCTCTGGTTCGAGATAGATAGGTGGTTTGTCGACAACACGAATTTGTGATTGTGGGATTTCATAGTGTCCCGGAACCCCCCGCCTGAATAGGAAGTGTTTTGCTCGGTACCTCTCTCGGTCTCGTCCGGAAGATGCTTTTGCGACTATTAGAATCGCATAGAAGAAATCCGTGTTGTGCTTGTCATGGTTGACGATCTTAGTATAAGTTCCCACGTCTCCAGAACTTAATGTGTCCAAGCCATTTACGTGGTGAGTATGCCAGTTGCCAAGATGCTCAACTTCTGGATGGACGGCTTCAATTTGCCGGAACACAGATTCTTGATAGTCACCCTCTTGAAAGAAACTGACCCGAGACCTCCGTGCATTTGAGCCTGGGCCAATTAATCCGCACGCTTCTATCTCGAGTGTCGACCCATGATGTCTGTAAAAGCCAACCAGGCGTCCTCCTGTTTCGTCTGATTCAAACCTATCACATTCATCAAAAATTGATTCCAAGACTTCGCGAGAAATAGTTACTTTCACCGTGAAATCTGCTATTCTTCTTTTCTTGAACATACCTGACATCCTTCCTGTGGATCGAGAGTGATACGCTGAATCTGAAAATGTCTGTCGAATGGGTGAGAGGGGCGGTTACCCCAAACAAGGTAGTTTTCTGGGATAGGCTCCATGTATTTAGGTCTCTCAGCCAAAGTCGCAGCAATTGATTCAAGAACAAACCTAGTGTGAAAGGATGTGATAAACGATATGTCCACATTTAGACCTGGTGAATCCTTGATTTCCGAGACTTCAAGCCCATACATCAAATCTCTCTCGGCCTGCGAGACCAAGTCAATCTCCCTAATTCCGTTGCGGAACTTAGTTCTCTCCAAAACTCTTTCTAGGCACGCAAGGCATCCACCATTTTTGGGCCGATAGCTAAATACTTCTCCACCTATGCCACGTGTGAAAACGCGACCGACAACGAATGGTGTCCTGGTCTGGACACAGAGTTCGTTGATCAGAAACCGGGTAGGTTCATTGTCAGTTGCCAAGACCACAACTGTATGTTCTTCAATCAGAGATTGCAGGGGATTGAACTTCATGATGTCGACAGGGAGTTTCCTTACGTCCGCCAAGACATTTCTATCGAGAAGCACTTCTTCAAGAGCATCGACTTTCTTCGCACCTATGAATCTTCGACCGCACACATGTCTTATTACGTTTGCGGGCTCTAGGACATCCTTGTCGACGAGCGTGAGATGTTTAATGCCCGACATTACCAATTGAAGTGCTACCCCGCCCCCACCGGAACCACACCCTACAACCAGTACTTTTGCCTCAGAAAACAATTCAACGTCGAAGAGTTTTTGTATTCTTGCAAAGACTTCCTCATTGTTCATTGGGGGCTTCCTTCTGTGCTGGCCACTTGCTGGTTTCACACCATTCCGAGTAGTTTGCAAGCCAATTTCTTGATAAGTTCAGGGCTGAGACCAGGTCGTGCTTTCCAGGGTTCCAGTTAGTCATTGTACCAAATATGCACAATGCGCCGTCTTGCCACCGATGCGGAGAGTCAGCACGAATAGGTGAGGCATATACCCTGGGCGCTGCATTTGGATATCTATGTGGCAGAACTATTTTCAGAGTGACTTCAGAATTGGCGATCTCGTTCTTCAGAAACACTTCTAGTTCCTTGTTGTCTGAAAACCTGAGCGTTGGATTCTCACCCGACTCACGAAGCGCGTTGAAATCTTGAATGAGCCTGCTTTTCGGTATGTCGGGGAAAAAGAGAGAAATTGGGACGAGGCACGCCTTCTGTTGGCCGTTTCGTTCAATAATATATGCTTCACCCTGGTCGCACACTTTGTCAAGAATCTCTCCAGGTGAGCTCCTGAGATCCATCATTGATAAAACCTTGAAATCCAGTTCCATGGGCTCTCCTTAATGTTTTATTTCTGCGCCAGGCCACGCATTGCTTTGCTTCCAAACCTCGTACTTTCCAAGCCACTTTACAGCCCGCTGAATGACGAATTGCAGATTGTGCACTCCAGGATTCCACATGGTTGGGTGCAAATAGCAAATGTTGCCTTTGGTGTATCGATGAGGAGACTGGCCAATTTCAGGCTTCGTTATGAAAACGGTGGGCATTTCATTCGGGTAGGTGTCCGGAAAAAGGACACTCACAACATACAGTTGCTTCGAGGTTGGTTGGAGAGCTGCCTTTACAAAGACTTTTCCATCAAGAGTTGGATATAGCTCAAGATACGAAAAGTGCTCTCGGGCGAGTTCGAACTCAGTACGAATCCGGCTGATATTCATGTCCTTCTCCTTTTTGCGTACTCTCCTCCCAAGTCCTCCCTCATCGTGAGAGGTTTTTGTCCTCCCAGTTCATTGCTGTTGGTCTGACCCATAGCTCGAATTTCTCCATTTGGGAGGATCTCAATTGGGATCTCTTCCTCTTGGTCCAAAATGGCTTCAAGCTCAGCAATTGATGGTCTATTCCCCATTGTGACCTCCTGATAATATGACTATGTGATTAATACAATTGCACAACTAACATATGATAAAACAGTTTGAGAGTCAAGCCAATAATTCAAGAAATCCCACTTGGAAGTGCGTCAGAAACTGAGCTAAAACAGGCGATTTTTGCCTTGATCGAATGACTGATCTGAAGTGAGCATTTGATAACGACAGCTAGTGGACGTATTTCATCGCTCAAGTAAGTCGGAATCGGGACCGATTGTGCCTAGGTTTGTGGATTCGAGTGGTTTGTCAGCGGGTGGCTCGGTGAGAATATGCGAAAAGCGAGGGTGTGGAATTCGGGAAACATTTGGTTCCGAGCAGGGACTCGGTGGCCTAAGGCCTATAGTTGTTCTTGTCGCGACCGGAGCGACCACATTTCGTCGAGTCGCGCTTGCCTGGCTTCATAGAATCTCGATGGCAAGGGCAATGAAGCCGCCAACGCACAATTGTACTCGTCCAATAACAAGACAATTTCAGTAAAGTCGTATCGGTGCGTTGCTTCCAACTCTTCACATCGATCCAAGATCAAAGCACAGCTCACGTGGAGGGCCCGAAATTTCATAGTCATGTGCGCCAAATCGCCGGTGGCCCAAAAGGAGAGAAAGGTAACAGACACCATTGTGACAGTCTTCAGTAGAGCTGGATCGATGTATAGTTGGATCAATGATATGACAAGTAGCACAACCGCTGCAAGACCGGTAAGTGACAACGTAGCGAGCAGTTTGAAAGCTCGGTCAGAAAGATGTTCCGTGTAAAAGCAGCTCTCGGTTAGGATTGCTAAAAGTCTTTGAGGGCTCGCCGGCAGGTCTGAAGTATAGTAAGTGCCGATGATGGGAGGCTCCGGATCAGCTATATCACTGGAAGCTGAAGCGATGCGTTTGATCAAGATATCTGGTAACTGAATGCCCAGGCCATCCTGCACAAGAGTCAGTCGTCGGATCCGTTCGGCTCGTCCGTAGTCTCGACCTGATTTCTCTCGTGTGAGGAAAGCAATCATTTGGACAAACAGCAAGACGAGCGGAATTAGACTGTTGTTCTGGGACCCATTGTAAATTGAACCTACGACGCTGAGGAGAACAACGCCCACGTTGCAGAGAATGCTGTATCTCATCCATCGCTTGCTGGACGCAAACTCTCGGCGCATCAGCTGAACCAAATCGACGATCTTATCCATAGAGTGGGAACTTGTAATTGAAAATGAGGTTCCATAGTTGTTTCGCCTGCGGGATTTTACCATTCCCCTCCGCTTCCAGTGCGCGATACGCCCTATCTCTTGCGGAAAGAGCGCAGCGAAGAAGATCCTGTCGCTGAGGCTCAGTGTTTGTGGCGGAAACAATGCCTGAAATTCGGACAGGATCCCTTAGAGGACGACATTGCCTCTCGACAAGGAGCTGGAAGGCATCCGCGAGACATTGAGCATAACTCTTGATTCCAACACAGACTCCCTCCGACGCCAGTAGCAATTCGAGATGAAATGATGAGAGTGGGATAGGAGGCGTGCGGGAGGATTTCCATTGTTTCATCAATTGGATAGTTCTCGCGAGCATTGACCCCGACTGTTCATCAGCTTGGCGAAGATATCTTTCGTGCATCTCGGGGCTGGTCTGTAGCCAAGAACCATTCCCGTCTGGAATCGAATAAACGGGATACTTCACCTTTCCGTCGTCTTCCATCGTCTCGAAAAATCCCGGCACCACGTCCACTGCAAATGCGCCACCCGCAAACCGTATAACGAGAGCTTGTTGATCGCGTCGCATCACAGTTTGTTGGAATAGCCCAGAGAGCCAAAACCTGACCCTGGTTAAGAGGGTCCGAGAATCGACGTACTTCCCGCCCCATCGGACATCGTCTCGCGCAAGGATGGCCAGGAAGTCAACGTCACTGGCTTTTCTGATGGCAGTGTTCTTACTATAGCTACCGATCAGATCGAATTTGCGTAGCTGAAATCCCTTTTCCAATCGAGACTTGATGGTCGCAGTGTGCGAATTGACTTGCCGAAGCTCGGTATCGAGAGGTTGAACTCGTTGAAGCAAAGTCAGCATCGAAGTGGATACGCTCATAATCATCTCATAGTCAGGGTCGCTGAGCGATGCCTAATCAGATCATCGCGCTGTCTTGCGAGGTGAAGATTGATTTCGTTGTACCGTTCGGGCAAGCTGTGTCAGTCTTGCGTTGACTGAATCGAGCCGGTCTGACGCAAATCGAGTTTTTCTTTGCAGGGTATCCATACGATCAACGAGACAATCATATTTTGAAAACTGGCTGCCCAATGCCTGCACTGAATACCCCAGTTGAAGAACGGCAACAGTTTGCTCTTTGAGGATTCTTGCTGTATTTGGTTGCTCGGGCCTATTACCCGCGGCGAGAACGGCTCCAGAGATTAGGACAAATAGGAAAAGAGATGACGCCAGGACCATTCTGGCTGCCCTCAACATATCGGCAGTGTTATCAGCTTTTGACTCGTTGAAAATGGATGCAGACAGGTAGTTATTATGAATCTTGAGCTTTCCGATTGGCTTGTTTGTGTCATCAAATCTGAAGATATCATTGATGAAGACTTGCTTTATCGTCTTGACCCTGAGGCAGCGAAACGAAATGATCAATGCAAGAAGCAAGAGAACCGAAGGCACCAACAAGAAGTATGTTCCAGAGAAGGCTCCAAGTTGGGAAAAGGAAAAAATGTAAACAGCCGAGAGCGCCGTCACATAAGACAATAGTCCAAAAGCCTTCTTCTCAAGGCTATCGATCCTGGCCAAAGACGCATCATAGATCCTCTCACATGCTCTCAGAGTAGCCTCATCGTATTTGAGTCTTTCCGGAAGGGGCAGGCGAGGCTCATTTGCCTCTTGGTGAGGTCGCAGAGCGTGGGGCACTAAGACCCAAAAATCCTTCAGCAGCTTCTTAACAAACCGCCAGGAAACGATTCTGCCTTCAATCGGCGGTACTAGATAATCATCCTGCCAAGTCATGAAGACCTCCTCACCGCATGAGATGTCTCAGAATTCTATCAGAAATAGGGAGTCCTAATTCGAGCTCTAACCATAACCACTCGCCTACGGGATTCACTTCAAGAAATACATATTCTTCATCGGGCGTCAGGATGAGATCGATAGCAGAGTATATCAACCCCATTCTTCTGTTTAGCAACAGCAAGCATTCAGACAATGCCTGCGGCAGAGTGTGAGATTCATAAACTTTCTTGCCCTCCGGTCTCCGCCAATCTACCGCGGAGGTGTCTTCTTTGATTATCGACGCAGAGAAAACCTCCTCCCCCACAAGGGTGACTCTGATGTCTGCCTTGTTGGGGACCATCTCTTGCATCAACATCGGGGCTTCCATTAAGGGTAGCGTCTTGTCAAGATCCGCAGGCTTGATTTCATTGGTGTAAATCGAGTACGATGTGGATGAGCCCTGCAGGAATCCATGCGAGACGGGTTTTGCAATCACTTTGCCGGTGGAGTCAATGAAATCTCGGGCAAGCTTCGAGTCATTTGTGGCAAGTGTCTTTGGTATCCGCAGGCCGATTGATTTTGCCAACGAGAGTTGTCTGATCTTCCGCTCGCCTAGAATGGTTTCGGCAATCGGATTCATCCATCGAGCGTCGAGAGACATTAGCAGCCCCTCTAGAAACTCTCGCCTTTCCCTGAACAGGAATGAATCATCTTCAGTTGGTTCACCTGCTGGAAATTGCGAAGGTGCCCTACGGAAATAGATCGATCTTACTTGCCTCAAGTCGATGACGGTTTCGTCATTCGCTATGATGGTCTTTTCCAAAGGAATGTAAGTAAACCTGTTCTGGACGATGTCTTCCGAATTGATTCTGAAGTAGTCGCAATTCCTGTCCTTGCAGAGAGCCGCGACGTAGTCGGTTGTGAAGTCCTCTAGATTCGAGACAAGAAGAATGGATGGTGTTCTCTCAATCATGTCGAACGCTCAGATCGGTCAACACCTTCTCTTGTTTCAGTCACGAGTGTTTGACCATACAGAGGAATGGCAGACTCTGATTGGTCACTGCTCTCCCGGGTTTTTGTAGCGATCGTCTGCCCGAAGACGGACTCCGATTGATCGCTGCTCTCGCGCGTCCGAGTGACTATTGTTTGTCCGAAAAGAGACTCTGACTGGTCAGCACCCTCGCGAGTGGCCGTTTTTGTGGTCTGGCCAAAAAGCTTGTCGTCAAAGTGATTGATGAGCTTTCGCACATAAGGCTCCCCGTCTTCAGCGATCCAATAGCCAAGCTCGAAATCATAGTTAGGATGGGATGAATTATCCACCGGGGGAGTGAACACCGGCTCCTTAAACTTCAGAAGGGGGTGGCTATTGGTCATGCTCCAGCTCCTTTCTCTTCATTTTGTTTCTTGAAGGTTTGTTCTTTCTCAGCGGCCGTGCTTTTGGTTGATATCCAAGATGGTGTCGATTTATCGTCTGCCCTACAACTGGGGTTCAACGGTCCTCGGGTGTGGTTAGGGCGCGCGCAATGAACCAAATCCCGTCTCCTTGAGCTGAACACCCAGTAGCGAAGCTATGAGCCTCTCGCAGAGAGCACGTGCCTTTCTCGTTTCCCCGAAGATGATATCATAATCGTCGGGATAGACGCCGTGGTGAAGCATATCGTTTCGGACCTTGTTTATTGGGAACTCCGCCTTCTCGTCCAGGGTGGTTTCGGAGATCCCGGGATAGAGGTCTGTCCAATCCACTTTTGCCTTACAGCAGGCGTCGAGGAGTCTATGACTGAACGATTTTCCAGATCCGTCAAACTCCTTAATCAGAACATCCAGGCAAGAGTGCCAATAAACGAGCCTGGTGTCGGTCTCCCGAGTCGTGGAAGCAATGAGAAACCTCTCAATGACCTTGTCGATCCGCCCTCTCTTTTCGTCGGACATGGCAGCGTAGGATAGGGTCAGATCGATGTGGAGTTGTTGGAGATTCTTGCGGTTTGTTAAGATCGGGGAACGATCTTTCGAGTTCTTCCTTCCGGGGACTCTTCTATAATGTTTGACCTCTTTTAGAGTCGTTCCTCCCGAGGAGCTGGTGTATGAGCAATAGGACCAGTTGAAGAAGTCGCCTTCAAGAACTGCCAAGGTTGAAAGGTATTTCTCGACCAACTGATTCATTTTTTCGCTTGTGTCGGAGAGAGAGAGGGAGGATCCCGAAACCTCGCATTCCAGAGTCAATTGATCGATGGCGAGAATCGTCTCGATGCCATCGATGACGCACTCCTGGAAAAGGGTAATGGGGGAAAAGGAGACAGATCCGATCTCACAAGGGACGAAATTTCGTTCATCGAGCCACTCGGGTGAGGTCTCATGGGACCCCATCTCCTTCTTCCAACCTTCCCAGCCGTAGAGGAGACCCCTTCGGAAATGTTTGGTCGGTCCGCGTTTCCTGCTGTAAACTTGCGAACCTGGAATGTAGTACGAAAGCTGCACCTTATCACAAGCTCCTTCCTCATACTTGCGTCGAAATGTGCAATCATCCACTTTGAATCTGAGAATTTCGTCACTGTAGGCTTGGGAGGAGACTGCTGGGAATCGACCCTCAATCAGAATAGATTCTTGTTCGTCCTCTGACGAGAACTTGAGGCTGTCGGATGTTCCCACGAGATTGAGCATCAGGGCGAAGGAACCTGAAGACGAGCTAATTGTAGCCGTCATGGAAGAGGTATCGAGCTTATTTGTAATCAACTCGCATCTTCCGGTGCCTAAATCGGTTCCGCCGCTCTCAAGTCTCCCGTACAAGATGTATCGTTTCTCGAACTGCTTCATTTGCATTTACCGTGTCGGCGCAACATCTCATCATTCGTTGATATTGAGAAGCTTATAGGCTTTGATGTTTGTGAATGCGCGGTTCAGCTGTCCAATCCTCTGAGCAGCCTTAACGCCTCATCAACCTCGCGCCCTTTCCGTTCAATGATATCGAGAAGCTGCGAAGGTGTTCGAGTATCAACCACACTCTTCCTGTTTGGATTCACGGCTTTTAGGTCGAATGCGGCGTCCTCAATTTCCTTGGCTTTCGCGGCGGCCTCACGCGCTGCCTTTTGAATGTGCTTAAGGTTCTCTTCAGTCTCCGCGATTCGAGCATCATCTTTTGGATCTGCCTGCTTGAGTTCCTTGAGGTTGAGTTTTAAGGCATCTGCATCTCGGAGCTTTGAGTTCGCTTCTTCTTTGTAGGGTCGGGCCTCTTCAGTGGCCTTCCTGCGGCGTTCTTCGATGTCGATAATCCAGCTCTTTTCGCTGTCGATGCGATCCGGCAATAGGCGGAAGAATTCATCGAAGTGCTTCAATGTGAGCGGCAGCTTCTTTCTTACCTTCACATCGCTCATGTCGTAGTACCAAATCTTGCGGGTCGGGCCACCTTTGGTGAAAAAGATTAAATTAGTCTTTACTCCGGCACCCGCGGCAGTGAAGACACCGGCCGGTAAGCTGAGGATGCACGAGACGCTACAATCATCAAGAAGCTTACGCTTGGTTTTCGTGAAGGCATCCTCGTTCGTGCGGAAGAGTAACCCCTCGTCGAGCACAATGCCGCACTTGCCGCCTTCGCGCAGGTTGCGGATGACATGTTGTAAGAAAAGCACTTGCGTTGCACTCGTCTGGTAATCGAAGTTGGTCTGTGCCTCTTTGCCTTCCTTGCCGCCAAACGGGGGATTGGTGAGAATGGCATCGAACTGCGCCGGCGCTCCCTCAAAGAGTCCGCCGTAGGTCTCCATCCCCGTGAGCGTATTTCCGTGCCAGATATTCGGTTTGTCAATTCCGTGAAGAATGAGGTTGGCGAGCGCAATCGGATAGATGAGATTCTCCTTCTCGCGACCCCAGAAAGTGTGCTCCTTCAATGTTTGGAGCTGGTCTGCCGATGCGGTTGCACCGACCTTCACTTTAATATATTCGTAGCTTTGCGCCAAGAAACCGCCTGTGCCGCAGCCTGGATCGTAGATGGTATCGCCGATGCCCGGGTCGATAACTCGCACCATCGCACGAATGACTTCGCGTGGTGTAAAGAACTGACCGCCGTCGTTGCCTTTCTCGCCCATCTTAAGAAGAAGTCCCTCGTACACCTGGGAGAGGGTGAAGACGTGAGTTGGATCCACAGTCTCAGCACTAATGTCCTGAACCTTGTCCAGCACGTCGAGGAAGTTGCGCTCGGTGTCAATGCGTACCCGCTCAACCCCCGTCATCACCTCGCTGATTACTTTCTGACGAGGAGCTGCTTGGGGACGGTTCTTTAGTGCTTTCAGGTAAGGAAGTAGGCCGACGATGTTTCCGTGTCCATCGGGATAGCCGTTGACGAAAGCGAAGAATGACCCCGGTGCAGATTCCTGAAGCTCCTTGCGTTTCACTCCTTCGGGTGATGCCCAATCCCGCCAACGGTATGGCGCTTCGAGCGACGGTTGGAATTGCACGGACACTGCTTCAGAATCTTGCTCTTCCCGCAGTTCCTGTTCATCGAGTATTCGAAGGAAGAGGATCCACGTGAGCTCCGGGACGTATTGAAGCGCACCGGCACAATTGCCCCGACGCATGATGTTGCAGATGGATTTGACTTCTTGGTCAACGGAGCGTTGGCCATTGAGCTTCTTGTTCTTGGACATAGCCTTACTGCGGACCTAGAGAGTCAAGACAAATAAAATGTCACGCTAAAGCTCTCAGGCGCGACGTTAAATTAAAATACAACCGGACCCATGTGCCACCAATCTGATTTCGTGTACTCCGACGTACCTGAGAGTATGGCAGTCAGCAACCTATGGTTGAAGCGGCGAAGATTGTACGGTGCGTAGGAAGCAATCGAGCTACGCGCTGTTCCCGGTTGGCCACTATCCCACAGAGCTTCGTGAAACAGGTCGTTTCGGAGTGTCACAAACAGTTTCGTGAGGTCAGGATTGTTCAGGAGTCCATATGTTTCGCAGATGGCCTCGAAGCGCTGGGCGTGTGGTGGATTGAATGGTTTGTTCCATCCCAACGAGAACGTCGCATCAAACACGATGTACTCCATCTGGCATTTTTCCCAATCCCACTCCAGCGATCCTGATTTTGCAAACAAGAAAAGGACATTAGACGCCACCATCCTCTGGCGGTCGTCAAGCTTCTCACGCCAGGTATGAATGGCGCTCGAGACGAATCGATCTACAGCGGAGAGTCTGACATTCACATCAACCGTTGACTTCATTGGGATTCTCCCATCAAGCCACCAGTCGTGAAACTGCAGGCGCGTCCCATAGAGAAAGCTGAAGCAATGCATCACAAAGCCGGACAAGAATTTTCGGGCTTCGATGGGGTCACTTGTCCCTTCCATCACAAGGTCATGTGATACCGGCATCTGGTGAAGGAGCGTTTGGCGTTCCGTGTGAGCCAGTTTCCGTGTCTTACCGGTTCTGAGGTTGGTCCTTGCCCGGTGAGTAATCCACGGATAAACATATCCATCAAGGTTCGTGCGGCTTTCGACCGTTTGTTTTGACTCCGCAAAGTTGGGCGAACAAGTGAGACGGCCTCCGTCAAAAGCGAAATCCTCAGAGATGTTAAGAAAACCGATATGGTCGATCGAAGAATCGTGCGTCATGCTTCGACCTTGAACGCTTCGCTGAGGAGCGTGGAAGGAAGAGCACTGATTAGATTCAGATGGGATTCCACGGCCGACCGGAGTTGCCGGGCACCAGCGATCGCCTCATCAAGCAGTTTGCTGATCCTTACCTGTTCTTCTGAAGGAGGAATCGGGACTTCGAGATTTTGAATGTGAGTTCTCGTTATCTTCTTCATCGAGCCGCTGGCGCCACCCGCCCGCTCTTTCCAATAGCCAGCGATATAAAGCGACATCAAAAAATACATCAGGTAAGGGGCATGCATACCTTCCTGTGGGAAGATACGGATCGTCAGATCTGAAGCAAATACGTCACTGGCCATACCTGGAAACATTGAAACACGTCCGACAAGGTCAGGAGTGTTACTGCGGGCAATAAGAATTTCCCCCTTTGTCACTCTGCTTTCAGCGGCATCGCTTGCCGACATACGCGCTTCTTTGATGCCTGCTGGATCGAATCCGAATTCGCTGAGGCAAGCCGTGGTTATCACTGGTAGCACCGCTTCGCCGCTAGAAGAAATAGATTTTGACGGCAACAGCCGGACAATCTCGCCCATCGTTCTCTTGGGATGCATCTGAAGTCCGGGATCATCAAATTCCTTGCTCAAGCACGATACCGCCAGCGCTGTTGCCGCTTTTACACGCTCCTCGGCTGCTGCTCGTGCATGGTCGACGGCGGCGAGTTTTTGAGAGAGAAGTTGAGCAATTTCCCTTTGGTCGTTTTTTGGTGGAAGGGGGATAGCCAAGCTCGATAGCACATCGATTCCTATCGCCCCGAATGTACTGCCATTTCCCTTTGACGCCAATTGCGTTTCGAAGTGCCTCAGAAAGTAGAGGAGAAAATCACCCGAAACGAGATCACCAGAGCGGATAGCAGCGAGTCCCCTGCCAATACAACACTTCACGTCGGCAACGTTGGTTGGGCCGACGGGGGCACGAACAGATATCAAAATGTCGCCGGGAAGTGCTACCCTGAGTGGTTCACTACACCACACGCGCGGAGTTGGATGAAGAGGACCAAAGTCGGCTTTGCCTTGGAAGAAGGGGAGGCCGACAGGAGTCGCCGAGTACGTATGACCAGGCGGGGACTGGCCAGCTATTATACTGCACACATCCCCAAGCTTCGCCGTCTTAGCAGTCATGCTGCGAACATCCTCACCTTCGTTTCACGCACCAAATCAGCAGGTTTGCCAAATGCCTGCAATGCCGCAAGTCCTCCCGCTGCTCTGACCTCTGGTGTCTGCAGGATCAGGGGGTTCTCAAGTCCTTCCGTACCGCCGCGCTCGAACTGGCTCGCTATTGCCCGGATGGTGGCTGCCGTTGTTTTAGGTAGCGAGAAGACCCAATCCTCATGCTTGTACGTAAATGCGAGAACGCGGTCATGCCGAGTGCGGGGATTCATTCCCCAGCCGAGCTCGGCGAGCACGTCATAGAGATCATAGTCGTTTCTATCATCTACCATCCGAACCACGGTAGGCGAATATCCCGATCGTACCAGAGCGTCGATCAAGTCTTGCCGAGCTGGCGGGTCAATCCATCGTGTCCGGAACTGCTCAAGAGTCTTTACCTCATGGAGTAATCGTTTCGACAGCCGATCTTTATACTCTTCGACTGGAACCGGCATTGCCTTGCCATCCACCTCAGCAACAATGAACCGACCGGCAGGAGTAATGTGGACTTCGAAGCCCTCAACGCTTACCGTCGGCTCCTGCGGTGGAGGTGGCGGAGGCGGTTCCGGTCCTTCACCTCGCGGTGGACGAGGTGGGACGATGAAGTCCTGGCCGAAAAGTCGAGTGGCATCGGTGTAGTCGTATACACGGAACATCAGCTTGCCAGTTGGCGGGTCGATGCGAGTGCCACGGCCGACCATCTGATAGAAGCTTATTGGGGATTTCAGGTACTTGAAGAAGACAATGTTTTGAAGGCACGGGACATCGACGCCAGTTGTAAGTAGATCCACAGTGGTCGCAATGAAATGGCTCCGTGTCGACCCCCTGAGATCGGGGAGTTGATCGTTTCCGCTGCTGGCAGCGGTACACTTGAAAGCGTAGGGTTCAAGTCGTTCTTTGTTGTTTTTCCGGCACCATTCGGCGTAGAGATTATTCAGCGTATTCGCAACATCATCGGCGTGCCGGTCTCGTGCACAAAAGATGACAGTCTTCTGTTCGGGTCTACCGGTCTCAAGGAAGTAGTTGAAGAGGTCGTGGCACATTGCCATGACACGATCGGGGAGGAGGAGACGGTCCTCGTACTGTGTTGCTTCGTAGCGCGCTTTCACTTCGCTGGCGGTGAGTGCCCGGCCCGTATTTGCGTCCACCGGGTTCCGTTCCATGATCTGATCTACGGTAATCCCCGTATCGTCAAGATTCACCCTGCCCTTCTGAATGTCACAAGCAGCGAGGTAACCATCCTCGATCGCCTGCGCCAGGTCGTATTCGTAGACCGGCTCACCAAAATAGGTGATGTTGTTTGCGGTGATTGCCGCATCCTCCTCTGCTTCCTTCGTTTTCTCTGTGACCGAGATCTGGCGAGGCGTTGCAGTCAAGCCGATGTGGACCGCGTTGCTGTTTCTCGTGAGGACCACAGACCACTTGCCCCAAGCCGAGCGGTGACACTCATCGATGACGACGTGTGTGAAGTAGTTTTCCGGGTAATGGCGTTGGAGGAAGCTCTCATCGCCCTTCTCGCCGGCAATACCGAGTGTCTGGTACGTGGAGATGTGGATGCGAGCGTTTTTGGCGTTGTTCGCCCCGTCAGACTGTTCGAACACTTCAGCGGCATCGGAGCCGAAGACGTTCTGGAAAGCCTTGAGCGCTTGTGTCCGGAGCTCGTCGCGATCACACACGAAAAGAGCGCGCTTCATCTGTCCGGCGTCCGCGAGGCGCTTCAACAGGTTGACGGCGATGAATGTCTTGCCCGATCCGGTGCTCAGTGAAAGAAGAGCTCGCCCGGGGAGGCCCTGAATCTCGGACTGAACGATCTTCTCGAGAACCGCCCGAATGGCAGCATCCTGGTAGTACCGCCTGGTTGCCTCGCCGCCGTGGTATGGCTGGAGAAGAGAGCGAGCAGCAGGCAGGTCGAGACTGAATCCCATGTGCTGCTCGTAGCGCGCACGAAGGTCCTGAGGAGTTGGAAACTCCGTGAGTGGGCGAGCTGGAGTCGTCAGACCTGTGAAGCGATTGAATTCGACGAACAGATGTCCGTTGGAGGAAAAAACAAATGGAACATTGAGTCGCTTGCAAGAAGCGTAGCCCTTTGCCTGGTCGAGGCCGTGTCCAGGCGGTAGAGTATCTCTTTTTGCTTCGATCAGGGCGACCGCAACCGGCTGACTAGTAGCGTTGATGCGAACCCGCAACGTGTAGTCTGCCTTACCACGTGAGCGGCGACGGGCTTTTCCATCAACGATTTCGATGGTGCCGGCGGTTTCCTCGCGGCGGATTTGGTCTTCAGTCCATCCCCGTTTGTAAATAGCGGGATCTATTAGTTTTGCTCTGGTGTCGGCTTCGTTAAAAGACATTTGCGGCCTTCGATTTAGGCTCTTCCAGTTTTGCTTGCCGGAGCGATCGATTGATTCACCGGCACAATTGACAGCAACTGATCTATGACCTCCATAGGTTGATTGGCTTGTTCAAGCATACTGCCTAATGAGGACAGGTAACTTAGCAACGAGACTGCTTTCAGGCTATTTGTCTCGGATCCATAGTTCGTGTCTTGACCATGAAGGATTGCATGACGATTCAGATCGATAGCTGCGTATTGCCTCTCGTGCTCAGATGCAGAGATCGGAAGGTTCGACCGAAGAATCTCAAACAACGGTGCATAAATAGGATTGTGTATTGTCGTTTCAACAAACTTGGCCGTCAGGGGACGACGTCTCGCCTTCCGGAAGAATTCACCGCCTGTCAGATGCCTTGCAATTCCATCGGCTTGCACCAGAAAAACCGGCACTGATAAGCAATATTGTTTCTTCCTGTGGGCTGAGAAAGCCTGGCGTATGATCTCCATTCGATCCGGGTAGCTAGCAGCAATCTTGTGCTCGATGTCCGTTAGCTTTTTGGTGTAGACTTTTGTCAGCAACTGGTCCACTTCAGCGCTCTTGCCGTCGAGGATCAATCTATTCATTTCATCGCTAACTCCCAGCGTGAGATCGAGCTCTGGAAACCATCCCTGCGCAGCTAACAAGACGAATGTATGTTTGCGGGCGTTGATCCAAAGCAGGAAGAAACAGCCCACCGCAGCAACGATTGCTCCCTTGTGCTCTTTTGCGATCCCGTAATACATTTTGAAGGCGTCGAATGCGCGAACGAAGGATGGGTCCTCTGAGAGACTCTTGTTAAGCAGTTCTGTCATTTCTTTCTTTGATCGACGCATTTTGTCCATTGACTAGGTCTTCTCGAGTCCGAAGTGTTTTCTGTGATTCTCCAGTTTCCACAGGACCGCAGGATGGGCTCGAAGAGCCTCGGCTTGTCCAGGATTGTCGAAAAGGAGCGAGGGCTCATAGACACCTTTGTCGAGAAAAATGTCCAGGAATTCCTTCTCTTTCTCAGTGCGGTTGAGAATCTGATCGAGAATCTTTCTTGCTTTCGATTTCATTGAGTCGAGGTTGGGCGCTTCGTCCTGACGCAGGACAGGTGTCAGCTCGTCCGCAATCATCTTCTGATCGATCGCATCGATCGTATGAAGGTCGACACTGCGCCAGTCTTTTCTGCTGGTGACGCCGATAAGGATGTGAGCCCGTCGGACCGCTGCGAGATCGTGATCAACCGCGGCCTGAGACAACATAGCGACATCATATAAGTCTCGTGCTGCAGAGCGTTCGAGAAGGGCTGCGACCTTGCCGCCAAAGAGCTCCTCAAAAGATACGGAATTGAAACTGAAGGAATAGTCTTCATCCAGTGGGTATGGTTGCTTCGAGGATATAGAACCGATCGGCACTCTCATAAGGTAGTTCAGATCGAGCTCGAGCGTGACACTGCCTCCGAATGCGCTTGGGGCGCGGAGTCGCCACTTGGCGCCGGCGTGCTCATCTGCAGGGGCGAACTGAACCGCGATACTTTTCGACTCGATGAGCTTCTTGAGCTCTTTTTCAAGGACCGGCCGATCGGTCAGCATTGTTTCCCGGTCGGCGCTGGCAATGTAGTTGAGGTCTATGTCCACTGATAGGCGGGGAAGCGGAAACCAGAAAAGGTTGAGTGCTGTTCCTCCCTTCAATGCGAACTTCGTCCGGAGCAACGGATGGCGGCTGATTTCGCGTAAGAGATCCAGGAGGGTCATCTGCTTCTGCAGGCCCTCAGGAAGGAATCCGGTATCTTTCGAAAGCTTCAGGAGGTATTCTTTAGAGAACACTCAGAATTCCTCCCAGGCACGGTGCAGGGCTGCTTTTGGCACGACAAGATTCCAGCGCTTGGCGAACGCGCTTTCTTTCTTTGATCGATCCCAATAATCCGGCGTTGAAGGCTTCGTACGCTCGAGAAGTTGCAGAAGCGACTCCTCAACGTGAAATTCTTCACGATGTTGCTCTAGGAAAAATCCGACTACGGCATAGAGTTTTTTCTTGCGGCGCAGCTCCAGGTATTTGACCAGGGTGTCAAATTGCAGATAAGGTATTTTTTCCAGCGAGCGGTACATTTCTTCGAAGCCGCCACAATACTCCGGATGTTCGAGCGCCTCGACGAGTGTTCGTTCCTTTCCGGTTGTTACCACCTTTTGCCCAAGTCGCTCCACCTTTTCGAATCCGAATGCATACGCATGGCTTTTCAACAAGGTGGTAGGGTATTTGACACACCGGAACAGACCTTTGCGGAAACGGACCGGGCGGCGCGAGGTTTTGGAGAAATAGTAGTGCGTGCTAAAGAGGCTGTGACCATAACCGAGGACGTCGAGCGCGGTGTGAAATGCCAGTGTCGCATCTGGCGCGAGCTTTGACGCTATTAGGAATTCGTCGAGCGGTGTCGTGGTGGCCGTCGCACCGGGGCGAACAACAAAGTAGAGTCCTTCCTTGACAACGGAAAGGCGTCCTGCACGTCGACGGTTCTTGATGAAATTGTATGCGGCCGCGCGTGGAGCTTTGGCAGAATTCTTTTGGAGCCATTGCACGAGTTCACTCAATGTGAACACGGGTGCATGTTCTAAGAATTCGTCAAGGTTGCTGGATGTGTAACTTTCTTTTGACTGCATTGTTAGTGTCCGATTACCCAGTATAGCAATCTTCTCAAAGCGTGGTGGTCCTTCGCTTTCCATCTAGTTCCATAATGGGTAGAATCTACCCATTACAGCACAAAAAAACAAGTCCGCTTAGGCAAGAGAAATGAAGTCAAAGCCAGCGGATGCGGGAGGCTGACTCTGGAATTGCCAGAATTATGCTGAAACATCAAGTGGAGACTCAAAGAGAGTGTAAATAGATAAAAGGGCCCGAGTCAGTCCAGTAAGCCACAGAACGGTGAAGACATAATGAGTGCAAAGCTTGTTCGAGGTGCGCTCGTGGTCGGTATGGGCGGCGTGGTTGGTGTGGGAG
>Ga0208566_1000276_pt1 | contig 36713 bp, 19 predicted proteins | sample PL_2010_150m_FD_184159 | JGI IMG/M metagenome (GOLD analysis project Ga0208566, IMG submission 184159) | Freshwater microbial communities from Powell Lake, British Columbia, Canada to study Microbial Dark Matter (Phase II) - PL_2010_150m... | ecosystem: Environmental > Aquatic > Freshwater >...
CCGTGATACCATCACCAAATGTGGCGCTCGTTATGCCATTGACAAAACCGGTTCCGTTCAAAAAAACCGAGATGGCTTGTCCACGCCCGCCAGTTGCGGGGGAAACACTGCTGAGGACGGGGGCAGGTCGCCCTACTTCAAAGGCATTCGTCTTCGTTGCCGTTCCGCCCGGTGTCGTCACCGAGACGTTGCGGAGTCCCGTGGCAGCGCCCGAAGAAATCGAAATGTTGGCGGCCAGTTGCGTCGACGAGGTAAATGTCACCGAATTCACAGTCACTCCTGTACCGCTGAAGCTCACAGTGCTGGCGCCGTTTATGAAATTTGTGCCTGTGAGTGTAACCCCGAGCGAGCTCCCCTGATCTCCAGATTGTGGTGAAACAGTAGTCAGCGTGGGAGGTGTGCTGGTAGAATGCCCGGCCGCCCAGCGCGAAAAAGAATCGATACCGGTTAGATTGAGTGTGCTATCTCCAAGGTTTACAGTGGTACCACTTTGAATTGTCCAGGATGTTCCTGCGTCTGTCGATTTGTAGAGCTTGAGAGCCGATGGCGTGGTTCCGTTCAGATCTGCCGTCTTGAAGAAGAACTTCAGATTCGAATTCAATCCCGAGTTCGGGGAAGGCGAAATATCGAAATAGCGCTTTATCGCTGTCACGCCTGGAATTGTCGTGGGGGCCGTTCCCGTAGCTCTTGTCACCGTGACAGTTGTTGGCGATGTCCCAGTGGCGTGGAACTGCAGCCCCATGTTCGCCGAGATCCCTACCTCAGAATCATAGGGCCGGGTCGATGTGATCTTGCCGATGACAGATCCACCAGACTCGTTCAGTGAGGCGGCAGATCCAAGTGTTATCGTATTAGCCCCCGTATACAGATCTCCCTGAGAAATGTACAAACCGCTCTGCACATCAACGCTGGCCGGCAGCGTAGCTCCCGCCGAGTTTGAGACCTCTAAGACCTGGTACGTAAGCGGACAGACTGTTTGAATAGCTATTCCGCTGTACGTTAGGTACACCCTGCTATCAATCGATACGGTGCCGTGCACAGTAAACGGGACCGGAGCTCCGGTGAACTGCTGGGCGTCGGTGATGCGAGTATTGCAGGAAGATCCTATCGTGAGCGACCTCCAGCGCCCCCCACTTCCAGCGATGGTCTTCCCGGCGTCATCATTTACCTCAAACGTTGTTGAAGCATTCACCCAGCCTCTATTGTCAAATGTTCCGTTTGGACCGTTGAAGATGAGGTTTCCCGGGCCTTCAATCGCGCCGTCATTAGGGTCCGCCGATCGGCTAAGTCGCTGGATTCGGCTTCCCTTCGCTATGTCCGCCACATCCCCAACGAATTGTTCCACTGTCACGTTACCGCTCGCAACCAGTGTCTTGCCCGACGAGATGCTCAGGATTGCGTTAGCCTTGACGGTCAAAGGCCCGTCGAATCTCGTCAAGCCGACGGGGAGCGACGCCCTCTGAGCCCGGAGTTTTGAATACCGTGTCTGCCTGGCGCCGGTGACCTCGTTTGCCGGAGATGGCTTTCTGGTCGATGCGGGCACGATCACTGTGCCGCCGACCTCCACATTCCACGCACTCGTCGTCCCCGAATAGACTTGAAGGGGCGGGTAGAAATCCCCTCCCTGCTCAATGCTGGTATTCCCCTTGGTTATGACCACGCCCACCGCCTCTCCGTGGGTATCAACTACTGCACCGTCTGGAGCAATGCTCAGCGTGCATCCGTCGAGAGTTAATGTTCTCCCATACGTGTTAAGATATCCCCACGTCAGTTGGATGGTGCCACCGACCACTGTGAAGTCATCAGCGAGCTTCATGGTTGCATTATTGTCGATTTCGAAACTTGCTCCGGACTGCAAGTTGCACACACCAGAGAAGCTGACGAGGCCTCCACCTACGCGTACTTTCAGTTGAGATATCGCACCGCCATCACCTGTGTCCGGGGTTGCAAAGTCTCTGCCCGATCCCATCGCCAGCACTGACGTGGAGTCGTTAGTCCCGCTCACCTTTCCATAAAGAGTGAAGCTGCTATTGCAGGTCCAGGTCATTGCCGCCCCTACAATGAGCTCCGCATTCGATTCGATGGTCACAGGACTGTTGGTTTCAACGGAAGTTAAGAGGGTAATCTTCGCAGCAGAGGACAAAGTCAAGGTGGTATTCAGCGGGAGGGTTGCGCTCATCGTGCCGATGCCCGTAAGATTCGTCGCCGTATTCTCCCAGGTTCCGTTGTTTACAATACTCCCATTTACATTTATGGTCAGGCTGCCTTCATAGTTTCTTATCGTGCCCTTGTTTGTCAAGGTCCCTTGCACGGACAATACATCAGCACCGTATTCTTCCAAGGTCTTCAACGTGTCCACCGTGACGTTTCCGATGATGGTCATATTAGTCAGCAACTTGCAAGGACTTGTCCCTCCAAATACCACCGAAAGCCAGTAGTCGCCTGAGCCACCCACTTTTTCGCTGATGCGCAGGCTGCCGGATCCACTGATTGAACCATCGTTCTGGAGCCGGTAGGAGCTGATGAGTGTCAAACCCGAACCGATCTGCAGCAAACAAGGCGATTCGACAGTCAAGTCTGTCAAGCCGGGATTGTTGATCGTCAATGTATTGCCGGCGGTCGCGGGCAGAAGATTCACACTCGCATTGTTGAATATTCGGAGTATGCTAATTGTCTCAATGGGCACATTGGAGACTGTTGCAGAACTTACAGTAAACCCGTTGAACCAGATGATATCCGTGGCAAGAGGAGCCGTTCTATTGGGTGTCCACTTCGTCGCGTCCGTCCATGACCCACTTGGACCCCCGCTCCAAACGTACGGTGCTTGCGACCAGAGAGTGGATTGTGTAGATAGAAACGCGGTGATTACGAGGAGAAGGATTGCATGGCGTTTCATGGTTCTACCCTTTCCGAGGCGTGGTTCGGCCAGAACGCAAATGAAGGGTGAACACGAAGGAGCGGTCGCGGGGCGCGGCTTCCCTTGAGCTTCCAAGGAGAATAAATCCTACAGGAAAGGAAAGAAGCGTTAACAAAGTTCGCCGGAACTGCCTCTTCGAATGTTCAACATGATGTGGAACGAGTCTCATCAGGTTAGGACGACACGGTGCTTTCACTCGGTCGTTGAATCACCAACGGAGGAAAATGCCGAAAGGAGTGGCCCCCCGTAGGTGTCACCTATGATCGAATGGATTGACGACTCGTACGACAATACTACCCATTCTTGGAATGAATGTCAAGAAGTTGGGCCCAGGGTCTCATTGACTTTGAGACCATTGCTGGCTACTTTTGCAGCGATTTGTTGGCTCTTTGTATACTCGGCCGAGATGTTTTGCCGTGCTGCAACCGTGTCCGCCGTCACAACAACGAGCACCCTGGAGCGTTATGAGCATTTCACAGATCGAGGCCTGAGAACCAGAAGCGAATCGAGTTCGGATCGCTTCTCCATGCTGCCGGCCAGCCGATTCTCAACCAGAGCACGTGGTGACGCAGGGTTGCGCTCTAAATTCGCACGCGTCTCAAAAGCATTTCCGTCGAGGCAAGAATTCAACGCTGATTTCTCCATGCAAAACGTAAGTGTGCACAGAACACTCGATCGTACTTCGAGTATGGTGAATGCGTGACAGCACACCCAACCGACACTCCCCGTTTCTCGGTCGTCGTTACCACGCACAACCGCTGCGCACTTCTCCGAAGGGCCGTCGAAAGCCTCCTGTCTCAGGACCTCTCTCCCAAAGAGTTCGAGATAATCCTCGTCGACGATGGGAGCACCGATGGAACCCCTGACTACTTGCAATCGCTTCAATGTCACAACAACGTGCGGTCAGCCCGGATCGAGAACTCTGGGATACCGGTGGCACGCAACGCCGGCGTGGCGTTGGCCCGAGGGAGGATCCTGGCTTTCACCGACGATGACTGTCTGGTTCCACAGAACTGGCTAACTCGCATCGAAGATGCCCTTCGATCGAGTCAAGCAGTCGCCGTTGGTGGAATTATTCGGAATAAGAGGGAAGACAACCTTCTTGCAAGAGTATATTCCGAAATGAATGAATCGCTGAGAACTCAATTGAATCGTAACGCTCAGCATCCAGGGTTTCTCACGACGAACAATCTCGCGTGCCTGGCCTTGACCTTCAGGAGATTCCGTGGATTCGATGAGCGATTCTTCCACGGCGCTGAAGATCGAGAATTCATCGCCAGGCTTCAGGCGGCCGGCGAGAAGGTCGTTTTTGTCGATGACATCGTCGTCGACCACTACCAGTCGTTCACGCTGACGTCATTCATTTTTCACATGTATCGTCAAGGCAGAGGTTCTTACTTGTATCACAACGTGATCAGCAATGAGAGCCACATGCCACGTGAGAAGGGCTTTGTTCAACGCAACTTTACGATGATTGAAGCGGCGATTCTTAAGCACGGCGGGATTGAAGGACTCAAGATAGCGTTGCTCATCCTTGTGGCGCAGTTGTCCGCCACAGTCGGCTACCTCAGTGCGGCGTGGGAAGGAATAACCGACTTGAGAAAAGAAGGAGCAGAACGGGGCACCGCGTCAGGCCTCGCGTCCTTCCTGGCGGGCACTATTGCCAGCTCGATATTCGGATTCTTCAGTTTCGTGATCATCGGCAACGCGCTTTCGATTGCCGAGTTTGGGCTCTTCACGGTGGCTTTCTCTTTCGAGGCGGTTCTGTCAACATTCTGCAATGCCGGACTACCGGTAAGTGTTACGCGCTATGCCTCTGAGTATTCGAAGAAGAATGACAAGGCCGGCAGCGGCTCCGTTCTGAAAAGTGGATTGATGCTGCAAGTCACCCTGTTGATCATTTTGTGCGCGGCAGTGTTATTGTTCTCAGGTTTTCTCACCGACCGGGTGTTTTCCGTCGCATTGTCGCCCTCGTTGATTCTTGCCGTTGTGGTCAGTGCTTGCAGCACGGCCCTCTTCAACTACGTGGCGAGCATCTATTCTGTCCGTCTGAGATTCAACGAATTCGCGCTTCTACGCACCATCGTATCAATTCTCCGAGTTTTGGCAATAGCGACTGTTGCAATCTCCGGAGAGACCAGCGCTGTCAATTTCTTCTGGGCGTTCACCTTGCCTACGTGGGTTGGCGTCGCGATAGCTTCATCCCCTTTCTCTGATGCCATCAAGAGACAACGGGAGGTCCATTCTCGCGAGCTGGGTCAGATTGCAGTTTACAGCGGCTGGCAGAGTGTGACTGGTTTCTCACGAATCCTCAGTACGCATCTTGGACCATTGATCCTCGCTATCTATTCGACGGACAAAGAAGCAGGCGCTTTCGGACTAGGGCTCACGTTGAGCTTCGTCTTCGCGGTCGTGGGAGGAGCAATCCATGCCTACTTCATGCCGATCGGGGCACGGATATCATCACACAATGAGATCCCCGCATACATCCGAAGAACACTGAGACTCGGTTCTCCCTTCATGCTTTTGTCTCTGGTACTCGTCGCCTTCTCGGGTCCACTCATCGGTTTGATCCTCGGGGAATCAAGACTGATCGCAGTGCCCATATTCGCTCTGCTCTCTGCACCGACGATTATTCAAATGGCTTTGACGTCCGTGAACAACATCTTCCACTACCTGTTCAAGCCGAAGTACATTACGTACGAAGCGCTGACGAGATTGCTATTGTTTCTTACGGGATCGATTATGCTTTCAGGCCATGGGGCCTTGGGCGTCGCGGCAGCATACTGTGCTGCAGGGTTCATTTCCTACGCGTTCTCGGTTGTTCTCCTCGCCAAAGAACTCAAGAGGATCGACATACGCCCTCACCCTCTCCTGTGGGTATCGTTTGGATTCTCAAGAACCCACTAACTGTTTCAAGGAGTTTCTATCATCCGGGTTGTTCACATCAATATGACCACCGCGGCATTGATCCATTATGGGTTGGGAATGGGTCGTGCCCTTCATCAGACCGACGGTGTCGAGGCCATTTCCATCTTTGAGCAGGGAGTGACTGAATCCCGCATCGCAAGCAACATACTTAGGACTTTCCCCCATCATGCATATCCATTCCGCACACTTCCTGGCAAGCTGATGGCGGCGATGCGACTCATTCGTTTGGTGCACAACTTCAAGGCGGATATTGTCCATTTCACTGACGGCGTGGAGCGACCGCTATATGGATTCCTCCTCTTCCCTGTTCTTAGGAATTTCGCAGCGATCGTCGTAACGGTCCACGACCCTGTACCCCATTCCGGAGCTCACCTGTCCTGGGCGGAACAGATGGCGAAAATGCTTGCATACCACTGCACGAAGGGCTTTGTCGTCCATGGCCCGTTTTGCCGGCAGCTGCTGCTGGAACAAGGAATCAGACCCAACCATATCTCAATTCAGCCTCACGGCGCCTTCGATTTCCTTGAAGAACGCACTGAGGACACTCGCCGGGAGCCACAGACGATCCTTTTCTTCGGCAGATTCCAGCCCAACAAGGGAATGGACTTCCTCGTCCCGGTCGCCGATCGGGTTCATTCAGTCTTTCCGCAAGCTCTCTTCTTGGTCGTGGGATCCATGGGGATGCTCCTTAGAGGAAAAGCCAGAGTCCTCTGGGAGAGGGAATTGAAATCAATGCTGAGTGCGATGCGTGAACGATCCTATTTCGAGGTGCATGAGGGATTCGTGCCAGACGATCGAATCAGCCACTACTTTCGGAGAGCAACCATAACGCTGCTACCCTACCGCGACGCCACACAAAGTGGGGTCGCGGCAATAGCTATGTCTTTCCAGACCGCGATAGTCGCAACTAACGTAGGAGACCTGGCTGAGTTCATTCTACACGATGAAACCGGATTGCTCTGTCGAACCGATGTTGAATCCATCAGTGAGGCCGTTTGCGAGCTACTTGCCAATCCGGAGAAAACACAACGACTTGCTGAGCTTGGAAAAGAACGTGCGGCGAAGTATTATACGTGGCCCGCAGTCGCGGGACAGATAGCCGCCATGTACAAGAGCATTCTTTCATCGTAGATCTGAGACATTGCATCATTGCACTGCATGAGAACCATTCTCTATATTTCTTCGGCGGGTGATATCGGCGGTGCCGAGGTCAGTCTCCTTCGAATTCTCAAGCATCTTGATCGTAGCAGATTCAGGCCAGTCGTTCTCAGTTGCCGTCAGGGCCTTTTTCCGCGGAGACTCGCGCAAGAACAGGTAGAGCATGAAGTCATTCCCTTCGACTTATCGCTCAATCGACTGCTCCATCCGGCTTCGCTGGTTCGGAATATCCTCTCACTCTGGCGTGTGTACTCTCGCCTGAGGGACGAGCGATTTGCGCTTGTCTGCTGCAACGATAACCTCACGTTGAAGCTTCTCTTTCTGCCGTTGGTATTTTGTCGGAAACCTGGCGTATGTCACCTCAGGAATTTTGAAACCAAGCGCGTGTGGATGATTCGGTACCTGCTCAGGCATCGGATTGCCCGAACTCTCGCCGTCTCACATGCGGTGAAGAATGATTTCGTTCAAAGGATGCATCTCGACGAAAACACCATCCTGGTGCTCCACATGGGCATCGACCTCGATTCCTTCAACAGAGCGGCGGCGCTTGGCACTCTTCGAACGGAATTGCATCTGGACCACAATGTCAAACTCGTGGGGATGATTGCCCGGTTCGACGTCTGGAAAGGTCACTTTTGTTTCCTCAAGGCTGCTCAGCGAGTGCTCAGGCATCGAAAAGATGTTCACTTTGTAATCATCGGAGAAGTCACGATGCACGATCTCTTTCCTCGGTTCTTGCGCTACAAGCACGAGGTCCTGGAGTATGCTAAACATCCTGATCTGCGGGATAGAATCCACTTCCTCGGCTGGCGGGAGGATGTGCCGTCTGCCCTCAAGTCACTCGACATACTCGTGTGTCCATCTGAGAACGAACCATTCGGCCTGGTTCTGCTTGAGGCGTCAGCCGCTGGTGTGCCTGTGGTCGGATCGAACAGTGGAGGTATACCAGAAATCATACGGCACAGGAGCAATGGCCTGCTCTTCAAGCCGGGGGATGATTATGAACTTGCAAAGACCATGGAGGAACTTCTGGATGACAACGAGCTCCGATCAAGGCTGATCGCCAAGGGATATGAAATCGTGAAGACTCACCACTCGATGGAGCGCTTCATGTCCATGCTGGAGGGAGTCTACGAGAAGGCAATGGCATGACCCGACCGACAGAAGCTCCTACGATATCCGCAATCGTCCCAGCCCGGAACAGCGAGCAGACGATCGGCGAATGCCTCCAGGCGCTATTGGAGTCAGGCACACCCGTCCACGAAATCATCGTTGTCAATGACGCTTCGACCGACACGACATTGGCGATCGCTCGGCGGTATGGTGTAAACACAATTGACCTCTCCACGAAACACGATGCGAACCATTGCCGAAATCTCGGCGCAAGCAAAGCGAGTGGCGACGTGCTCCTGTTTGTTGACAGTGACGTCGTGCTTCAGCCGGGGGCAGTGCACAACATCCTTGAATCACTGAGAGATAAAACGATCGACGCCGTGGTCGGCCTCTACTCGGCGAAACACCGCCACGCCAACATTGCGAGCCAATACAAGAATCTGTGGATCCGTTATTCCTACCTCAGAAGCCATCGTTCCGTGGATTGGATCTTCGGGGCCATCGCAGCAATTCGGAAGGAGGCTTTTGGTGAAGCAGGGGGTTTCGACCGTACGCTGTTTATGCATAAGGGAGGCGAGGATCTGGAATTGGGAAAGCGGATGGCTCGGAAACGACCTTCAATTATTCTCAATCCTGCAGTCGAGGTCGAACACCTCAAACGACACTCGTTGTGCAGTTTGCTTAAGAATGACTTCGTACGAAGTCAGGGCTTTGTGAAATTGGCAACCAATCTTGGACAATTTGCGCGATCGTTCTTCAAAGGCTTTGTCAACATCTACCCTGGCTTTGCCTACTCCGCGGTCCTCTCGTGGGCGATTGTGCTTTGCCACTTGCTAGGGACATGGTCGCACCCTCTCTTCTGGACAGGGCTGGTCTGCACCGCAGTGTATCTCATCCTCAACTATCCATTTCTTCGCTACTTCACTCATCACCGCGGTTTAGCTGAGACGCCGGGCGTAGTCGGTGTCATGTTTCTCGATCATCTCGCGTGCGGACTTGGCAGCTTGAAAGGAATCATTCGATGGTTGTTGTTCCGGGACGAGTAACAAAGAGATTGGACCGAATCGCGCTTCCGGCGTTTGTTTTCGGTACGTCGTTTGTCCTCTACATGCTCACCCTCTGCCCCACGGTGTATGTCGGCGACAGCGCAGAGTTCATCACCAACGCCGTAACGCTCGGAATCAACCATCCTACCGGGTACCCCCTCTACACGATCCTGACGCGCCTCTGGCTCATGGTCATCCCGTTCGGAGTACCGGCGCACACGGTCAATGCCTTTTCAGCCCTTGCAGCGTCGGGAACCGTCGTCTGTGTGTACTTCATTCTGGAGTTCCTCACAGCCCGCCGGGCCATCGCGGTTCTTCTCGCTCTGCTCCTGGCAGTCTCATCGACATTGTGGTCACGAGCTACGAGCGCAGAAGTGTATTCACTCAGCAGTTTCTTCTTCGCCCTGACGGTTCTCCTCATGCTGCAGTGGCACCGCGACAGGGAGCTGACGCAGCTCACCATCGCCGCATATGTCGCCGGACTTGGACTGAGTCAACATTCCACCGGCGTCCTAGCCGCCTTCAGCTTCCTTCTGTTCGTTTTACTGGTTGAGCCAAAGATCATTCGAAACGCCCGCACTCTCATGTTGCTCACCGTCGTATTCCTGATCGGACTTAGCACTTATCTGTACTTGCCAATTCGTTCGCTTGGCGGCCCTCCGATTGCGTGGGGAGACATGAAAACGATAGAAGGCGTGTTCCGTCACCTCCTTCCGGTCAGTGAAAAAGGGCTCGCGCCCTACCTCGGCGGAGACATGGAGAAGCGGTTCTCGTGGTTTGTCCAGCAGGCAATGACAAGGGAGTTCTGGTATTTTGGCGCGGCTGCGCTTTTTGGAATCCCGGTTCTGATGAAACGATGGCGGTTGCTGGCGCTCTTCGTTTCCGTCGTGGCTGTAAACGTTCTCTTCGCGGTCAGCCGGAGGATGCCGATCCATGCGGATTTTGACGCAAACTTCATTCCGTCGTATGTTGTCATGGTTCTCTTCATGGGTCTCGCACTTGCCCGCTTTGCGGAGATTGTTGAGAAGCGATGGCGCAGCGTTTCCACTCGCGTCCTCCAACTTGGCGTTCCGACCATGCTCATCATCATGGTGGCGATGACAGCATACGCCAATTACAGCAGAAACGACCGAAGCCGGAATTTTTTTGGGCTGGACTTCGGACAACACTTGTTTCAACCCATCGAGCGAGACGCTATCGTTTTTACGATCGGCGATGAGCAGACATTTTTTGGCTGGTACTCACAATACGTGGATAATGTCCACCCAAGCGTTTCCTTCGTCGATACACGCCTGCTTGGGACACCGTGGGGTATTCGTCTTTCCAACCGGGATCTCCGGCTCCCCCTTTGGGAAACCGAGCCCCCCGAACGGGTCGCTGCACAGATCATCCGCTCAACCATTGGCCAACGGCCGATTTATTTCACGCATCGACTCCCCTGGCGCTTTCTTGCTACGGACTATGAGATGCTTCCGGTCGGGATGCTGATTCAAATACTTCCCAAAGGATCTCCCCGGCACTACCGCCCCGTCGATTTCACATTTCATCACGGCTGGGAAACAGTAACTCTGGATGATCGATGCAAGTTGTTGGTGGATTACTACCCTAAGGAGTATGTCGACCACGCTCAGTTTTGGCTGAATCAGCAGAATGTACAGGCAGCGCAAACAGAGCTGAACAAATTCTTCGAATTCCCCCACCGGAACACAGTCACCGACATGGCAAATGCATTTCTCATGCAAGGCCTGATCGACTTCCGACGTGGACTGACGGCGAGGGCCATCGCGTACACTGATTCAGCGCTCGCTCTGAATCCTTCTCAGTGGCAAGCACTCGAATATAGAGGGAACTATCGTTTCGTGCAGAAAGACACGGCACGGGCAACAGCAGACTGGGAGGCGTCTCTTCGGGTGAATCCGAACAACAAGAATATTCGGGTCAATCTCGAGGGCGTGAGAAAGAAGAGAACTTCCAAGGAATGAAGCTGCGTTTGGGAAACAATTGATTTCCCCGAAGCGGTCAGCGTTTGAACGCTATCGCGCCCGGTATCACACCAGCCTGAAACTTCGCTTTTTGCAGTCCATCAACGTCGAAGACATACACATCACCCGGCTGGGTGTAGTCTTTTGCATCGGTCACGTACAATCGATCCGTCGCGTCGTCGTACGCCAGACCATACCCCGCAACCGTCGCAAATGGCGTCCCCCCAATGCTGAGGCCCGTGCCGGAGTAGGAGAACTTGATGACGCCTGTTTTCGACTGAAAGTAGCCGATCCCCTTGTTGCTGATTGACATGCGACCCGGATGCCCGTACGTTACCAGCGGCAGGATTGCTCTTATGGTGACAACATCGTTGTCTGAGTTGATTTTCAGAATGGACCCCGGCGTATCGTTCGCCGGATTGCTGTAGTCGCTCCTTCCATCACACTTCACAATGACCTCGTTGTTCGGGCCCACGCCGATCTCGCTCGGGCTGTCCCCGACGTATAAGGTCTTGATCAGTCCCCCCGTCGTAGCATTGAGCACAGTCACAGTGCTGTCATACCCGAACCCGGAGTTGCAGACATAGACTTTGCCGTTCGCCCCGACAATCCCCATGGGATTGTTGCCCACTTTGATACGGTCATTGGTGATTTGCAGCGTGGAGGGATTGAACTCGGTTATGCACGTGTCGGAGATGTTCGTCACGAACGCTTTCGCGTCGTTGAGGATGGTGAGCCTGTACGGGCCTCGCTTACCCGGTATGGTCAGCGTCCCTACTGACTTGTAGCCGGCGAGAGAGATTACTTCGATTTTTTGCGAGCCGGTCACGACGATGTAAGCCTTGCCGGCATACACCACGATGTCGTTTCCGGTATCGCCGAGATTGCGGCCGTTGGCTAACGCAAAAACATCCTGGTATGCCTTGTTTGAATCGGGCAGGTACACCGTCAGCGATGAGTTGCCGCGCTGATAATTCCCCTCATTGACAACGTACACACCCGTTGTGCTCAGTGGTGTCGCGCCTGAAGGCTCCGTCGGGCTCGTCCTGCAGCCATTGAAGACCTGCAGGAGGAGGACAAGTGAAAGTGCCGGGCGGAAAAGGCTGGAAGCTATGTCAGAAACCATTGTCACTCCCGAATGTCTTCGTTGGAAGTCCAGAGCGCGCTGTCTGGATTCCCCGCCAGGCAGCCGGCGGGCTGGCCGCTTAAGACGAGCGGGAATGACAGTCTCTCTTTTAGTGGTGTCCTTGATGTGGGTTCTGAAGAAATCCTTCATGTTCGCTGCCTTCACACTTGGTTTTCAATAGTCAACGAGAACCCTGAGGGCAAAAGTCCTCAATGGCATGGGGAAGTTCGGAAAGAGCTGATAGTTTGAATTGAAAAGGTTCGAGACTTCGAAACGCATGTCGGCACCGAACGGTTGTTCCGTTAGTCGCACTGCAATGTTCGCGTCGGTCTTGCCGTAACCCGCGAGAACGAACCGCGGGTCGTTTGTCTCTGTGGAGAAGCGAAACCCCGTGAACGTATGATGCACACGGAATGTGGCACTCCCGAGGTTGAGCGCGCACGAGACCCCGGCGATCTCATTCGGAATGTAGGGGAGCTGCCTGTCCAGGGTCTGATCATCCAATGATCCGGAGCCCGTCTTGCGGGTATCTGAATTGCTGTACGACGCTCGCAGGAGCAGGTGATCATCGAGCAAACGCCAGGCAGCAATGAGCTCGATCCCGCTGGACTGCACCTTCTGCAGGTTTTTGGGAGTCCAGAGTCCACTCCGATCCGGGCTCCACACGATGCGGTCGTTCGTACGGATGTCAAAATAGCTCGCTTCGAATTCGAGCGGGCCGAACAGGTTGGAAGAATAGACCAATCCTGCATCGAAGCTGAGAGACCGTTCGGGCCGGAGGGCCGGGTTTCCACCATTTTTCCAATAGAGGTCATTGAAGGTCGGCGCCCTGAAGCTCTTTCCATAGCTTGCCTTCAACCTGATCCCCTCTGACCGCAAGAGTCCGAGATTGATGCCAAGCTTCGGATTGAGCACTCCGGGGACATCAGAGAAGTGATCGTACCGGACCGATGGATACACGTTGATCTGGTAGAACAACGCGCGTGAGAATTCCACGACGTGGTCCGAAGAAAGGAACAGGCTCTCCTGATTGCGGTCAGCGCCTGCGACCTCGTTGCCTGAAATGGACGAGTGGGAGTACTCTGCACCAAGATTGACGGAGGATGAGGAGTTCAACACATAACGGAGGTGCGGAGTGACCGTCACTGTCCTGTCTGAATACACCGCCTGCCCGTCATCGATTCCCCCGCTTGCGAGAGGGTCTCTGTATTCCCTTCGTTGGGCATGGAAGAGCGAAGAAAGCCTGACCAGAAGCGTCGGTTGGACTGTCCATTCAACTGTTGCCTGTGTGAGGAACCCATTATCCCTCAGTCTCGCCTTGTTGCTGCTCGTCTGCGACAGGACTGCTCCGGGCGAGCCTCGCTCCGACCAATCAACCATCGACGACAGACGCATTGACACTTCCGGCAGCAGAGGCACGTCGGCACGCACTTGGACCTGATTGAGAGCGTAGTCGGAGTTTTGCCTGGGCAGGATGTTCGATGAAATCCCGTCATTGAACTTGAACTCAAAGTCGCCTCCTCCAACCTCGCGTTGCGCCGCGACCTGTAGCCCGATTCCCCGCAGACTAAAATCGCTGCTGACCTGGAAACTTCTCATGCCGTACGAGCCGGCCGCGACTTCAGCCCCCAGGCTCGACTTGCTCCCTGAGCGACGTGTGATGATGTTGATGATGCCGCCGATGGCATCGGCACCGTACACTGAAGAGAATCCACCGCGTAGCACCTCCACCCGATCGATATTCTGCAGGAGGAAGACGCCGAAATCGACCTGGCCATCCCTGACGTTGTTGTATCGCTGCCCGTCGACCAGCACGAGCGTGTGCTCTGCCCCCATACCCCGCATCGATGTGGTGGAAACCGAACCGGGCCCCCCATACGATTTCAGAAAGAGACCGGGGACTCCTTCCAGGGCACTTCCGAGCGTGTTGCCGTTTGTGCCCAGAAGGTCGGCAGAAGTCAGGACCGTTGCACTGGAGGGAAGCTGCTGCACATTGACCTGCCACCGCGTCGCGGATACGACGAATTCAGGCATTGTGTAGAGCCGCTCTTGCTGCTTCTGAGCAAGACTGTCCGGCGGCACCGCCTTCCTCTGAGAAGCCAGACCATAGACGGCGATAACCATGGTAAGCAGTATGGTGCGAATCAAGTGCACAATAAGAAAGCCCCAATCCTATTTTCGCGGGACGGGGGCTACAAGAGATACAGGCAAGCTGTATTGTTCATGGGACCCTTCCCGCGAAGGTGCTTCCCCGGCACGAGGCCGGGGGTTTCGCCGAACCGAGATAGATCCGGTGGCGAAGAAGCGACGTCCTGGCAGGTCTCCTGGCTTTTCCGATCTCTGGTTCGTCTTCCCACCCACTACGATGGGGCAGTGACTTCGCGTGTCAGAGACTTTCCTGCGTGAAGCAGGATCGGAACTACAGTTGCGGGGCAGCTTCCGATTTTCCGGATCCAGCCGAAGCCGGATCGGAGCACGGAATTCCCTTTTCATGAGGCTGTCCCAAAAGTACTATCGACGGTCTGAGTTGCTCCTACAGTCGTCCAGTATCGACGATTTTTGGATACTCAACCTGGTCGAAATGGCATTTCGACCTACATTTGGGACAGCCCCACACCAAAACGGATTATTGAAAAGAACAGCGAATGCACGTGCAAGATAGACATCCTGACATCGAGAGTCAAGCGCAACCTTCAGTCGCGTGCATTCTGCGACTCATCAACCCCGACTTCTGCAGTCTACATTCAATGTTTGATATTGTCTGCTAAAGCGGATGCGCCTCCTGAGCACATATTTACGCGAATTTCGAATAACGAACACCGAATTACGAATAACGAAGTTGGTCGGATCTTTTGGGAGTTCCGAACCAGCGAGGAAATCAGTATCCCACCGGGGCTCCGTCGCGGCGGGGATCTGCAGCACCAAAGAGCCGGCGGGTCACCGGATCGATCTGCACAGCATGGACTCCGCCAAAGTAGTTGTTGAGGCTTTCATTCAACCGAATTGTCCATCCGAATTTCTCCAAACCGTCAATGGTCGATTGAGGCATGCGCGTTTCCACCATGAGCGTTGAGTTGACAGGAAAGAACCTGGGCGCTTTGATTGCTTCGTCGAGAGGTAGTCTGCCATCGAGCACGGCAATGAGTACTTGTGCAACGGTCGGTGCGATACGGGGTCCTCCGGGGGATCCTATCACGAGGACGGGCTTCCCATCCTTTCGCACAATTGTCGCTGCCATGTTGGAAACCGGGCGATGGAAAGGCGTGACACTGTTTTTGCGTGTCGAATCACCGGAAAAATCTCCCATGTGATTGTTCAGAAGAATGCCCGAGTTCGGAGCCATGACCCCGGCACCGTAGAAATCATTGATCGACTGTGTCAGGCTCACGATGTTTCCCGCGCTGTCAATGACAACAAGGTGTGTGGTATTTCCGGGCTTGTACGCACGGTTGGCATCCCACGGTCGTATTGTGTCAGGGACACCTGCTCGGTCCATTCTCCTGAAAGCTGCAGAGATCCAGGAGTCCGAGAGAAGTTGCGGTACGGGCTGCTCATCGTAGTCCGGATCGGAGATCCACGTCGTCACATCTTTGAGCGCCTGCCTGCTCGCCTGGGCCAGCCGGTGGACATATTCTGCAGAAAGATAAGGCAGTTTATGAACCTCAAACCGTTCGGCAAATCTCAGTATTTCCAGGAGAGCGGTGCCACCGATACTCGGTGGTGGCAGCGTCAGAATCTCGTACCCCCGATACCAGCCACGCAACGGTGCTCGAATTTGGACACGATATGAAGCGAGATCTTCCTTCGAGAGTGAGCCACCGCGCGCCCGAACAGCGTTCACGATATCGTCTGCAAAAGGGGGTGAATAGAGACGCGTCAATGAAGTGGCACTCAGTTGACGCAACGTCGATGACAACGCAGGTTGTCTTACCCGAAAACCCGCCGCCGGGGGAAATCCGTCTGCCAGGAACGTAGCCGTGATGGCCGAATCCGGAAGGATATCCGGCAAATGGTCCACGATAATGGCGCACTGCTTTTCAGAAAGGAGAAAACCTGTGTCCGCCGCCGCGACAGCGGGCTTCAGAAGTTCCGCCAACGGTCGCGTACCAAAATGATCATGGAGCGACTGCCAGCCAGCCGGCGCACCCGGCGTCCCGATCGCGGTAGCACCATGCTGACGGATCCTCTGCAGCGTGTCTCCCGATTGATAGTACTGCCCCCGGATGACATTCCCCGGCGCACGTTCACGGTAGTCGATGACAACAACGCTGTCACGTTTCACATCATAATAGAGGACGAATCCGCCTCCGCCGAGACCGGATGCGTGCGGCTCCACCACATTGAGTGCCGCTACCGTTGCTACGGCAGCATCGGCGGCATTTCCTCCGGCACGGAGGATGCGAACGCCTGTCTCAGACGCAAACGGGTGGGCAGACACAACCATGGCATTCGATGCAGTCGAGTGGAGAACCTGAACCGAGTCGCGCTGTGGCTGGTAGCTGAGCCGGACAGAAGAAGAGCAGGCGACAAGGTGTAGCGTAATTGCGCCGACGAGGAATGACAGAAGGAATCGTGACATAGTGATTTTCACGTGCGAGTGTGACAAATGGTGCGTCCTTAGTACCCCACCGCTTTTGCATCAGGGTCGCGGGAATCGGCTGCTCCCTCGCGCATTCCCGTGCGGGGATCGATGACGATGCAATTCATGCGCCCGAGCTTCGGAGCCCACTGGACGCGGTGCCCCATGGATTCGAGCGACTTCCTTGCATCCCCTTTTTGCAGACTGCGTTCCATAAGAATATGGTCAGGAAACCATTGATGATGGATGCGGTCAGCTTCCACCGCTTCGGCGATGTTCATCTGATAATCGACCAGGTTGAGCACTACCTGAAGAACGGTATTGATGATCGTTCGTCCACCGATGGACCCAACGAGCGCCCACGGTTTGCCGCCTTGCAGGATAATTGTTGGCGTCATACTCGAGAGCATTCGCTTGCCTGGCTCGATGAGATTTGGCTTTGTTCCGATATTCCCGGTGGTATCCGTCACACCCGGGATGGGATTGAAATCGCCCATTTCATTGTTCAAAAGGATTCCCGTTCCCTTTGCGACAATGCGTGACCCGTACCAATTCTCGAGCGTGTATGTAACCAGAACTGCATTCCCCTCGCCATCCACAACCGAGTAGTGCGTTGTCTCCATGCTCTCGCTTGCTTCATCAAAATGTTCCAGACTGCTTTTAGACGCGTGTTGAACGTCTACGGACCGCCTGATGTCTTCGGCATACTTCTTGGAAGTGAGCTTCTCAAGAGGCATCATGGAAACAAAATCCGGGTCACCCAGGAACTTCGCCCGGTCGCGATACGCGCTCCTCATGGCTTCTGCCAGCAGATGGAGATAGGCGGGAGAGTTATGCGAATACGACTTCAGATCGTACCCCTCCAGAATATTCAACATCTCGACGAGCACAACGCCACCGGAGCTTGGCGGCGGCATCGAAACAACATCATAGCCGCGATACGTCCCGCGTACCGGCTTACGTTCGACTGCCTGATAAGCCTCAAGATCATCCTCGGTGATCAAGCCGCCATTGCGCTTCATATCCTGAGCGATGAGGCGTGCCGTTGTTCCTCTGTAGAAACCATTTCTTCCTTCTGCCTGGATCCTTTTCAGGGATTGAGCCAGGTCGGGTTGGCGCCAAACCTCGCCCTCGCCGTACGACGCAGTGTCGTTCTTCAAGAACACCTTCGCGGAAGAGGGATAGTTCCTGAAGTCTTTCCTTAGATTCCGAAAATCATCTCCCATCAGATGACTCAACTTGAAACCATCATCAGCCAGCCGGATTGCGGGCTCTGCTAGTTCTTTCCAGGATCTCGTGCCGAACTTCTTCAGAGCCAGGTCAAAACCTGCGACGGTTCCAGGAACGCCCACAGCGCGATATCCCTCGTGATTCGAGTGCTTGACAACCTTGCCCTTCGCATCGAGATACATCGCCCTATGCGCAGATGCCGGAGCCTTCTCGCGAAAATCTATGGTCGTCGATTTTCCGTCTTTCATCACGATGACCATGAACCCTCCTCCGCCAATGTTCCCGGCTGCAGGATGCACAACAGCAAGCGCCAAACCGGTGGCAACCGCGGCATCGATGGCATTGCCCCCCTTCTTCATGACCTCAACTCCTGCTTCCGAAGCCAGCGTGTGGGCCGAGACAACCAATCCGTGCGTGGCCTGCACAGGCCGTTTTTCGGTCTGGGCATACGAAGCAGCCGCCAGACAACAGAGGAGTACGAAAATGGATAGATATCTCATTATGATACTCTCGTCAGAATTCGAGTGGACTGTTACTTTTTCTTGGCTCTCGGACCGAAGAAAGAACGAATAGTTCAAGTAGTAGTGACGCAACTTGGACACTCGCATGAGCGTCAGTTACTTTCTCTTTAGAAGAGAAAGTAACCTCCGCCGAAGGCGGATGAGCCTCGGGCTCAAAAGAGAACTTCCGAATTCTCAACGCACTGGAAGTGCTCCAACGCACGAGCCGGAAATTTCGGTGCGTCGAGACTATTACAAGGTCAGTCATCGATAGCAATGCACCGAAAGTTGAACCCACGGGATTGTCCCTCCGACCCGCCAGCCGGAGAATTCGGCAGCTCGGGGCTGAGTCGAATCTCACGTCGACGATCAGAACGGAGGTCTCGAAATCGATGGCGGTGTGCGGAGGCGGCTTGAACACGTGGGTTAAGATTTCGGCCAAGTGCACGAACTCGTTCGTTTGACAGTATCTTGACGGCCGAAATCTTCGGCTCGTGTGTGGGCAGCTCAACCACGTGTGTTTCGATTTCGGCGTCCTTCTCTTGGTCACTTCTCTTGGACGAGCAAGAGAAGTGACAACCCGTCAGGGTTGGGCATCTTTTCTGCGGGTGATTCCCTTGTGAATTTCTCTCCGAAAGGTAGAACGACTGGATATCGTCCTGTCCTTGGCCAACCAAGCGCCACAGAGGCTTTGGAGATATGCCAGCATTTCATCGTAACAACTTATCAGTGTCTCGTCATCCGGGAGTTTCACTCTCGGACCTTGGCCAAGGCGTCAATCTTTTCGAGCAAAGCACAAGTTCACGCTGTTGCGGCGCGAAGAGTCACTCGAAAAGCTCGTCAGACCCCCTGGAGTGTAACTCCAGCTTGGGCCTTCTTCGACAGCACAACTGTCGAGGAACAGCAGGCGGGCTGTCACAGACTACGTGCGAGTTTCTCAAGGAATATGAACAAAGCAGAAAAGCAAAACGAAAAAGCGATTGGCCATTCCACCGTGAGGCCAATCGCTCGTCGAAAACATCACAATCCGTCCTAATTCTGCTAGAACGGGAGATCGTCGATCTTGCCACCTGGCTCATCTTGTGCTGGCGCACCACCCGTTTCGGGGGCTGATGCTGCCGTACCGGCGCCACGTCCGTCAAGCATCACCATCTCGTCCATCACGATCTCTGTCACGTATCGCTTGACACCGTTCTTGTCGTCGTAGTTGCGGTACTGAAGTCGCCCCTCAAGATAGAGCTTGCTTCCCTTTTTCAAATACTCCCCGCAGATTTCGGCCAGCTTTTTCCATGCGACGATGTTGTGCCACTGGGTTCGCTCCTGAGCATTCCCTTGTGTGTCTTTCCACGACTCGTTTGTAGCCACACTGAACGACGCCACGGCCACGCCGCCACTGGTATATCGAAGCTCCGGATCTTTTCCAAGGTTGCCGATCAGAATGACCTTGTTCACACTGCGAGATGCCATAGAAAATCCTCCGCTCAGAAGAAATATCGATGATGGTTGATACGATGTGCCATTTCTGTCGCCAAGTTATCAGAAAACCGGTTGAATGTCAAGAGAGTGCCGCTTGGCAAATCAATGTCTGTCTAAGGAGAGCTGAAAGATGTGCAGCCGGGTTGATGTGAGAACCAGAAGACGATCACCGGCACTTGCGGCGTCCTCCATCGGACCGAGCGGCGTTCCTGTCTGAAGATCGGTCGACTGAATCACTCGTGCGAGCTCTCCCCGGTCGTTGAACCAGAAGAGCGCAGCTTGAGTCACGACCACAACTCCTCCGGGAACGAGGCAGAATCCGTGAGCCTCCTTGAAGTTCCGGTTTCCAATCGCGCGAAGGTAGTGGCCAAAATAGTCAAACTCCAGAAGACGGTCCGGTTCGAGCACGTACACATGATCGTTCGGTCCGACGAGAATTTTCTGAGGCTGGCGGAGCCTCGATCGCTGGTCATCGATATCCCCGAAGGACCGCTCAAAGCGGACATTGTCGACAAACTTGACAACACGAAGGTTTTCCCCGTCAAGAACGAAGAGATCGCCTAACCGGGAGAGGGCGACGCCGAGAGGGTACCCGAATCGTGGTTCTGCAACCGGAGTGTCTCTTGTAGCAAAGGAGGAAATGAAATTGAGATTGCGGTCAAAACGCTGGAGGCGATGATTGCCGTAGTCTGAGACGTAGAGGTTCAATCCGTCTGTGGCAAATCCCGTAGGTTTGTCGAACGTCGTGGACGTCCACCCGTATCCACCCACCGAAACACTCCGCGCCTCATCCCCCTTGAGCAGGACGACAAGATTCTGCTCGGTGTCGCTGACATAGATCCAACCCTGGGGATTCGTGGTGATACGCGACGCCTGCTGGAATGCACCAAGGGTCTGCACCTCAACGAGAAGTGTATCCGGAGAAGCCTCGCAAAAAGGAGTGCCCGCCGTAAGCAGGAGTGCGACTATCGAAGGAAACGCTGCCACTCGGTGTCCTGCAACTCGCCCCGCTTGGTTGAATGAACGAGCGTGTGCTCGCCAAATCCTGAACGATCGACAAAAATGAATTCGACGCCGTTTTCTATGGAATAGTAACGCCAGACCTCATACGGCTTGCTGTCTTGCGAAGAAGGGAAACGTTCGACTTCGTCGGGTTCAGCATAGAGAGCCAGAACCCTGCCTCGGTCTGTCCTCCAGCCAGCCCGCCCGAGAGCCCGAAACCTCTGGTCGGCGGAGAGAATCCTCTGCAGATACACAGAGCGGAGAATACCCGGCCTCCCTGACCTGCCGACCTCCACTTCAGACCAGAACTTGGCAAGGAATTCACGGCGCCCATCTTCAGACGTTATTTGCGAGAAGGTCTTGATTTCCTGATCAGTCGCAACATACTGGGCCTTGCGAAATTCTTCTGCCAGCTCGTCTGCAGTCATGCCTGCAAGCTCCGACGCCTTGATCGAAGATGCTGCAATCGCATTCCCCTTGATATGCGGGTTGTAGGCATAGAACGATTTCTCTGATTGCGAAACCGGTGTGCCCTTTTCATCGATGAGGATCAAGCGCACACGGTACTTGCCAGACTCGAGCGATGCGACGTTTGTCATTCCGGCCTCGACTGCATGCCTGACGCCAAACCTCCGGGCCTTCGATGCCTCTTTGACGACCTTTCCATCCCCGCCAATCGTCTGCGTCTTAAGAACGTACGTTTGCCCTGTATCCAAATTGTAGAGCTCCGCATAGTGGAACATCATCGGATGCGACGTGGCGCCGAATACCAATGTGGGATTGGGAATGACCTCCAGGGAATTCTTGTAGTACAGATCATCTTTCTGGGCGGAGCTCTTGACGCTCGAGCACAATTCCAGATCGCTGATCGCGGGCTCGGCGCCGTATCCACGGACCAAAAACGGCAACGAAATGCTGTCGGATCTTGTCGGTGAGAGAGAATCCACAACAAAGACGTCAAGGCGGTAATCTCCAAACGGCACAACATGCCCGGCCTGACTGATGCTCACGATCCGATTCGAAGCTCCGGAGCTGTCCGGAGCAGGTAAGAGGACGGTTGAGACGGTGTTCACCTGAAACAACCCCGACCGCTCATCCCTGACCCTTGTCCTCACTTTGAGTACGCCCATCCGTTGTCCATCCCGCTGGCCATAGGTAATAAGACTGGGGTAGAAACCATAGTAGATTTCGAGGTAACCGCTTGAATCGTTATTGCGGAACTTCGCATAGTCGAGGTTGAGGACAAGTGTTTGCCGCGAGGCAGGTTTCTGCGCAAGTGCTATCGACATTCCCAGCAACAGCATTGCTGCATACCCGATGGCTCTTTTCATAGCATCGCTCCTTTTGCGATAATATATCAATACGAAATCAGGTTTGCAAGCAACCGAAATGCGCCTGGGTGTATGTTGAGAAGTTGATGATGAAGAGCGAGATCGACGTACGTAAGCGATCCCGAACCCACGCGCCACTCCGCGATCAGCGGGCTTCTCTCATTCTTCGACTTCAAAGGAATGAGCGCCGTCTCCAGTGCAGGCCCTGTGAGAATATTGTGCCCCCTTCTGAAGAGCCAGTACTCCCAATCCTGCCATGTGATACGATTGGGACTCGTGAACACGCGATGGAGCGAATCACTCTCCACTTCAGCCGCTTCCTCCAACGCATCGGATGAAGCCAGATGGAGCCCCTCAACCAGAGGGGCGGCATTCCAGACGCTCGCGTCCTGTGCAAGAACGATCAGATGTCCCCCGGCCTCAACAAAGCGCCTGAGAGACTGCAGCTGCGACCCGAGGCCTCTCATCAGCGTCATCGCTCTTCTATCAACGATTGCCACCCGGAATCCCCCCAGCTGTTCTGCCACTGAGCGTGCGTCCCTGAGTTCCTTCCACCCCACTCCCAGCCGTCTCAGCGTTTCGGCGGTGGCACCGTCCGTCAGGCCGGTGATCAGCGCGACGTGTATGCTTGAATCGACAAGGGCTTCGAACTGCCGCGCAGCGAACCTGGCGACAGGCTTTGTGGAAATACTTACAGGCACAATGTACGTTCCTTCTCCAAGCGAGCGCTTCCAGTCCAACACCAGCGTGTCCAGCTCCGATTGGTCTTTCACATTGATCCGGAACTGCTTCTTGGCACTCGTGGCGAGGGAATCGTCGACGTGGACAGAGTCCCGCACTCCGTCCCGCGAATGGTTTGTTATGCGTACAATCACCCGCTCCATCGGAGCGGCGCGAACGATGGGCGTGAGGACCTCCGTACTGAACCTCTCAGAATACAGCATACGCGTTGTCCCGCGGTAGACGAAGTTTCGCTCCCGCGTCTTCGACTTACTCATGATGAAAAACGTCAGGTTTTTCCCAACGCTGGTCTGCGTAAGTCCCTCGGCGGCAGCCGGAAGATCATGATCCAGCCGGGTTGGCGTCACGAGACGGTATGGATCGTGGAGACGGAGGGGGAGAATCTTCCTGGTCGCCTCATCCACATACCACTGTTGGTCCACGAACGGGAGGTAGACCCAGGTCGAGTCTCCGGGCCTGATACCAGCCACCGTGTCAATCGTCAGATGCGTCAACTGACGCTCCGTGAGAATCAGCGGGTTGACTGAGTATCGGACCACAATCCCCAGCAAAGCGACGCGAAGATTTTCAAGCGACAACTTCCACTGCATGCAGATCTTGCGGGCCTGGGACGAAAGAACCATTGGGCGATTCAGTAGGTCATCGACAGAATCGATGAGAGCAACCACGCGCCGCAGGGCGTCGGACCGAGAGGCGGAGGACATGGCTCCCACGGAGATGGAACGCGCGACGCTCGAGATGCCAGCGTCGATTCCCATGATGAGCGACGGAGCCGGGCGCGGCAATCCCTCATCAACAGATTTCAGCTGCCGGGATGGGCGAGGGTATATGGTCTCATAGGCAATCGGTTGTCCCGGTCCATGCCATTGCGTCCGACTAACTGTGAGCGACGCGTACGCTTTTCCTGCCTCATCGCCGATCATCCGGTACGATTTCTTCCACTGCGGATGGACGCGATCGGCGGGTACGCGGGCGCCAGCCCGGGACCCGGTTTCCAGAAGCACTCTGTCTACGTTCCATCGAAACATCTCATCTGCACCCCCCGCCCTTTTCTGTGCTGCGGTAGGCTCCAGCTTCCGAAGTGCGCGAAGCAACTCATCGGTGATGACTTCGCGTTGCGGGCTTCGCCCATCGACGGCACAGTCTCGCGCAATCAGGATGACATCCGGACGGAGATCCGTGAGGAGCTTGCTCAGACGCAGCTGCAGCGTATCGATGCTCCATTGTGACCGGACAACTGCTGTGTCGCGGGCAGAACCAAAATCCGGCATATTGAGAAAGTACTCTTCACCTCCGAGCAGCGCGAGCGCCCTGGCAGCTTCACTTCTCCGCAATGCGGCAAGATAGTTCGGGTATTCCGCGCGCACATCGCTCTCCCCTGACTCACCGTTCGTCACGTAGGCACTGACGATTCTTGCACCTACGCCCATCCGAAAATATGCCAGCGTGGCAAGGTCTTCGTAGCCGGGTTGGAGAGAAATAGACAGCACGTTGAGCCGCGCCGACGCATCGAGAGCACGTTGATGGAGCGCTTCCGGGCCGGTTAAAGGGAAATACTGTGCAGGCGATGGCGTAACGCACACAAGATACAGGAAAACGGGGATGAGCAATCTGTAAAAGTTCCGTTTCTCCAACATTCTTCTATCCTCACGCAGGCTAGTGTTAGAAACTGAACCACAAAGGCACAAAGACTACCGCAGTGATGGCTTCTGTGGCTTCGTGTCTTTGTGGTATATCTGTAAAGTAAGCCATAATTGTCCGAAAATGCCACGCTTATCAGACCGAGCGAGCGACCATAAAAAAGAGGCTGCCAGAACCCTGGCAGCCTCTTCGCCGAAAACTGAACGGCACAGCAACTACATCAGAACTCGAACTTGAGCGAAACGGCCTGGTTCGCATCGAAGTACTTCACCGTGCGATAGCCATAATCCAGGACCAGATTGACGCCTCCCAGATTGTAGCCGATTCCGAATCCCATCGTGGCGCCGTAGATTTCGTTGTCCTGGTTTTGCGGGACAGAGGAATATCCGCCACGACCATAGAGCTTCAAATCATCAAACGTGTATGAAAGCTCTATGCCGCCATTGTACGAGTCGAAGTACAGGTTATTGTTGACAAACGAGCCGCTCACCGATGCAATAAAATTCTCGGTCAGCGTGTAGTCGTACGACAACCCGATCTCAACCAATGCCGGGAGTTCGAATTGTGCCGCCTGGAGGAGCATATACTCCGACGGACGACCCCCCGATGTCGTCTGTGCCTGCCGATTAAGACCCGGGCCGTCGAACTGCATTTGCGGACCGATGTTTTTCACCGCGAGACCGAGGTTCAGCCCCTTGACACCGACCAACCCGTCATACTGCACTCCGAAGTCAAACGCGAACCCTGAGGAGGAGACGCGATCGATCTTCTCAGAGATCAGCTTGACGCCGAAGCCGATGGTGATTGCATCCGTCAGAGGACGGGCATAGGCTGCAGAGATTGTGACGAAGGTTGGCGAGTAGAAACGACCGGAAATGTTCTCGGGATCGTCTTCCGTTGTGTACGCAATATCGCCGAACGAGAGAGACTTCACCGTGAATCCAATGTTTCCAAAGGACCCGAATTTTCCACCAACAGCACCATAGACGACGTTGATGTCAGCTATGTGCGACATCGATGAAAACATCGCTTCGGCTCCGCCATTCATATGGCCGAGTCCGGCTGGATTCCAATACATCGCCTCAACGCCCCGTGTCGTCGAGATGCTCGATCCTCCAAGGGCCATATCTCTGGCACCTACCGGGATCAGCAGTTCCGGAGCCGCAATAGCCCCAACACGCTGGTGTTGGGCCAAGGCCGGCACCGCCAGAAGCATCACCGCCGTGCAGAGCAGCAAGGCTGCGAAGATTGCTTTCTGTTTCATAAAACGTTCTCCTTAGTAGTCTTTTGCGTTGTCGAACCTTGGTTGTTAGAAGTAGTCGAGGAACTCTTGTTGCTGGATGACCGTGAACTTCAGCGTCTTGGTGAATCCCAGCTCGGGCACCTCTACATAGGCAATGTAGATGCCGCTGGCCACAGGATAGTTCCTCTGGTTCATCAGATCCCAACGCATGAACTGATTAGCACTGTTCTTCTCCAACGTCCGCACAAGCTGGCCTGAAAGATTGAAGATGCGGATGACTGCATTCTTCGGCAGGTTGTTGAACGTCACGAAGCGGTCAAACCGGCTCGACTCGGCCAGGTTCGATGCGTAGTACGGATTCGGGAACACGCCGATCTTTTTAGCACTGGCGGTCTCCATCTCTGGTCCGGAAAGCGGCGCCGGCGATGTGAAGGTGTACGTCACCTTCGACGTGTTCAGCTTACCGGCGTTGATCTGGAAATTGTCGCCGTCCGCATACGGAGGATCATTCCGCCGTGCGCACGTCATTACCCACATCAACGGCATAGTCGCGTTGCTGGAGATGTTCGCGGCCATCAACGGGTCGGGCGTCTCTGAATACGCCTTCGCGAAGATGAAGGCGAACTCACGCGGTCCGTCGTTGTCCACGGATGTCAAACCGGGCCAGTAGCGGCCGTCGACCAAAGCACCGACTACGTTGTTCTCGAAATTGCCGACTGACAAGCGAACAGGCGGAGTCACATCGATGTCCCATGCCGAGAAAGGCATGGAATAGTTATAATCCTGATATGGATAGCCAGAACCCTTGTTGATGATCCACGGAGCAAATGACGGATCTGCGGGCGTGCTTGTCGTGCCTACAGAGCGCAGATACCGATATCCTTTGGAATAGTTCGGAGATGACTGCGTTGCTGCCTTTGGATCCCACAATGTCGTAGGAACCGGCGCGAACTTCAGCAGCACCGAGTGGTAGTCCGATGGTTTCAGGGTCGTGCCGATGCCACCAAATGCAAAGTGGCCGGCCATACCGATCGTGCCAAGGGCTACATCATATGCAGACGGATCGCCGGCGGCGCTGAATCCTTCAAGACCGAGACCAATCCGTCCGCCAACCGGTGAGAACCGGCGCGTGCCTGAAGGGATTGAATAGCTCAACATACCGGGGTTCGGTCCGACCACCTTCACCATGATACCGTCGACGAACAAGTAGTTGTCGTCGCCGCTCTGGTTGGTCTGGCCGGAAAGCATGACCTTGTTGGCCTTCGTGACGTTGATGACGCTCCACTCGGTCGGAGATTTCGTATCGTCAAACGTCACCTTGTAGGTGTCTCCCGTCAATGCACCCGGGTTGATCACCAGTGGAACCGACTTACCATCGCTGGCTCCACCTACGGTCACCTTCAGCGTGTCACCGCCTTTTGCCGTCAGCACCTGGCCATACGGGATCTTTGGCACAACCGTCAAGATGGACGGATTTGACTCAAGAGCCGCGATATAGCCCGGGACATTCGTGACGGAATACGCCGTGATGGCAAAGTAGTATTCTGAACCGTTGTAGACCTTGTTGACGTCGAGCAAGTAGTTCTTCTTGACATCGAGGATGCGCTTGATACCCGCGTCCGAGCCGAACTGGATCGGCACCTTCAAGAATGCACCGGAAGCAAGATCAAACTGCTCGTTCAGAACGACCTTGATGTCATTCACGAGGTCATACGTCGCAATTCGCTTCGCCTGGGCGAGTGGAGCACTTGGTGACGGGAACTGGTAGACATTGTATCCCTCAAATACATAGTGGCCGGGCTCGGCAATCTTATTCTCCGTTGCCGCAACCGCACCACCATTACTGCCCCAATCAAGTATGATTTCGCCATCCAGCTCTGTGACTTTCACAACCGGATTGGCCGGAGCCTTCGCAACCTTAAAGAGCAGATTGAACGTCTCCTGAACGGCATTGTCGTTGGCTTTCATCACGGAGATGCTGGAGAAACGATCCGCTCCAAGACCAACCACGAATGCGCAATAAATATCTTGAGTCTCGCCGGGCTCAATTGAAAATGGTCCCGTGCATAACATGATGCGACGGTCGCCTGGGGCGAATGACCACGTTGTCCCCTGGCCATCGATGAAGTTTGTGGCCGATGCTGGCTTCGACGGATCTCCGCCAAGCGGAAACTTGGTCGGATAGCTTCCGGTCGGGTAGTTATAGGGCACCGGCTCATCCGATAGCGTTCCAAGAGGGGCAAATCCTCGCAACATATTCCACCACTTGCCTGTTCCGTCCGTGTACGACGACCCGGCCCGCGTGTTCAATGTGGGATCCTGATAAGGGCTGCCGGCAGAGAAATAGGAAAACCCGGACATCGGAAGGTTCTTCTTTCCATAGACCCGCTTTTCATTCACAACCGCGGAGTCCGTTGCTGCGCCTGTGATGACTGGCCCAGCGAGGAAGTCGTAACCGGAAGCAGGTGGGGCCAGACCGTACTTCGCGTATACCGCATCCACTGGTAGACCGTTATAAACATATGCCAAGCCTCGTGCGCTGTCGCACCCCGCAAGGTCTTCGGTGGGCAGCCCGAGGTCGATATCAGACCATTGAGCGACGTACGCGCTGTCGATGTAGAATGCACCGGTTGTTCCACCTCCGATGTCAACACCACCTTTGTTCACCAACCTGATCCGCTTGAAATAGCAGTTGCCCATCGCATCGGATCGTCTGTAAGCCCAAGTTGTCATCTGAATCTCGTATCCTTGGGGCTCCGATCCCATGAATTTCATGGACTGGGCCTTGTCAAGATCGTTGTAGACCGTCCACATAAGCTGGTCCGCTGGTGTGGTCGGTTCGCCAATTCCAGGCTCATCGTAATTGCCTGCAATCAAGCTGTCAACCGTGAAGCTGGCTCCAAATGCCGGAGGTGCCTGATAGCCGGGCTTGCCGTTTCGTTCGAGATAGGGTGCACCCTTGTCAACTGGCCACCCTTTCCAGTCCTTATCGTACTGAGCCCTAATTGCCTCAACTTCACCTGCCGTCACTTCGGAAAGCTTACCATGCTCGTAAGACGTCATGGCGTCAAAACGAAGCTCGCCATCGGTCATGAAATAGTAGTCCCGTCGGACCCTGTACATCCGCACGCCAGGATCATCAGGACTCACGGCCTTCGCAGTTGCCCCAGCTCCTGTCACCCAACCGGCTTTCGGGCCAACGGCCTCCAAATAGGTCGACCCACCGACTCGAATCCTCTGTGTCGGAGCGAGCTGGGTCCTCGCCTTATTCAGGAACATCTTCCCTCCGAATACAACACCGTCCTCATACACGGCTGTCCCTGTCCCAATGGGGTACTGCATGCCATCGACGCCGGACGGAGTGTGATTCCCCTCGCCGTCAGAGCGTTGCCACGTCGTGAGATTGTTAATGTTCAGGATCTGGTGTGTCGGAGTACCTGAAACCTTCCCGAGAGACTGCTTATCGTTCTTGCCGCTGCCGGGTTTCTCGGCTGCAGTCGCTAGCGTCAGAAGGCAGACGCTGAGCACTGCAAGCGACAAGTGCAGAATCTTTCTTAGGTTCATCATTGCTGAAAACTCCTTTTTAGTTATAGGGTTCGCTTCAACATTCGATCTCCCCTTCAGTAGAAACGGAAGGGCATTGCTTCCACGATTCGTGCTTAGAAATCCAAGCGTGCACCGACACGGATCGAGCGCGGAGTACCGTAGACATCTCCCACGAAGCTCTGCAAGATCGTCCATCGGTTATCAAGATTGATCGCCCTGTAGAACGCCTCATAGTACGGAATGGTTTTGTACGATGTAGCAAGCGGGCTCTTTAGCCATCCATCATCAGTCGGCGTTCCTGTCTGCGGGTAGACATTAAGAACCTGTTTCGAGTTCAACACGTTCAGGACGTTGACGTACAGCTCGAAGTTCAAGCCGCCGAAGTAGAACGCCTTGTTCCAGTTCAAGTCGATGTTGAAGACCCAGGGGGTTGTGGAAGCATTCGGGGACTCGACCGGATATCGGTTACGATTATCAAGGAGCGCCCTGCTGCCGACGGTCCATGGGCTCGACTGGCCAAGAGCTTGCGGCTCTTGAATCTTCGTAAAGTTGTGGCCGCTATTGAAGCTCATAAGCACATAGAGACCCATACCTTCGAGGATCGGTCCACCCTCACCTTTTGCGAAGCGATAATCCAGAACCAGGTTCCCACGGTGCGCCTGATTGTAAATCAACGGCGCCGTGAAGTTCGGGAAGCGCGCCCTCGTCTCATCGCCCACTGCAACTGCGTTGGAAGCCGAGGAGTTCCCCGTGCCGCGGGCATCGGAGAGGGTATAATTTACTCTGGCAGACAAACGATTCGTTCGTCTCAGCTCGAGTGTCAACTCGAAACCTTTGCTGGTCGCGAAGTCTTCGTTCTGATAGGCCGTGAATTGCGTAACTCCCTGCGAGGTGAACACTTTCCTTAGCTGAATGAGGTTCTTTGTGTCTTTGTAAAATCCATTGAGAGAGAACGCAAGGTTATCCGTTACGTACTGGCGGAAGCCGACCTCGAACTGAGTGGTACGCTCCGGTTGCACGAGCCACGGTGCACTCCCAGTGTACGGTCCTCGAGTATTGGGGTTCACAATACTTCCGAAGCTGGCATCACTGCGATAGAGCTGTCCAAGGGACGGCATCTGCGCGTACTTGCCATACTGAGCATAGAAGATCGTCTTATCCGTCACAGGGAACGAGAAGCTGACTCTGGGGAGGAACAAGTGATTGGCTTTTGTTCTCGTAAATGTCCCCGCATCAACCGTATTGAGCGTCTGATCCATGCCATCGGGGTTCAGATAGTCAGGCGTGCCCGTGATAGGATTGATCGTCGTGGGAATCTCTTTCACGTCGGTGCTGGAATACTCATAGCGGACACCGAAGTTCAAGACCAGGTCTTGATACTCAATTTTGTTCTGCACGTAGGCAGAGGCAAAAGTCGGCTTGTACGGCTTATCCCAGACGGTGCTGCTTCCTTCCAACGTGGAACCGTCCGACTCATTGCCCATGTAGTCATACCCCCAATTCGTGATGCCGCCACGCTCGATAATTCGGGCCCTCTTTGACAAATCAAGAGTCCTGCCCTTGGCGAGGTCGGACGCATAAATGACAGCATCCGGCGAAATGACCCCGTCTTCGTTCGAATCGATCCATCGCAGGTATGACGATATGTTGCTGATATTGTACGAGCGATACGCCCAGGTCTCGATGTTACCACCGGCTTTCAATTCCCACCGGGGCGATACTTGCGATGTGAGATCGACGGTCACAGCCATCTGGTTGTTGTTGTACTTGCTATAGCCATTGATCGGCGCGTCCGGATCGTTGAAGTTAAACTGGAAGATCGACGTCATGCCAGCAGGACCCGTGTAGCGCGTGCGCCAGCCGTATCCGTTGAAACCAACAAAGCCGGCCTGTGCGTTTGCAGTGCTGTCAGGATACTTGATCCAGTCATCACCAAAAACATTGTCATACGTCCGGCCCCATTGCCGCGTGTAGGAGAGGCCAATTTCGTAGAACGTGGTCTGGCTAAGGAAGTGCGTCAGGCGGAGATTTCCAAATGCGGTGCTGCCGTCATTGCGGGACTGCTTGTCCGCCTTACGGAAGACGTTAGAGAGTGTGGGCCATGCGCCGCCATTGATAGAGTTGGCGAAGGCATAGTTTCCCGAAAAGCGAATCTTCATCGGGATGTTTGCCAGCTCCGCCATATCAAAGAGCAGGTTTCCTTGGGCAGTATTGTTCCAGTTCCAGTTCTGGTTGACCGATCCATTCCTCAACATCTGAACTGGACCCGGGAACGCCTCGCCCAGCTTGCGCGGAGCGCCAAGATTGTCCTGCGTCAATTCGAAACTGAACGGCTCAATGAATCGGGCCGAGCCATTCCTCACATAGCTGTATTGGTCGGCAAAGAAGAACCGAACACCGGACATCACCGGTCCACTCATCGTGACAACCGCGTTCTTGTACCCGCGTGCGGTTGTTCCGAGGAACGTATTACCGCTCTTCACGAAATCATCGGTCAGGTAGTCGATTGACATCTTCAACTGCGAACCGCCTGATCTCATCGAGGAGCGGATGATGCCTGAGGTCGCGCCGCCAAACTCAGCCGTGAATCCGCCTGACTGCAACTGAATTTCCTGAAGCGCTTCGCGGATCAGACTGACCATTTCAGATCCGTCTCGGGCCGAAGGATCTGTGACGTTGGCGCCGTCGACATAGTAGGCCACCTCACCATCACGACCGCCACGAACATACAGGTTTCCTGCTTGCTGCACGACGCCAGCAGCCATCGCGACGATGTTCTGGACGCCACGAAATGGCAGTACCTGAACATCTTCCTGGCTTTGAATCCGGATCGTGTTCGTCGTGTTGCGCTGAATCAGGGGACGTTCAGCAACAATCACAACGCCCTGCACTTGCACTGCCGAACTCGACATCGCGAGTGGCAACGACGTTGTAAGGCTGGCGTTGACGGTAACGTTTGAAACCGTTACCGGTGAATAGCCGATATATGTTACCTTCACCGTGTAGATTCCTGGTGGGACGCTGAGGATAACATACTCGCCGTTGACATCGGTCGCTGCACCCAAATTGGAGCCTTCGACTGTAACGTTGGCGCCAATGAGTGCTTCGCCCGACTCCTTGTCCGTCACCTTGCCACGCAGCTTGCCATCCTGCGCGACGAGGAGAACGGGAAGAAGCAACAAAGCGACGAAAGCTAAAAGGAGCTTGCGGAACATAACGTACCTCCTTCGTAAATGAAGAATGTGAATTGTGCAGAAAGGATCTCTGTTCTGGGTCGATGCCCCGGATCAAACTCTGGGGACTATCGGCGGGTACTGCGAGGAAAGAGTATCAAACTGGTTTCTCCAGACGCGCGAACAACCATCACCCCGCGGTCCGAAATAGCAGGTCACCTCCTTCTTGATGGGAATGCTTGCTAGTAAGACGGGTTGTGTGTCAGATTTGCTTCAAGAGAATATATAACACAAGAGGACGTTTGTCAAGCGGAAATTGTCATTTCGTAACAAAATCCTTGACATCAATCCAGAAAACGCTTGGGACGAAATGCACTCAAAGGCGGACTGCTTTCACGTCGAAAACCCCCTCGATCTTCTCCACTTTCCTCAGAATCTCCTCTGTGAGCGGACTGTCCACATTAATGACCGTTAGCGCTCTTTGTCCCGGCTTGTCCCTTCCGAGAGAAAGGCCAGCGATATTGATTTTTTCAACAGCCAATGTGGCACCAACGCTTGCCAACATCCCGGGCCTGTCGACATTAGTATAGAACAACAAGAAGCCTTCAGGATTCACCTCAAAATGGAAGTCATCGATCCGGACAATGCGGGCATGCGTATTGCTGAAGACAGTGCCCGAAAAGCGGCGGGATTCCTTGTCTGTTTCATACCGAACCGTCACAAGATGCAGGTAGGAAGGATGTTCGCTCTCTCTTTCTTCATAGACAGCGAGTCCCATCTCGCGCGCAATCATCAGCGCATTAACAAGATTCACCGGTTCGGAAATCAGCTTGCCAAATGCTCCCTTGAGGACGGCGGCAGTAACAAGATCGAGTGAAGGAGAGAGAAACGCGCCGCTGCACGTCACCGAGATTTTTTTCAACTGTCCATTCATGAGCTGAGCCAGCAGGCTTCCCAGCTTTTCGGCAAGGAGCACGAAAGGCTTCAGCTCCTTCTTGAGCGCGAGCTGCAGGGCTTCCCCGTTGACAGCTCCGGCGAGTCCCCGCTCTTTCAGCATATCGGCAACTTGAACGGCAATCTGACGTGCCACTTTTTCCTGCGCCTCTTCTGTCGAGGCCCCGAGATGAGGCGTGGCGATGACGCGTGGATGCTTGAAAAGCGGTTGATCTCCCGGCGGCTCTTTCTCGAACACATCGAGAGCCGCTCCAGCCACCTTACCCGACTGCAACCCTCGGAGCAGCGCCTGCTCGTCAACAATCCCCCCCCTGGCACAGTTGATGATCCGCACGCCGTTTTTGCATTTCACTAATGAAGCGTCGCCGATAAGCCCTTTCGTTTCATCTGTGAGAGGTGTGTGGAGTGTGATGAAGTCTGAACGCTTGAAAATCTCATCGAGGGACACAAGCTCGATGTTCCCTTTCGCCGCAACTTCAGCGGACAATACAGGGTCATATCCTATCGTCTTCATTCCGAATGCCTGGCAGCGGGTGGCAACTTCTCTGCCGATTTTGCCCAATCCGACAATTCCTATTGTTTTCTCCAGAAGCTCTGTTCCGGTGAAGCTTTTTCGATCCCACTTCCCCTGCCGGATCGACTCATTCGCCTGAGGGATGTTCCGCGCCATCGAGAGCAACAATGACATCGTATGTTCCGCCGCGGAAATCGTGTTGCCGCCCGGCGTGTTCATCACAACGATGCCGCGCCTCGTCGCGGCCTCCACATCGACATTGTCGACGCCCGCCCCCGCCCTTCCGATGATCTTCAGGTTCGTCGCTGCGGCGATGATTTCGGCGGTGACCTTCGTTCCGCTTCTGACAATCAATCCATCGTAGTCTGCGATGATCGCCCGTAATTGATCGGGCGGGAGGTTCGGCTTTGCATCAACTTCGAAACCTTCCGCCGTCAGAATATCGACGCACACTTGTTCGATGGGTTCGCTGAGAAGTATTTTCACGAAATCCTTCCTGGTTGTTTCCGTGTGATCCGTGGTTAGAAGAAAAGCAACCACGGATTGTACGGATGGTACGGATCTACACGGATAGAACGCAAAACAAGATTCTCAATCCGCGAAAATCCGTGTTGTTTCCGCGTAATCCGTGGTTAAAAGAAAAGCAACCACGGATTGTACGGATGGTACGGTTCTACACGGATAGAACGCAAAACAAGATTCTCAATCCGCGAAAATCCGTGTTGTTTCCGCGTAATCCGTGGTTAGAAGAAAAGCAACCACGGATTGTACGGATGTTACGGTTCTACACGGATAGAACGCAAAACAAGATTCTCAATCCGCGAAAATCCGTGTTGTTTCCGCGTGATCCGTGGTTAGAAGAAAAGCAACCACGGATTGTACGGATGGTACGGATCTACACCGATAGAACGCAAAACAAGATTCTCAATCCGCGAAAATCCGTGTTGTTTCCGCGTAATCCGTGGTTAGAAGAAAAGCAACCACGGATTCTACGGATGTGACGGATTTCCGCGGATAGATCGTCAGCCCGTCGTCAGAAACGATGCCTGCGCAGCATGGATACCACTCCCGAGCTCGAACTGGAAGCCGAAATCGAAAAGCGTCATCTCGAGCGCAGAGAGGATCGTAATCATATCCAGTTCGTCGTAATAGCCCAGATGTGAAATGCGGAAGATCTTCCCGGCGTATTCCTCCTGACCGCCGGCGATCGTGATGCCGTACTTCTCCTTCAGAGTCCTGTTGAATGGTTTCCACTCGATACCGGCTGGAAGCCAGACGGGCGTCACGGCAAACGACGGCGATTCAGAAAAGAGCTTCAACCCAATTGCTCTGATCCCCTCGTGCAGGGCGGTCGCAAGCCGTTCATGTCTTCTCCAGATATTCTCAACACCTTCGGCACGGATCATCTGCAGCGCTGCATCGGCTCCGATGATCAAAGAAATAGCTGGCGTCCAGGGCGTGTCATTGTTCGCGTACGCCTTGAGGGCCTTGCGCAGATCGAAATAGAACTTGGGCAGCGTGGAACTCTCCATCGCCTCGATCGCACGTTTGCTCACAGCGACGAAAGCGAGCCCCGGGGGAATCATCATCCCTTTCTGGGAGCCCGTCACACAGACATCAATTCCCCATTCATCGAACCGAAACTCATGTGCGCCGATGGCTGTAATGCCGTCAACACAGACAAGGGCGTTCGAGTTCGCTCTGATCACCCGCGCCAGACCTTCAATATCGGCGGCCGTGCCTGTCGAGGTCTCGCTGTGGGTGAGATACACCGCCTTCGCCTGCGGGTTCTCCCGGAGCGAGGTGAGCACCTGTTCCGTGGTTGGCGCCTTGCCCCATTCGACTTTGATCTCCACCGCATTCAGTCCAAAGGTGGCTGGCATCTTCACCCAACGTTCACCGAATTTCCCTCCGTTCACCGCGATGACGGTATCGCCCGGAGAGAAGAGGCTCACGAACGTCGATTCCATGCCCCCCGTACCGGAGCTGGCAAGCGTCAGCACGGGTTGCCCGGTTTGAAAAAGGTACTTCAGGTTGTCATTGACCCGTTTGACGACCTCGCCGAATTCCGGATGGCGGTGATGGATGATTGGCTCCGCCATTTTCAGCATGACAGTTTCCGGAACGGGCGTAGGGCCCGGTGTAAACAATCGTTTTTTCATGTGGCGGAATATCCCAGGTTATTTCATCGAAGAGAGTTTCTGAGGAAAAATAGCGATCACGTGAGCGATAAGCAACTGGCAAGAAGAGCCTTGAACCCGAGATAGGAGCGGTGTTTTTTTTGTATTTTGGGAACGTTGACTGCGATCTGCGCGTCAAAGGGAGCAATGACGGGCTTGTCCGCTGCTGCTGAAAGAGACGATGCAGTCCACGACAGCCATCTTTTTTCACCCATTGGGTGAAGGTAGTTGCTCCGGAGACCATATATGCGATTGAAGCTTGAACGCACCGACGAACGACTGACGCGTCGTACAGGATTGATTCTCATCAACCGGTTCGGGGATAAGATC